>Ga0115005_10001166_pt1 | contig 20574 bp, 15 predicted proteins | sample ArcOceMetagenome_FD_87163 | JGI IMG/M metagenome (GOLD analysis project Ga0115005, IMG submission 87163) | Marine eukaryotic phytoplankton communities from Arctic Ocean - Arctic Ocean - Greenland ARC118M Metagenome | ecosystem: Environmental > Aquatic > Marine > Oceanic | place: Arctic Ocean... | reverse complement strand
TTCAAAAGTGCAACACAAGGGAATGTTCAAGGAAGTTGAAACAGCAGTGTGAAGGATCATTCCGATTCTAGTCTACAACTCAAAAATAGTATAGTCATTGATTGAAAGACGACGACTACGAGCAGCACAACAATGCACAGACATGATCAAGAAGATCTGAGGAGCTGTATACTAACCGGTGTCACTCTCAGTAATGAAGTCATTGTCACTATCAAGAATAATATAGGCGATATCAAATTCATTCAGAATGATTTTGAGAACGCTTTCTTATTATATGATGAAGTATATAAAATTCGGAGCATTTCACGAGACTCTAATGCCAAGGGTACAAGCATTGCTGCTTTCAATGTCAGAAAGTGCCTTCACTGCCTTGGAAGATCTGGTGCCGCCCGCCGATATTACGAGATATTCACAAAGTCTCTTTTCTCATCGCCTAATTTGAATCTCTTGACCAACAAGACTATTCTGGCTATTCAAAGTATCGCTTGGGCGTTCCACCAAGAGCATAATTTCCAGCATGCAAGGTCATTTTATCAGTTATCTCTTAGATCTGCTATTCACGTATTTGGTGAAGAGCATAAAGTCGTAGCTCGCATCCTGAATCAGCTCAGCAACCTCAGTTTTGAATTTAATCACATGAGTGTTGCCCTGAATTGCTACAGGAGAGGGCTTCTCATAGAAAATGCCCTCGTTCCTTCAAGTGAAGATTCGCATAATGACGCTTTAACGACCCTATCCAGTATTGCTCGAACCTATGAAGCCATTGGTTGCACACAAGAGTCCCTGCAGTGCTACGAAAAACTTGTTGCAGGACTGAAATCCACTACTTTAAATGGGGGTGATATATCGAGGGTTATACAAGTTTCAGATGCTCTCTCAAATATAGCACGGCTGCAGGACATTTTGGGGCGTCCGAATCGTGCCCTTTTGGCGCTCACCGAAGCCCTCAACATCCAAAGACAACAATTTGGTAATGATCACAGTGCCGTTGCTTCTACATTGAATGAAATAGGTATCACCTTCGGAAGTCAGGGGCAGACCCATCTAGCTTTACAGAACTTCGAAGAGAGTCTCAGGATCTGTCAAATGTTAAATGATCCTGTTCAAAATGTTTCTACAGTGCTCTTCAATCTAGCTCGTGCGCACCTCCACAATGGAGAACACAAGAAAGCCATTCTCCGGTTTCAGGAATTGGTTCAATTAGAGTTACGCAAACGAGAGGATTGTGGTGGGGATTCTGAATCGACGCTAGAAATCCTCTTGGACACTCTTGAACAGATGGCGATTATATTCCAAAACAAACTTGACGAACCGCGTCACGCGCTGTCATGTTACGAGAAAGGTATTCAATTATTCACTGACGTTGGGCCTTGGGAAGTCTCTCTAGATATGAAGTCTAGATATCTAGGAATGGCTGGAAACATATGCCTAATGCTCGGGGATATTAATAGAGCAACCAGTCTTTTCTCTGAAACTAGTATGAGGGTGAATGTTGAAGCAGGTTTGGCATTTAATGCAAATATCAAGACTACAGGTTACGATCTGTTCAAGATTGAAAGCATGCATCGATCTGCAGCTCCCGCTGCTTAGTTTTAATCATACTTTGATGTCTTGATCATACCAAGATTCAAAATGGCATCAACCTACGTGTAACTGAATAACTATTGATATTGCTTGTGAACTACAAATCAACATTTTGGGGATTTTGTTTTTGATTTGTAGCTAGAACTGTGCCGGCCAGCCTGAGGTCGTGTTTTCGTTCATTCCCTCCTGCCCAATTATACTTTTGTTATAACCCAGAATAACCAGATGATGGTCTTTGGTTATTCTGGGTTCTAACAGGTGGTACTAGTACAACCTGGTACAACAGTTCCCCCCGCCCTCCCTCCCCCTTGGTTGGTCAAATAAAAAAGAAAGTAAAACTGGGAGACATTTTGTGGATGACCTACTAAATGACCCCCCGGTCACATTGCCACATTCCAAACAACAGAAAAACATAGCAAGGGAAAGCATCAGGACTGATAGCATAGGCAACGCATCTCTCATCTGAATTTTTCACAATGTCATCTGATCCAGACAGCAGTAAATTAAAAGAAATACGTATTGAAAGGGAGACGCATGCTCATTATGATTCAGAAGCTGGCCCTGTGTCAGTTTATGCAGCAACGGTTCGACAAGGTTATCTCAAACAGAGATCCTCCTCCTCTTCCCTGCGCCCTTTGTCGGAGATAAGTTCCAGACGCTGGCGATCGCGTAGATCAGAGACTCAAAAAGCATCTACACTTGGAACTTATGCTCGATACTACAAAAATACAATTGAAACTAATGAATCTGGGGAGGAGACTGAGGCGGGTTATAGTTCATCGGACGATTCAAAAGTTTTGACTTCAGATAATAGTAATCAAAAGCAAACGGTTTTGAATAGTGACGAAGAAAAGGAACACCAATATGAGGAATCCATTGATATCGAAAAAATCGCAAGTTTAGGTAGACGTAACAGTGTATCCGATCCGCTTGATGATGGCCTTCTCAATGAAATAAATGAGTCAGTTGGAGGGGAAAGCTACATACAACAGGATGGAGAACATGAGGATTCATTTGTCAATGGTTTATATTCCTCGTATGGTGGGGATTCGCTGTTTGGACGAGCTGGTATTGGGATGGGGGTGCGAATGGGATCATCCAAGACCATGAAATCATGGCTGCCAGACTTCATTTCAGCAATTCCTTCGGATGCACGGAATGGTGCGATTGCCAATGAAAGTAGAATTGATGAAATTATCAATGGTGTGCCAGCAAAATGTATCAAAAATGCAGATGCAGGTCTTCTTTCTTTATTATTTGCGGGTGAGAAACAGTCGAAATTGACAGAAGATATACTGTCGACTGACTACACATACGCAAAAATTTCAGACCCCGACGAAAAACGGAAACACCTCTTCCGGATACTGCTGGGTGCTGGTTTTTATGAAGATAATTGTATGGCGGATCAAGCGAGTGAGCACATAATTGATGGTCGTGGCGCGTTTGTTGATGATCCTATTGCAGCTCTTCCGGAACTGCCGTTTGATTTTACCAAAACTGATGAAGATACAACGTTGGAAATAATAAAGTTTCTGCTTGATTTATGTGGAGATGAGAAAGAAGATGAAATATATCAGGGCGAGGCATGGTGGATGGAGGGATTGGAGGACGTTCGTGTTCCAGTTGACGATATTTTGAAAGTGGATTTCGATTCCTTCAATGTAAAGGGTGACAACAAAATATATAACTCTCAAGGAGATGATGATAATCCGCTGGAAGATGATGGAGATATTGATTGGGATGAACGTTTATGGGAAGCAGCAAGGCTACACTATCACAAAGCTTACCCTGATACTGACAACGAGTCTCTATTAGAACTGTCTCAATACCAAGTTTCAGAATTTCGTTCATGCATGGTAACTTTCCTTGTAGTGTATGCCAGGACATTCCAAACTTTGAGCTCGAATGGAACAAATCCTGATTCATACAGCGAAAGTGTTCACAACGGATTAAGAGTTCCGAGCTATGTGCCCATGGACATTGCAAAAATGCTAGTCGTACAAATCACTCGTATTTGCTGCAAAGATTCCAAAGAATCTGAAGCCTCTTCCGTCTATATCGATGGCTCTTTTACGGCCATAGATGCTCCATTTCAACGCCATAACCATGAAATTTATGCTGCTGCTCTCTCTGATGCTTTGCTAGGGGATTCCTTTGGTTGTTTTGATATCTTCGAAGTAGAACTTGTGAAAAGTACGGGAAAGTCTATGTCGGAATTGCGAAACAGAAAATATGTGAAAAAAGAATATCAGGAAGATGTTATAAATGATCGGGTATTAGTTGATGAGTTTCTGTATGGTGGTTCTGCCCCGAAGGATACTAATTTGCCCTTTGGAAGGAAACAACTAGTAGAGGCTCAGACCGAACAGAAGCCAAGCAAAGATGTCGAGAGAGAGATTAGATTACGAAGTTCGATCGTGACGAATATTCTCCACCGCTACCTTGATTTCTACAGAGAAATATTCGATGGTATGATGCCAAACTTGATCCTGCGCCTTTTGGAAAGGGCGGAGAAAATCACAGAAATAAATTTGGTTCGCGAGGAAAGCGATGTGACTGGAGTGTCTGATGTCTCTCCACGCTTATCATTATCGCTGTCGACCGTGTATGCATGCAAATACGCAATTATATTCTTGCTGCGATGCCCTTCTATGAATCAAAATCATGACCCTGGCATTGATAGTAACGGCGATGATTCTGCATCGAGACTGCGCACGATAAAACGAGCACAACAACTTCTCCTTGATTCTTTTTTCATCCGCCAAAGAATACGAATCTACGGTTCGTTTGTTTCAGTGAAAGATCATATTCACGATTGGTTGTCGGTGTCAGCATTCATGCAAGAGCAATCAATATCCAAAGTTACTGATGATAGAATGTATTTCAATGATGACAGTCGAAAGAATTATTGCTTGGTTCACGAAAAGCTTGACAATGAATTGAAACGCACTTTGGACAGTATCTTTAGTGACGTAAAGGAAATAGAAGAAGAAGAAGAACGACATGGTAAACATTCACTTTTGTTGGAAGAGGCCACTTGCGCATCATATATATCAAGGCTCGTTGATAATGTTTACCGTATACTTGAAGTTGGGCGATCTTCTCACAGACTAGGATTTAACTTGGGGAAAAGTGAACAGTTGCTCAATGATGGTGTGCCTATCAAGGCTATCTCTGAGATGGAGATATCGAATTATGACGTTGCCGTAAGATCCTATCGAGGAGCTACTGCCGTTCTACGTTCATGTACGCGGGCCCTTGAATCGATCAATGCGGATATACTGCCGGAGGAGTCGCTTAAGCTCCAAAGCCAATGTGACGATATCAAAGATCTCTGCATCTCAACTGATTTACATCTAGCTGACACCCTCATCGCGTTGGGGTACTGCAACGATGTCAAGCTTGTGGAACATGACCGAGCTATGTCCTTCTATCGTGAAGCACTGAAATTGTACAAACACCTTGGAAACAACCATTTCGTTTTTATTAATGCCCTGCAAAATGTAGGAACTGTTCATTTCGAGAGAGGCAATTACAATGATTCGCTTAAATGCTACAAACATCGGTTGCGAATACTCCAGAAAATGGAAAAAGAATCTAAGAAAAAAGACAGCTCTAAAAGCAACCATGAAGACTCTAACCAAGATTCAGTGGTCAAAGTTCAAGAAGAGATATGTTTCACTATTCAAAGTATCGCACGTGTTTTCGTCAAGCTCGGAAAGCGAGATCTAGCTATTAAAGAATATTCTGAGTGTATTGAAAGAATGAGAGATATCAAGGAGAAGTGTTGGAGCAATGACGCATCTAGTTTGTTCCCAAAGGCCTTTCTGGACGAGAGCCTTTGTGAGCTGAGTGCACTCTACACCTATCAGGCTTCCACACTGTTCACTGCGTGGACAGAAGGGGGGCTAAGCGAAATGTTCGGCCCAAGACCAACGTCTAACGTGGAGCCATATAATTTTGACTTTAGCGCTGCACTTGATGTGGAAAGGAAAGCCCTAAATTGCCTTGACGAATCCATACATTTCAGGCTTGGGTTAAAAGAATACGAGGGGCACAGTGGTCAGCGCTACAATTTTCGTCTCCTATTAGATTCTCTAGCGCTTGTTCCAACAAAAGAAATGACTCAGTTTCGATCAGATTTGACCAGAAATGGAATGTTGAAATTCCGACATCGGCAATACAAGGAATCCGAGCTCGATCTTCTCTTTGCTCTAAATATGTATCTGTCCGATGGTACCAGGATTCAAGAAGAACTGCCTCTAGACCAGTTTCTAGAAAAAATGTCTCACGAATTGTTGTCCGATGTATCAAGTTATGATGCCGTTCTACCGATACTCTTTCAAATGGGAACTTTGTGCACGAGACTTCGAAATCTGGATGATTCTGTGTCTTTCTTTGAATTAACCCTTCGCCTGTGTACTGACAGATTTTCTGCTGGCCAAACTACTCCTGGCGAAAAATTAGGCATCCAGCTTGACCTCGCGGATATTCATCGAAACCTTGGATTCGTCTATTTACAGAAGGGAGAGCAAAAGCTAGCTGCATCTCATTTACGTAGTGCTTCGCGTCTTTTAGATAGAATAGTCAGTCATCCCAGTGAAGATGTAGAATCTGATGCTGATGAGTTTTTGCTTGAAGTTCACGTCAAAGTCTCTATCGTTATAGTGCTGAATTATTTAGGTCGTGTGTATGATCAACGGGCAGATACACTGGAAAGAAGTCTCGTCTGTTTTGAAGATTCAATGATTATATTGGAAGATGTCCTCGATGAATTTAACCAAGATGGCGACTTATTCAAACAGATGAAGTCAATTTCAAGGATCGCGACGGGTTCCGTCCTACAGCAACCGTTTTCTCTTTTGTCCCTTGGACGGGTCCTGGGTGACAACTACTACAGGGCAGGAAAGATTTACATGCAGAATTCGCTACATATTGACGCTGAGCTTGCTTTTCATCGTTCAATTAACATTTTTGATGTTTTGAAAGATGAGCAGTACTTTTCCCGTGATGACGGTGCTGTGGAAGATCATGACAGTGACAAACTCCACAGAGACTTGTTGGACGCTTGCAAAGGTGCCCTTTCTCTTCTTGAAGAAAAATATGTCCCATATCAGAAGCGCTCGCATGGTACTGATCTAGATAATGATTTGATGTTTGAAGATGATGAGCTGAGCTACAGTGTGGAAGATTTGCTATTTCGGATAGGAAATTGCTATGGTGAGATGGGAGAATATGACCAAGCGTTGGGGTTTTTGTACAATGCCAGGAAGATGACGAAAGCAGTTCTCGGGTCACAGAACTTTGTCGTGGCCTCTATTCTACATAATATTGGATCAGTCCAACGTTCAATTTTTTTTGACACTGCTGATGAAGATGCAAGATATAAAGCCATACATGCTTTTCAGGAGGCAGTGTATATCTCTAGAGGGTGCAAAGGCCGGTATGAGCTATTTTTGGCAGATTCAATGTATCGCGTGGTAGAAATGAAAATGGTTCAACGTACTTTGTCTACGTCAGAAACCATTTCTCTCGCCTATGATGATCAATTATTACAATATCTTGAGTCTGTATTGCATATCAGACTTCGATACCATGGAGATTTTCACGCTGATGTCTCTTTGACCAGGTACTTGCTTGGAAAGGTTTACTATTATCGGAATGACCCGCGACATGCCTTACACCACTTGGATCTGGCTCTTTCGCAGTGGCAAGATCTATTCACCTCAGTTAATCTTGATATCTTTGATGCCATATACTTTCGTGGACTCTGTCACCAACAGTTGGCCTCGATCATTGAAGATGGCCAGTTGCGCCAGAAAGAACTTGATGCGGGTGCAAAATACTTTCACAGTGCTATACATCATAGCAACAAATTTTACCTTGCGGCTTCCTCTTCGTTTCTACCTGACTCTGCCATACGCAAATCATGTCTAGTACAATCAATTCAATGTGCGTTACAGCTGATGGCTGTGAAAGATAACAATGTCAAACGCAAGGAAAGTTCAGCTCACCACATGAAAATTTTGTCCACCATATACCATGTGATAACATATTTTGAAGATAATGAAAGTTTTGGAGTCGATGTTCTGCGTGCATTAGCTGCAAAAACATGGATGCAAGTTGCAATCATTCATCAACACTCAAGAGAGCGTCAATCTACAATAAAAACAATGAAGGCAGCTGTTGATCTATATTCGTCTCTATGCAGAAAGGATACGTCTTACCTGCTTGATAAGACTATTTGTAGCTTGATGTTGGCGCGGGAATACATGGCGAATGATGAAGACAAGCTATCATTGGAGTTATGGAGAGTGATCTCCATCAGCATTGTAAAGATATGTGGTAAAGATAGCCCGGAATCAGCTTCTGTTATGATGTATATTGGATCAATAAGTGATATTTCCCAAGCACCACGGTATTTCCAAGGCGCTCGGAAACTTTACGAACAACAAGATAGATTCAAGTCTAATTTGATCCCTAGTAGTAGTGGAATTGGACAGAAAGGTATCTTATACAAGAATTTAGCATGCATAAACATCAGAGAAGGGAAACCCCAGGAAGCCATGGAAAACGTTTTCAAAGCCATATCAATAGTTGAGCAAGTGCGGCAACTACCACGAGCTCCGCAGGTTTTACCAGAGACGCTCGAGGAAGTTTTTTTCAAAATCGAAGACTGGGATGTGATTCTGTTCGAATGCTACATAATTTGCTTACAAATAGCGTCTTCCTTGCTCGAAAGAAATTCTCTTCAAGCGCACGCTGCTGATATCCTCAACAGGATCTCCTTTCTGTTGGGGGAGGTTGAAAATATTGAGGAATCGTTTCAATGTTTCTATTCTCTTCTTTTGCACGCACTTCGTTCTCATGGAGATACAAATGCAAATGTTGCAAATGTCCTTTTCAACATGGGAAATATTTCAGGTAGATCTGGATTTCAGCCAGGTTCCGCGCTATTTTACGAAGAGTTTTACAACGTAACATCAGCCGTTCTTGGCAATAGCTTGACTCTTTTGCCTTGTGTGATGGTGCTCAGTATGGAAACATACCAGGATTGTGAGTACGGTAAGGCCATGAAATGGGCTGACGTTGGGTTGGCATCTCTTCGCGATACTACAACATTTGAAAATGAAGCCATGAAGCTGATTGCTATCAAGGTGAGAATTTCTTGCAAGAACTTCTGTTTCACAATATGATTAAAAAATCTCTCATTATATTATTCGTACGGTAAAGTCAATGGCCCTCATAAAACTCGGCAAATTGAATCCAGCAAAACGTTTACTCGAAAAGGCAAAAGAAGGGATGAAATCAAGAAGTTCAGCGGCCAGTGATATTCATTGGGCTCTTGGGCAAGTCCACAGTGCACTAGCAAACCCAAAAGGGGCGAGGATACAATACTATGAATGCCTAAAACTTCGACAAGATTACGGTGGCTGTGATGATATTACCGAAGTCCATTGTGCGATTGGAGAATTACATGCCACCTACGGCTTCCTAGACGAAGCAAGGAAATATTATGTACATGGTCTGTGGACCACAACGATGAACAACGGCTGTGATCATGTCGCGGTTGCTGACTGCCTGCTTGGTTTGGCCAAAGAACAAGTCGACCCTGAAAATGCTCAGAGACACTTACATGAAGGTACGTCCAAGATATTAGATAACTTGGTGCTCAACACGCACAGGTGAATGAAACCAGCTAATACTTGTATTTTTGGGATCAAAGCAATACGGATATATAGACTTAATGGGAGGACAGAAAAATTAGCTCGTACTTTGGCAGATTTCGGTTCTTTGCTCGAAAAAGATTGTCAGATAGATGCTGCTCAGAAATACTTTATGGAGGCTTTAGATGTTCTCGACTCGAACAGGGGTGACATAATGTTACACACCGAGGTTCTTCACAAAACCGCGTCCAATTCGTATGTGCGTAAGGATTACAAATCTGCGGCTCGGCACTTTGAGAAGTTAATCACATTTGCAAAAAGGATAGATGGCAATCAAAACAATCTGGGAATTTTTTTATACTGGTTCGGTTGTGCATCATATTTTCTTGGCCGTCATGAAGCATCTCAGAAAAGTTTACAAGCAGCAATAAAACATTTCAAAAAAGACAATGGAGAGCAGAAGAACATGGTCATGGTCATTCTGACAAGACTCGCAGAAGGTAGAAATCATATCAAGGCTGACAAGGTAGGAGAGGCAGAATGGTGCGTGAACGAGGCGATGAGACTAATTAAACCCTGCACGAAGTCATTTACTGAAGATGAGCTCGTAAAGGTCTATTTGTTGTCGGGAGAAATATTCAGGGCTCTGGGGAATTTTGAAAGATCAATTGAGAGCACGAAGAAAGCACTCAAGGTTGGAGGTAAGAGGAGAGGCATACAAAAACAACGTCATTTTTTGGATGCACAACTTCAAATTATTGAATTATATTTGGAGGTTGGCGAGTATGTGATAGCGAGGGAGCTAGCATTCAAATTCACTGACAAAATGGCATACCAATTACAAGGAAATACGTCAAAGATGAGCCTCATCCATGGGCTCAGTGGAGACATCGAGCGCGAACTAGGGGAAATTGAAACAGCTATTATTCACTATGAGAAAGCTATTGCCTTGCGAGATGAACCTACAATCGATAGCTGTGAAGTGATACTGAAATTAGCGAAATGCAGGAGGATTAAGAATCATTGGGAGGGTTCACTTCAAAATCTTGTGCAGGCGGAAGAAGCAGCGAGCTTTCTCCGCAGCTCCGAGTCTTTCCTAACTCGTGTGCGTTTGGAGAGAGCAAACGTTTTTTTCAAGCAAGGGAAAATTGATGCTACTCTGGCTATCTACGCAAGTACGATTGGGAATTTTCATCACCCTGACCTCGATTGCTTGACTCGGCTGGAACTAAGCCCAATCGAGCTTGTTGACATCTACACGCAAATAGGCTCTTCCTTGGTAGACCAAACCAAACTGTCTCTGGAATATTTGGAAAAAGCGGTGCAAATATGTTCTTTAGATCAAATAGAATATAAGATGCTGTCGAAGCAAGCGTGGCCACACTTAATAAAGGCACATGAAGTCCTTATTGAACAGTGTAGGGCGCAAGTGCTTCTCGTGGGCGACAGTACGGAACTATCCTTTCTGCAGAAGAATTTAGGAAATACTTTGATTTGCGCCAAGGAGTTCCAGAGAGCCATTATTATCTTTGAAGACTGTCTTGAGCACCAAAGGCATGCAAACGACCGACTGCAGCTTTCAACTACCTTACATAACATAGGGAGCTGTTACTTTGAATTGGGGAATATGAAGAAGGCCATACCAATCCTCGAGGAAGCTCTGAATGTGGGGAAAGCGGTGCTTGGCCATGATCATGTTGATGTTGCGGATACAACTTTTACATTAGCGAGAGCTTGTGAGATCTCGTCAGATATTGAGGCTTCCATATCCTATAGTCAAGAAACGTTTAAAATCCGTATTGATGCCTTTGGCATGAAGAGTTCTCAGATCATACAAACAATGCATGCGATGGGAATGGCTCTTATAGCTGCAGATCGTGTAGAAGGAGCAATCAAGATATTTCAGGATGCGCTGAGAATACAGAAGGGTCTTCCTCAACAAATAAACCGTTTCCTTCGCAATACTACGCACTTCCTTATAGCCCAGGCATTTATGTCGAATGAATCACCACAAATGGCTCTGCGGCATTTACAAATATTCATGAAGAGCCCCTGCAAAAGGTCTTCTGGGATTCAAGTTGAGATTGCAACTGCACTGTATCAAATAGGTTCGTCATCTTTCATATGGCACTTTACACACACGATTATTATTGCCCTTTGATTAAATCTTCTCCTGTCCGAACAGGCAAAATTCACCACATACGTGGGAGTACGTCTACGGCAGACAAATACTTCGAAAAATCTATGGCCGAGATCCAAGCACAGCTCAATTTCCAAATTTTAGACCACAGCGCTAATTTGGGAACAGAACATAAGCCCATAAAGTCACCACGATCATTATTGTTGCAGGCTCAATCATCTCTGGCCAATCAAGAGTTAAAATTTGCGGATCTTACATTATTGTGCGGAGTCCTTCTCAAGCAAGCTTCTCGATACAGTGAATCTCTTGTATGTCTCAACTTTGCGCATGAAATATTCACCAAGATCCTCAAACCGTCCTCACTGCGCATTAGTGAAGTTCTATTGGAAAAGGGATGCGTATTCTCTGAATTAAAGGAGTATGCTAATGCAAGCTTTGTACTGGAACAGTTACTGGCTCTTTGTAAGAATACCTCAGCCAACTCGTCAAAACAAGTGGTCGAAGGAATGAGACTTCTTAGTATTTGTGAAAGGAAATTAGGGCATAACGAGAAATATGTAACATTGCTCAAGCAAATTGCAACCATGACAAAAAAGAGTCCATCGACAGGAAGGCAAATAGATCGCTATGAGGATACAAATGTACTATTTCTTGTGGGAAATTTGCACTACGAGCAAAATCAAGTCGTAGCTGCCCTCGACTTTTACAAGCGCTGTTCCAACCTCTTCAGATCTATGAAAGGGGGTAAATCAAGACGATCAATGCTTGAGGTTGCTATAGCTACTGGAAACGCCTACTTGAAAGGAGGGAGCCCCTTCCGAGCCCTGATGAGTTTTGAGCAAGCATTATTTGATGCTGAAGGGATGGGAAGTACCCTTCTAGTTTACGAGTCGTTGTCCAGTATGGTAAGATTGAATTTGTCATACACGAGTACATTCATAAGAATATCCTCCATTTGAGCCAAGGCTAACATTTCCTTTCACCATTGCTTCTGAAGGGAAATCTCTATTGTGAGCTTGGTCGTTATGAAGACGCAATCGAAAACTTCAAACAGTGTTTACGTCTACAACAGGAACACAAAGGGAATGAACATGAATCTACTGCTCAAATCTTAATTAGCCTTGGTGCAACCCATGCTCTTCATAAAGAATACGATCGAAGTAAAAACGCTTACAAGAAAGCAATACATGTCCTAAAGAAATTGTATGGTAACTACAAAGATGTAGGTATATGTTGGTTGAAAGTTGGTGACGTGCACATGAAAGAAAATTGCCTTGAAGAAGCAATACCGTGCTATGAAGAAGGGCTGAGTATTATCAAAGCCATCGATGAAACGGATGGAAGCCTTTGGGATGCTTACTATGGATTGGGCCTGTGTTATTTGCGTCAAAATCGTTACAAGGAAGCTCTCTCAGCGCTATCGAATGCTTTAATATTACCAACAACATCTCACAATGTTCAGAAGAGATCGGATACATTGATTCCTCTCGGGATTGCCCAATTCAACATCGGAGACCTGGATGATTCTCTCGAAAATCTCAATGAAGCAATCAATGCCAGCATTTCTAGGTTGAACGGTGTAGTGGAAGCTGAAAATGTTCATAAGGGCATTGACATTGCACTAGAGATTTGTAAGTGCAGCATATCATTTACGTTTAACCGTCGATGCTTATACTTCTCAAACTCATTATAAATTATCATTCTGAACATCGCAGTAAAAAAAAGACATGGGACATTGAACATTCAATTTGCTCAAATGACGGAGAAGAATGCAATATGTTTAGCCACGATGAATGATTATAGCGGTGCCATAACTTCACACATGGAAGCTTTGAAGGTATATCGAATTGTTTACGGGTCATCACACATAAATGTGAAGAATTCTCTGTTCAATATTGGCTTATGTTTGAATTCACTGAGTAAAACTGAAAAAGCCAGAAGATGCCTACAACAAGCTTATAAAATGACAAAGAATATGTACGGGGACCAAAATATTGAGTCCGCAGAAATCAAATTTCACATTGGCATTTCATACAAACTTGAGGGCGACTGGAAAGAGGCAAGCCAATACTTTGACGATAGCATTAGTCTGAGGATAATCTATTCAGACAATGGCAAAAGTTTAGCTGAAACTTTCGAGATGGCTGGCGATGCTGTAAGTCAGAATATGATTGGACTCTTTTTTCATTCTTGACAAATAAATTACTAACTCGCATCTCAAGGCCGATGCAAACAAGGGTGCATTTTCCAAGAGTATAGATATTGCAGAAAATAACTACACGGAAAGCATAAGGCTGTACAGAAATCTCAGTTGTCACCAGGAAACAACATCATTACACATCAAGCTTGCCAACCTTTACGCTAGGAGCGGAAAATACAGTAAAGCAATTGTTCACTTCGAGAAAAGTCTCGTCGCAACAAAAGTTCTCAACGGCTCAACAGGCGAGTTGGTTGCCGAACTATACCTCAATTTAGGAATCGCTCATGATTCTACGAAAAACTTATCTAAAGCGATCAAATGTTTTGATTCTTGTATCGAGATGAAGCAAGTGTCATCAACAAAAGCCCTCATTTGTAAGGGAATAGCTTCAAGTAAGATTGGCGAATTCGACGAAGCCCTGAATTCTTTGTCCATTGCGATTGGCAAGGCTACGGAGCCGAAAATGCAGGCAGACGTGCATGTCGCGAGGGGCCATGTTTTGGATATGATGAATGACAACGCGATGGCAATGCAATGTTATTTATCAGCGCTATCTATTTATAGGATGCAGTCCAACAACGAAGACGCTGTATCCAGCACCTGCCAGGCTATCGCGAACTATCACCTGCGCGAAGCACGATTCGACGCTGCTAATGAATTCTCAGAAGAGGCTTTTGTAATGTAAGTATGTTACCCAGATGTTCAATTATATCCTCCTTATGGCCTACACTGATCCATCTACTCAATCTCTTACAAACAGCCGAAAGTCAAAATGGGGAATGGATCACCATCTGACAGCTGAATCGCTGTATCATAGAGGCTCAATCTTCTTTGTAAAGAAAGAGTGGGAACAGTCATTGTCATGCCTTGAGCTAGCCCTCTTCACATTCAAGAAAATAGGAATCAATAGCGCACTTAAGGCCAATGCTTTATACATGATTGGCTGTGCACAAGAAAAACTCGATCGACGCGTTAAAGCCTTGGTCTCATTGAATGAAGCACTAGTATTGCATAGGGAAAGAAAGGGACCAAACCATATAGACGTGGCCCGAACTCTTCGAAGAATAGGTGTCCTGTACCAATCAAAGGAAGATTACTCAAATTCTCAATCCTCTTTAAACCAGTCTCTCCGCATCAGTGTCGACTGTCTTGGTTCTAATCACAAGGAAGTTTTGCAGGTATACGAGTATCTTGCTGAAACTCTATGTAGAGATTTACAGTACAGTGAAGGCTTAAGCCACATTATGAAAGCCATCACCATTCACGAAGGACATCATGGAAAAAGCTTGGATCTTGCGCGGTGCTATGGATTACACGGCACCATTCTCGATCAAGCAGGCAAAACCTTGGATGAAGTGATTGATTGCTATAACAAATCAAAGGATTTGTATGTGTCACTTCTTCAAGATAAACACTGCAACGCAGAAACCCACGAAGATTATATGACTTTTGCTTCCATTGTCTTCAAGCTAGCAATGGCTCAAGAACGCAGCGGTAAAGATTCACTCGCAACAAAGAACTATGCATGTAAGTTTGTCAAAACTCACATTAGAATCATTTATAACTCATCTGTTGCGAAATCGAACTTTTTTTCACATGCATCCTTTTCATAGTTGCAAATCGGTTGTATCAACAAGCATTGAAGTCAAGTGAGACGCTGTACCATGCCGATATTTTACAGAAGCTAGCGAATTTGAAAGGTCGGCAGAAAAAATACGACAAAGCCTGCGTCCTATTGGAAGAAACACTCCGAATCAGAATTAAAATCCTCGGAATGAAAGATAAATCTGTGGCGCATGCCCTGTTCAGCTTAGGAATCCTTTTTAGCAAGAAACACGAGTATGAAGCTGCCCTGAAAACACTTACGGATTGTCTCACAATACAGCAGACTTCGTTAGGCGTTGATGCAATAGAAACTGCCGATACCCTACGTGCGATTGGGCAATGTCTCGGGAACTCTGGTGACTATCTTGAAGCAGTGAATGTGTGGAATGAGGCATATGGTATTTACAGCAAGCATGAAAACGGCTCATTAAAATTGAAGGCATTGAAACGTGATTTGGATCTTGGTTATAGGCTTGTTGAAGGATCATCATAAATTTTTATACAGTACCATGTTGCAAGATACATAAGCAACGTGTACTGTACATAGTGTACACGTAGCACGGAACATGTGTATGTAGTATGTGTATGATAGGTGATAGTAATTTGTAAGGTCGGTGATCAAGTACATAGTGTCAAGTGTCATGTCAAGTGTCAAGCTTGTGCAATTTTTGATAGCAAGATAGCAAGTTCAAAGAAAGTCCCAACCCAACACGAGTTAGTCATTGGTAATTTTGCGTCGTTTCCCCCAACAAGCGCGACAAGCAAGCGCAAGTCCAAGCTCAACATTCCGCATTGGCATCTTTTGAAGTACCGACTCCTCCACTTTACTCGTACTTCACTATCATACAAGTAATAACTCTCGTATGAACAGTGCTGAAATAAACCTGTAACAGGATAAATCAAATTCTTTCAGGGCATACACGTAGTGACAACCCTACGATGGAATCTACCCCTGCTTCCGCCGTACTAGACAACCCACCATTACTACCAGTCGCAGAGACGACCGAAGAAGCTATGGAAAATGCTGGCAATAACTCAAAACAAACTTCAATTCAATCGGTTGATGAAGAACACATGGCATTTCAAGAGGAACCGGCAATCATGACTTCTGACGAGAAGAATCAGAGTTTCTGTGGTAGATTTCATAATGCCTTTGCTGGATTCCTGTTTCCAAGGTTGACTCCGATTCCTCCAGCAGCCTTTTTTGTTTTGTCGCTGTTTGCAGCAATTCCGTAAGTAGCTGGCACTTGCAAGGCGATCATTTTCTCATTCAACTTTTAGGGCATGGTACTAATGCATTTTTTCTATTGAATTGAAATTCACCCTTTGGATTTCCCATTCCATCATACACTACTGTACACGTACACACAAAGGGCCATAATTTACATTGTACTCTTTACCAAAATGGGCTTCGGCCTCACAACATTCTACTACCTATCTGAGAACTACGAGCAATACGCTACTCTCCTCGGTGCAGGACTAGGATCTGGCGCTTTCCTACTTTATCTCTTTGATTGTTACCACTGGGCTTCTCCCACTGGTGTCTTTCTACGAAAATTATTTGTGGGAATTTTAGTTGTTGGTACATGCGTTTTAACTCTGTTCATGGCCGGATCCTACCCCCACGGACCGATTGCTGTTTTCGTAGTCTTGACGGCAGGATGGATGGTTTTGGCAAGGTCATTATTTTATCGCCATGTGCAACCCAGAGCATTTGTTAGTTGGCTCAGCGGTCCCCTCTTCTTTGTGGCAATGCTTACATTTATGAGTTGGCTTACGTGGACGTTATGGAGTGAAGAAAATGAATGGGGTTTGATCGTTTCGCTTGCAGAAGCAGAAGAGAGCGGATGTGAGCCTAATTTCGATGATTATCCCGATTGTCAGAGTCAGAACGATGACGGTGGTGGCGGAGTTTGTTTTACGGCGGATCTTGATACGAACACACTTACATATGATGATGGTTGCGATGAAATATGCTCCCAAGTTTACGCGGCATGTTCGAATAGCTTTGTTATTTGGGTCGGACCATTTTTGGTCACTCTGGTACGTTTATTTACTTGTTGAATGACGCGCTTCCTTTCAAAATTTTCGATCTGCTGTTTGAATTTTCTGCTCACACCTTTTCTACTGGTAGGGCTGGATCTTTTTGAGTTTCTTCGCAACATTTTTGAGGACGGGAAGCTCACCTGAGCAAGAAACTACAAAGTTTGCACAGATATGGCTCTTTTTGCTTTTTGCAATGTGGGTAGGAGCATCTTTGTCTGGAGCTGGTGCTGGGGTTTCAACTACGTTGGCAGCCTTGACTCTTGCGTCATTTGTCGCGGCGGCGATCTTCTTAGCTATCAGTTTTGAGCGGATGGAGAGGGAAGAGCAGATGCAAAGGGTTAGAGAACAACTTGTGGAGAAATATGGAAATCACTTTGACATATTCCGCGGGTTGTTAGTTGTGACATGCGCACCAGTGTTTTTGATCTACTTTAGCGTTTCCTTCGTGATTCAAATGATTAGGAGCATCAAATTTTGTTGCTACACAAAACCTCCAGTAAATACACCAAGCTTGAGAAACGTCGCTGTAGGCGGATGGATCACTATAGAGGCGAGGCGGTTAATTCGCGAATTTCAAAGTTGGAACAGAACGAAGGTTCTAACTTATGCAGTTTACTGGGGATTGGCATTTTTGATACTCAATGTAATTGTGGCACAGTTTACCCTTGTGTTCTTGTCATGGCTCATTGAAAAAACTTCTGCCATGCCCCTTCCAACTGTTACTGCCCTTCTCGTCGCAATTGGTATGACAATGTTTCTGTTGCCCCCCGTTCCTGGAGTTCCAATCTATTTAACATTGGGCATTGTTATCATACCTACTGGCAGAGAGTCCTTTGGTCTTTTCGGCTCCGTGGTTTATGCGCTTGGCGTCTCCTTGTGCCTGAAGTTGCTTGCCTGTACATTGCAACAAAAACTGATTGGAGGTTTATTACAGAACAAGGTGGCAGTGAGACAGTTCTGCGGTGTGAACTCGTCCTTGATGAGATCGATGAAACTTGTCTTAAAGCAGCCAGGTCTTGGTATTGATAAAGTCAGTATTTTGGTTGGAGGACCTGATTGGTAAGTTTCAACCATAATGCGCCACTCTGCATCTTCAATTCTATCTTCTCAACCTATTTTAACAATATACTAATTTGTATTTGACAACAGGCCAACCTCCGTGCTCTGTGGTATCATGGATTTGGATCTTATCCCGATCTTAATTGGTACTCTTCCAATTATCTTTTTGATCACACCCACCTTACTCACGGGATCTTTTACTTACATGTCAAGCTTGATGCTCGATGACGGCCAGGCAGAATTTCCATGGGCTGGAACTGTTGCAACAATTTTCGCTGCAATCACTGCATTTGTTCAATTTGGGTCCATGGTAGTTGCCGCTTATTACCTTGAGCAGACTGTGTCGAACCGTCAAGCGGAGCTCGGGGCTATACCTATCGATGAGGAAGTCAAGGCAAGGGACGATGAGGATGAAGCAATTAGAAACAAATTTGACGAAGTAACAAAGTGGGATGTTGTACCAACCTGGGCCAAACTTATTCTTGGTTCATCAGTCACAACCATGATAATGAGTTGTTATCTGATCCAACTTTTCCAATCTGATTGTTTCACGGAGTATCAATTGACATACACCATCGATCAACACCTAGACGGCGATTGGAAGAACTTGGTGAAGCCACTTGGAGTTGCGGCAAATATCTTGTTGCTTGTCTCCGTTACGCTCCTCATCATTTTCAGAAAATGGGCAATGGTAAGTACAAAATTTCTGCTTTGAATAATTATGATACACATATCAATACTGAATCTGTTTATCAAAAAACAGAAAAAGGCCGTCACTAATGCCCACTAATCATCCCACAAACCTACTCTCGAACCATCGTTTATCCAAAACACAGCATAAGGCACGACAGCAACTTTCAAGCCGTTCGGGTATCATTCATCCTTCAGATGAAATCTCAACTGATTACGTACGTCATGATTAGAAAAAGATTGAACATATTCAATATGATATTGAATACGTGTACAGCACTTTTTGGTGCCTGAATGATTGGCAAACATATGTAGAATGATTTTCGCATACAAATTAAATTGAGAATAGACAACTTTAAATTAAACAGCTCATAGCATAATAGATGTACTCGTATTTTATATCAAATTACATCCTTTATCAATGCATGCACGACTATCCCGAGTGTTTCGTCTCGTAGTGGCGTACAAGTCATTTTTGATATCGAATCATTTGTCATCAATTTATCTGCAAGGCAAGGCAGACGCGCATTGTTTCTGGTATGACGGTTTGATACTCGATTTTTATGTTGCCCACTACACTACAGTACCAATCCAATGAAGAAAATAGTCTATCTCCATGACCTCTCCGAGCTCCCCTTCTTCCTCGTCTCATCACGATCAGACCACGCCCCCGACCTTCTAGTAGTCGCCGGAGCAATCCCCTCCTCTCTGCCTTCTCTGTCTCCCCTATTCTTGGGCTTCCAAACCTGCGTATTCCTAAACGAGGACTTATCCTGCAAACTAGTTTCATGCGGTTTATACTCCATATGTACAAAAGAGGGCAACTGCAAAATCCTCTTAATCCCATCCCTCAATTTCTCTGTAATCTCCCGATCATTGGTCTTATTCCAAATGCTAACAATATCCTCCGAGTACCGAATCGACACCACAGCCCCACAGACTTCATTCGCTGGGATCCCCGTGAACTGACATCCAATAAGTGCGAGAATGACTTCCTCCCAGTACCTCGAAGCCAAGCCCTTCTTAAGCCTTACAATCCATTTACCCCCACGAGCATTGGTAGCATCCTCCCAAGTAGGTTTAACTCCCTTACGGAAGAAATGATAATCGGTAGTAGTGGGCAAATCATTGGGACGGACGAGGAAATCGTAGACAGACCAGAATTCTTCTACTGAGTGGACTGAAGCTACTTCTCGGATGGATGATTCGTAGGGGTTTGCTGGGTTTGGGTTTGATTCTTTTTCTTCTTCGGTTTGTTTTGAGACGCCTTTGCCTCGGCGCATGTACCAGAAGGTGAAGGGTTCTTGGAGTAGGGTTGTTTCGTTTGTCTTTTGGACGAAGGTGTGTTGTGTTGGAGATGTCATGTGTGTTTATTTTGTTGTGAGTTTGAGTTATAGTGAAGTTTGGTATAACGTGTGCGGATATAATATAACGTGATACGAATGAGTCTGTGCATTATTGAGTCTGGCCAAAGAATTTCATCAAATGCTCAAAGCAGTAGTAATATAATGAACGAATTTGTGCCGAAAAGATACCGTTCTCGTGTGGTGTCATAAGTCCATTATTTATTCATGATATTGAAC
>Ga0115005_10001165_pt1 | contig 20576 bp, 17 predicted proteins | sample ArcOceMetagenome_FD_87163 | JGI IMG/M metagenome (GOLD analysis project Ga0115005, IMG submission 87163) | Marine eukaryotic phytoplankton communities from Arctic Ocean - Arctic Ocean - Greenland ARC118M Metagenome | ecosystem: Environmental > Aquatic > Marine > Oceanic | place: Arctic Ocean... | reverse complement strand
TATTGAAAACCTGGGGCCCAATGGACTGAACCATGGGCACGCCAATTCTAATAGGCGAACACATCGTCCCACCAACAATCACTGAATCTTGACCAAACCAGCAGTGCCACTCACGACCGAGGTTGATTTCTGTAGAAATACTTAACAAAGTGTTTTAGCTAAATTAGCCCACTAACAACAATTGACGACATTTCGTATAAATAGAATAAATGGATTGGTGTTTCGACTTTCGACTTTCGACAGATGCGAACGCTTTTATAATAACAAGAGGAACATCAGGCACCATGAGCAGAGAGCAGAGCCTGTTCAAAGTATAGCACACACCACCTTCAACCGTTTAGTAGCAGAAAACAATATTCCTAATACTTGTATATTTCTAGCGTGGGCTGGAAAGTGACACATCAAATACAGAAAAAGAGAAAATTGTCTCAGCATCCCGTTGGTGGTCGAGCTGAACGAAGCAGCTAAAGTCAAGGCACTGTGTGCTACGGTAGGAATAGAGGATACAAATGGAGAAAATGGCGAGTCGTCCGACTCTCTCTTTGGAAGACGAGGTAGTAGTCGTTGGTGTCAAGTCAGTAATTACGATCGACGATTACTCCTCTTTTAGCGATAAAGAAGACTCGGAAGTCCAGTTTCTAAAGACCATCTCCGCGTCCAGCATGCCGGCATATCAACAAGAGCAAGATGTGGTAATTATCGAACAAGTAAAAAAGGGGAATGCACCACATTATCCCACTAAAACGACGGCTCTTGAGGACAATGATCACGCCATGGCAGTAGCAGTGGCCGAACAGGATGGATGGTGCAGTCAATATACTCGAAAGCGTACAACGACGGCTCTGGAGGACAATGATCACGCCATGGCAGTAGCAGTGTCCGAACAGGATGGATGGTGCAGTCAATATACTCGAAAGCGTCAGAGGTCGCGTCCATTCAAGTGCAACATTTGTTTAGAGGACAATCTAGATGGTTGGAAAGGTTTCTCTCTTGGGAAATGCAACCATCGATTTTGTACGGTCTGTCTGGCAGGCTTGGTCAAGTCCAATACAGGCGCGACAACTAGTGGAACGACTACCAACATACCATGTCCTCAAGTCGAATGCAAAGAAACTCTCTTTTTGTCCGACATTCAATACATTTTTCAGAATGATCCCACGGCGTGGCATACGTTTTCAGAGTCGATTAGTATGACCATGCTGGAAAATGAGATTGCCCAAGGAGGATCCACGAGGCGATGCCCCGCCGAGCTGTGCAATTACACCTTTTGCTACGAAACGGCTGTTGGCCAGAACGAGGGGACTAAATTTACGTGCCCACAGTGCATTGCGTCCTTTTGTTTGGCATGCAAAGCCAATCAAGGCCTTGTTGGACCCGCCCATGAAGGTTCGTGTGCCGAGAGAATGCAACAACTTCAGCAGCAAGCAGAAGAGCGCCAAAAACTGGAGGATTGGAAACGCGACAATTCCCAAGCGGATGCACGTTTTACAGAACTCATTCAACGAGAGTCACGGCAGGGGATCACAAAGCCGTGTCCCAATTGTAAGCAAATGATTACCAAAAATGGTGGGTGCGACCACATGAATTGCTGTAAATGCAAACACAACTTCCACTGGTCGAAGGCGCCTCTGCCACCTTAGCAGGCAAGAGCCACTGCGTGAGTCGCTGGAAAGCACTTCCCTTGGCAGCTTCATAACGATCGCCCAAATGATTATCTGAAATTATAGGTGGGAATGTTAAAAAGTTCTTGCTCTGAGCATTGAAATAAGTAAGAGAGAATGAAAGAGTACATCCAAAGTCTGAAATATCAGAGTATGTGGCCCAACTTGTAGGATCCTAGTTATATAACAGTTCGATGGATCCATGCGGTTCCTTCTGAAAACTAATACTAGAGCTGTAAAAGCATAGGCAGAAAGCACTTTTGTTTGTGTAACGGGTTGTTTTTTCATTATGTGTTGTTTGTTTCTTCATTCTAGCTAGTCTATTGTTTTTATTGTTCATTCTAGTCTAGCTGGCATTTTTCTAGGCGCTATGGAAAGTCAATTGGATCCTGCTACTCCACTTCGTTACATAGCAGTATGTACTGTATAGATAACAAGCGGGATATTAATAACGACAGCTAGCTTAGCTGACAAATGTGAAAGAATCTGAGACACAAAATGATTTGAAATGACATGTTGGTTATTCGAAACATGCGTTCGAAAGAAGCAACACAAAACAGAATACGGCTCATTATTTATCTAAAGATTCCGGATGGTGTTTGTTATCGGAACCACCAACGTACTACCGGTATAAGAAACACAATGGCAGACAACATGATCCTTGATTATCCTGATGAACTTCTGAGGCTGTCCCTTTCCTTCCTTGGCGTTGGACACTTTGCATTCATTGCGTTGGTTTGTTCTAGGTTCAAAATTGCGTACCTTGCTAATGACAGTGATGAGATGATCACCACTGCTGAAAGTGTCACCTCGTCCATCTCGCGTGCTGAGAAATACTTTGAGGATGCAGGTACTGATTATGAACAGCTTAGGTTCTTCTGGTGCAATGTTGCAAGATATGGCCGTGTAGACGTCATGGAATGGGCCCATCAACAAGGATACTCACGAGTATGGAGTGAACAATTTCATGGGAGAATTGTTGGTTATCAAGTGTGCATGAAGGCTGCCGAGTGTGGCCAACTTGCTACTTTGCAGTGGTTGCGACAAAACGGCTGCAGTTGGGACATTGAGACATCTTCAGTTGCGGCTAAAGGTGGGCACCTTTCCGTCCTCCAATGGGCGAGAGCAAATGGATGCGAATGGGATAGTCAGACTTGTTCCAGTGCAGCTTTAGGGGGGCATCTCTCCGTCCTTCAATGGGTGAGAGAGAATGAATGTCCCTGGAATGAAATGACTTGTTCCAATGCAGCTGGAGGTGGGCATATCCCCATCCTCCAATGGGCGAGAGAGAATGGATGTGCTTGGGATAGTTATACTTGTTACCGTGCAGCTGAAGGTGGGCATCTCTCCGTCCTCCAACGGGCGACAGAGAATGGATGTCTCTGGGACATTCAAATATATGATGCGGCTACAAGTTGCGGCAACCCAGATGTGCTCAATTATGTAAGACATCATTGGTCGACACAAGAGGAAGACTCTGAACCATTTTATTACAATAAAATAAAATGAAAGTAAAGTAAAGCGTCATCTTTTGTTTCTTGATTTGTTGATCAAGACTGGAAGTCATACGATCAAGTTGATAGCACCATTTCTTGTTCTACTGAGATTACGAGTTAGCTTAAGTTTCCATGATGGATTTTCACTTGATTTTACTAACACTTGCATCATGTCTAGCTGTGTTCTGCATGAAATCAAAGAAGATGTACACTACCAGTACCACTCTCCCTAACATCATGGTCCTAAACATCTCAGTTTAACGAAGAAAAAATGCAGCATATTGAATGGACATTTGTTATCGTACAAATTGAAACTGGGCATAATGGGCATCCGTTCATGTCAGATTCTGCATTGCTGTCGGGGGGGGGCACTTGAATGTTCAATGTGCCGATAGAGAGTGATATAATGCAGTCTGCTCGTCCTGATTGACTGGTGATATGGATGTATTTTATACATGGTGGCCGATTTTTGGGGTTTAGTGTTTTTTAATTCGACACACGTGAATTACCCAAGGCAACCAGCCGGTAGCGAAACTTGAAATATATCTCTTTTTATGAGTTGTATTTTTACCTGCTGAAAAACACTAGTGTTGCCATTGATCAAGTGAACGAAATCTACGTTCCTCATTCAAGATGGAACAGGAAGATCAAACTTTTGAAACATGTAAAGATGGCTTCCCATTGCAATGCTATGGGATGGAGCAGCACTACTTGAAGCAGCGCTTTTATTTTGCAGGCCTTGCTCGAAGTAGAAACATCGGAAACCGTTGAGATATCGGTTCCTGCAGTGATTATAACCTTTGGAGCTTTAAAGTATTTACATATTCTAACATTTACTAAGTTGGAGAGCGTAGCTCAAGTGCTCTGATCATGGTGTTTATAAGGGAAAAGACGTCGTAAATATATAACTAGGTAGTAGATAGGAGGGGTATTACAACAGTGCTGCTATTACATCATACTCGCATACTTGCACTTGTATAACAATGTTCTACATTGCATCCCATATGTTGCATCCACTCAGCTATGAAATACTGTACTATGATCCTTCTACTCTACCCTATCAACGAACTTCCTTGCTCGATTCTCGACTTCCTTCAACCTCGCATGATGATTGTTTTGTAATGCGCAGTGCCAGTACTCAGGTACTATTTACTGTATCTTCTAGTGAAATTACATCATTGTTGGAGAATGCACCGAATCAATTTCCCCTTTTTCTGAATATGGCAAATCGTCCTTATGAAGTATCTCCCTAAATTCCATTTTCGCGGCACCTCTACCAAACAAATGATATGAACTCCAGAATATCAATAAGAATCCACCTACACTTGCGGATAGATTTGCTATTCCACGCGCCCCAAACCCCCCATCCTGTAACATCCCTGCCATATAAGCCATCCCAGCTTCGCATGCACTCGATAAAACTTTGTCATATGATAGTACACGCCCAAGCATCTCAACATTTGCTAGATTTTGTAGAAGTAATGTTGAGATCTGATACATAACAGACGTTCCCAAACTTCTCACAAAATGGAAAAAGCACAGCATTTCAAAAGTTGGAGAATTCGCGAGACCTGCCCATCCAAGTATTGCAACAGCACACGCAACGACGCATGCAAATTGCATTGTATATGGCCTCTTCCCATCTACGATAGCTATGTTCGCAAATATTGGCCCCAAAAGGCATCCTATGCCTTGCGCAGAGTAAATGTATCCTAGCATTCTTCCAGATTCTTCTTCGTCACCTTTTACCTCTGTTACCAAAACTGAAATAATATCTTCAGCGCCATAGAGAAGTGCAGCAGACGCCTTCATAAAGATCAACATTCCAAATCCACATGTTACGAGATATTGGACCAGTTCCTTTGTCATGACCGCAGATTGCCAGATAGAATTGAGGCACCTTCGCAGTAATCCCTTTATTCTCTGAAGAATTGTCTTTTTTGTGGAGTCTTTTGTTTTTATGTCAAAGATACTTTCGATCGTCTTTTGCTCCGAAGGGTTGTACGTACCCTGTACCTTCGACATCAGAATAACGCTAAGGATGTACGAAAAACTATCAAAGGAAAAGCAAGCGCCAACTCCTAGTGAGGCTGCAAGAAAGCCTCCAAACACTCCGCCAAAAATGAACATCAGTGACCAAACTATTCCACTCAAAGTATTCGTCCTTTTCAAGTCTTCTGGATCAGGTACCATCATGGGCGTGATTGATGTCGTCACCGGGTGGTACACGGACGAAATGAAGCCTCGAATTATCACAGCTACATATAATCCATATACATTATCTGATCTATGCGCGAGCACGAAATTTATAGCAGCCAGTGCACCTAACCCGTCTAGGACTATCATTGCCTTCCTTCTATCAAAGGTATCAGCAATAATGCCGCCTATAGGAGTCACAAATATTTCTGGAATGACTTTGCACATAATAACTACCGAAACAGCTGTTCCCGAGCCAGGGTCGAGATGTTCCACGCTCAGCAGAGTTGCGATGTTAACTGTAGCATCCCCTGCATGTTGGCATAGATGCGACAAAAGATACAATCGATAGTTTCTGTTGTTCTTAAGTAGACTGACATATCCTTTGAGTGATTTTGACAGAGAAGGAGCCTTACAACTCTTGAGTTGAGAGCGATCCATCGATTTCATAGATAGATGCCCGTATCCTTAACCAATCGGAAAAACTGTCAACTTGCAGATATAGTGGTCTATGTACAACGGGCATGATGATTAGTGCTTAGTGCCCTTCTGACTTCTTCTTGTCGGTGTGGTTTACGGTGTATTGTGCCCTTTTGTGACCGACGAGCGACGAATGCCTTTTTCCCGCGCCAGAAGACCAGAAACTACTCCACACTTTTCAAACTGGGCTAAAAGACATTTATCATTTATCATTGCTCACCCTTCTCCAACGAACAAAACGAACGCACATTGAACATTGAACATTGAACATCGAACTCTTCTCTCCAACAGTTGACATAAATCCCTCTCAACGTATCTTTTTCAATTAAACATCATGGCATCTAGAAATCCTCTCTTCGGAATCCTCTGGCTTATCCTTCTCTTTTTCCTTGCATGGCCCATTGCAGGAATTGCATGTGTCGTAAGTTTCCTTCACTATGAATTGATGTTTTGCGTCCTTTCTCTCATCTCCTTCTCACAAGCATTTTTTTGTCATTGTTTCCTATTCATTAGTTTTGGATCATTCTTCAGGTAAGTCTTATATTTCTTTCGCATGCCTTTTCCCTTTAACTTTAATGTTTATTAATAAATAGCTGACAATAATGCGTTCTCCCCCATATTTCAATACCATTCTAGCCATTTGAAGCACTTTTCCGTTTTATCAAGGATATCAACTCTACACTGGAGAAATTCATTACCTGGCCTCGTGAGTGTGGAAGAGCAATTGTTGATTGCAGCAGCCGTTGCCCCCAGCCTTAAATAGCATCGACTCGAGAGATCTAGTTATTACCCTTTTCTTGCACGTTGCACGGTGACATTGATTGATGGTCAATGTCTGTTACAGCCCAGCAATGACGAATGACTAGGTTGATTCATTCCTCTAGATCGCACCTTTGAACTAAACAATTATAAGTTCTAAAGACATAATACAAATTTTTTATCATCATGAGAAACTGTTACAGCCAAGCAATGACAAATGACAAGGTTGATTTATTCCTTAGATCGTACCTTTGAACTAAACAATTATAGGTTCTAAACAATGCTTTTTATCATCATGAGAAATAGGGTATGTATGAAAATGTCAATGGCTCCCTCTAGGTATTGAATAGAACCGCGAGGAAGTCATAATGAAAACCAAATCTTTAACCTCGACTGTACTCTAGAATCCCAAACCAGAGAACGGATCATTCTTCTTGACAGGCGCAGGAGCTGCATTCGCACCAAAGTTGTTCGAAATAGAATTATTGTTTGGTTGCATAATATTCATATTCATTGCATTCATACCATTGCTGTTTCCCATCATCATATTATTGTTGGATTGCATACCCATACCCATTCCATTGTTCATTGACTGAGTTCCCATCATACCAAAATTGTTCTGCTGCTGCTGTTGTTGTTGTTGCTGCTGCTGCTGCTGCTGATGCTGTAATTGCACCATGTTCGTTTGTTGATTCATCATCATCATCTGCTGTTGTTGATTCATCATGCCTTGATTTTGCATCATTCCATTGTTCGTCATCATCATATTGCTGCCGTTGCCCATGTTTTGGTTTCCATTCATTGCTACACCAGGATTCATGCCACTATTTCCCATATTCGTATTACCCATCATATTGGAAGCATTGTTTCCAGATGATGATCCTCCTCCTGCCATGATGTTCATACTATTCATGACCGGTTTACTGTTCTGCTGTGCAACATTAGCATTGGAATTTAAATTATAATTGCCACTTTGAGACGCAGCGTTGGTGTTAAAGAGATCAAACGTGGCGGTTGTACGTGCAGGCTGTGCAAATAAATCATTAGTCATTGCTGGTGCAGCATTGGAAGTCGAAGAAGGAGCGAAAGGATCGATCATGTGACTGGCCTGCGCAGGCATGGAATGTGAAGTGCCCGAATTACTGTTGTTGAATGGGTCAAAAGTAGGCTGTGCAGAGGACGCTGGTTGTGCTTGAGAAAAGTCTGCGAACTCATCTGGTGCAGGATTGGTCGGTGTCGGAGCTGGAGCACCAAAGTCTGTAAAATCTCCTGGTTCTGGATCTGTTGGCCTAGAAAGTGTTGGACTTGGAGTTGGTACTGGAGTTGGTGCACTATCAAATGCTCCAAAGTCGAGCAAGTCCACCGCGGGTGCGGGTGCAGGTACTGGCTTGGGCTTTGGTTTTGGAGTTGGCTCAGGCTTACTAGGAGCAACTGCACGATGACGGACAGGTTGTGGTTGCGATGGTGCAGCTTTAGGTCTTGGTGCAGATGACGCATCAGCTTGGACATCTCCAGCTTCCCTATAATACCGCTTGTTATCATAAGTTGCAACAACAAATCTCTTAAATACATTCACGTCGTCGCCTTCTTTGGGTCTTCCGCCTTGACCAGGTGGTGGAGCAGCAGCAAGCCAAGTTTTCCTTGCAACCACGTTTCCATTCATCTTAAGTTTAAGGACTTCTCCCTGCTCCCACGAGGACATTGTCAATGACTTGCATCGATGGGAGACTGCTTGATGTGCAGTCTTGCATAAGTTGCATACAAATGTGTGGTATTTGATACATACTGTGCTGAATCCATATTTGGATTGAGTTCCACAGTTGGCACAAATGCAATTGTCGGGAAGCCGAGCTAGTTTCTTCACTGCTGATTCTGCATTGAGCATATTTGTCAATATCTAGTATGAATAGACTATAGTTTATAGAAATTGATTGACTTTGTTGATTGTATTGTGTATTGACAGTGAGAACCCTAATGGAGTATGATAGGTGCGCAATGCGTTATAAAGTACCGGTATCATTAGGGTTAGACCGGTACTTATTAGTACGAACGAGCCATCGCGGATCGCGGCGGCGCATCGCTCTTTCTTGAGGCATTTAGCCGCGATAACTCCACTCTAAATTCAGCTCAAATTCCCGCCATCTTGAATCTGTCATTCATTGCTCCTCTTTTTTCTATTTATCAAAACAACAATATGCTTTCTTTCTGCCCTTGATGCGCACTTGCCACTAATCCAGCACGGTAGAGAACGGCGCGGTGTGAAGGTTTGGTACTTTCATATATTCAATACGTGGTCTTGGAGGTGTCTCCTTAGTTAGCATCTAAGGTGATCAATGATTTCAAGAGGGACAACCTTTGCACATTGGATGGCAGATTGATGATGAGTTATCTGAAAAGTCTTGAGGCTTGAGGTGTCTTGCTTTTGACATTTAAATTTCTGCACAGCCGAATCTCCATTGATGAATGTTGATTATGCATTGAATTATTTCGAATAAATCCTCATGCTTGATTGAATGATCACCTAATTTCATTCTAAAATAAATGCCTCGATACCAGTCCTCCTGGATACCGGTAGGACCTATAGAAGGAATGCAGTGACTACGTAGTCTACACTGAAAAATCGAGGAGAGGACATTCTTGGAATGTATGGAAACAAAAATACAAACATTGTGTTTGTATGTTGTATGTAGTTCTTTTGGATTACTTTGGCAACTATCTATGAACCAAAATTTCATTTATTGGGTACACGTAGAGTGCGTATTGCATTGTACGTGACTTTACACCAGTTATTCTCCGATCGAATTCAAGCGTCTGCAAATATGTGAAAGTGAATTGGAATGAATGCTTAGTTTTGTAGTGTGGTCTCTACTGCGTGGCTACTATCAATTTTACAAGTGTGATAAATGATACAGTGGATCCATGTGAAGAGGATGGTGCTACTTTTCGCTATAATAGTTTTCATTACATGCCAGTGATAAGATTACCTAACTATTTGTGCTGGTTTTAAAAAATTGTCCCAGCGAAATGATGTTTTCGAAAGATGAAACATCATGCATTCATAGGGCATATTATATGAGTATGCCAGACGTTCATTTCGTTATGGTTCATTCCATTCCATCCCATCCATAACCCCCTCTATTGATTACAGTCAATCGGCTCATTCATTCGTTACTTCTGCTGTATCTTGACGAATTAAAAGTGGTTGCTCCATGCTGCCAAATCCTTAGCCTCGACGTCCTTCTTTGTATACGGCAAAACAGCAAATTGAATAAGACCATCCTCCATGAACTTCTTATTCTGCATCCTCACCACCCATCCAGATCCAGGAGTCTGAAGAATGGTATGGTAGGGCTGACTTCCTCCTCCGCACTGAAGGAACAAGCTCTGCTTTACATTATTGGGTCCCTGCAACAACTCACACGAGACCTTGAATGACTTCTTTCCAGTATCGACGGACCAACCAATCATCTGGATAGAATCAACTTCTTGGGGAATGTTCCAGTATTTCCAGGCGCCCTGCTTTCCATCGGTCTGACTTCCCTGGATGACCAACTTATCCTCCTTGGCAGCTCCGTAGAAAACCTTCTCGGTATTCGCCTCAAGTTCCAAAGCGCGTTCTGGGGAGGGAACACTAGCACTGAATTTCATGGGAAAGCAGTAATCGTCGGTAGTGGAAACCTTCTACTCGTCAAATCGCCAAATAAATGAGGTAATAAAGTATGAGTGAGAAATGAGTTCTGATCTCACACAAAGAGTCAGTAAGACCGAGTGGTCCAGTAGATAGGAAAGAAACGTACCATGATGGGAGCTCCATCGTGTCCATTCTTGAATTTCAATACCGACTCAATAGGGAACTCAATTCCATCCTCCGTATCAAATTTCAAAGTATGAGTGGAACGCCCAGGTCCAAGCCATAGTTCAATCGTTCCCTTTACGGGACGTCCAAAGGATTCAACTTTGTATTGAACGCGTGTAGCCCACTTTGGCAATTTGCAGGTCTTAATTGTTCCTCCTCCATCGATGCGTCCGATGACACTCTCGTACTCTCCAGGGAAGATGTCAAAGTCGGGTTTGCCGTTATTGGTCAATCCTCGAGATGACGAAAATCTATTGGGGGTCTGGAGAGTGAAGGCACTGCAGCCGGTGAAGGTACCGATGCAGGCGGAGAGGGCGATGATACTGCTGGAGAGCTTCATTGGATTGGTCGCTAATTAATTCGTTGTATTTAATACTGGTCTGATAGTCGTTAACAGTTTTGAATTCAACTATTCAACTCTAATATTCGCCAATTCCAAGATTTGGTACAACAGTATTTTCAATTTGAACATACACAAGTACGTCTTAAAGGTGATGTCACTAAAAAGCAGCTAAAAAGAAGATAAACCGTGACTTCCCGCTCGCCCAATGAATGGCCTTTTTCAATCACCTTCCCGCCAAGCCACTCATTTTTATGGCCTACTATCGCCTATCTACGAAAAGCAACAAAGCAACCAACATAAAAGTATCAAATACCGCGGTACATCAAGAAGTGGCTTGCTACACCAGGAGCCAGTGCAGTAGGCTTGAACTTGAAACAAATAACAATGATAAGCAAAACATCAAGCAACGAAAACGAAGTAGTGGAGGAACGGTGGGAATTACCATCTGATTTTTCCCTATTCGCCCAAAGCAAGAAAAGAACAGTATTTTATCCAACAAGAGATGGAACACCCAGCACACATTCCTTTGATATAGAGTGCATCGAACCCGATTCTCCCTTGGACATTATAAATTTTGAAATATCAACAAATGAATACGACGCTACAGGTCACTGTGTATGGGCTGGGGCTTTCCTGTTGGTCAGTTGTATGCGCGAGCTACTAAATCGATACTCTCTTGGCAACAAACGGATGATAGAATTGGGATCGGGGACGGGGATAGGAGGCCTTGCCGTTATGTTTGCCGATGCAGATGAGGAGCACAGGCCTTCCCATACATGTTTCACTGATAACGATCCAGCAGTTTTAGAACTATGCCAGAGGAACTGCGATTTGAATCATTTATCAAAAGAGTCATATACAATAGAAGAATTAACATGGGGTGAAGAGACAGACGATGAAATAGAATTATTTGATATTGCCCTTGCCACAGATGTTTTATATGATGTGGATCTGATAGAGCCGCTGTTCACGACAGTGGCAAGGACAATATCTTCAGAGGGTATTTTCATTCTATCCCATATACCTAGGGCATGCTATAACGAAGGTAATCCTCCTGAGGCAATAAAGGATCTTGAAAAATATATTGTTGATCAAGCCTCCATCCGTGGCTTTTGTTTGGATCATATTATACGCCCGCCGAGCGAAGATGAACTGGCAGCTGAAATATTGGAATGGTGTCCAAGGGGTGCATTTCGACAAGGAGCAATTCTCGTATTTCGCAGGAATCGATAGGTCCAAATTGTAGATTGCTGATTGAAGGCTCCAATGGTAATTTTTGAGCACAAGAATTGCCATTACATACAACTACTGTAGAAAAGTGATCATAAATAATGTGATAAATAATCAGTTCTCGGCAATTCAGTTTTCATAAAATTATAGCGGCAGCATGCAAGAGGTCTGCATGATCGGGTCGGGCAGTCCGATCATATTCCCTTCATCATCCTGTTTCCACATTTACTGTGATTGATGACTTCAGAAAGAGACAGAAATTTACACAAAATAATTTACAATGATCAGAATGATGTCATACCGGAAGTCCTGAATCAGCGTTTCGCCAGCCAATAGGCAAGCGATCACGCGCAATCACGCGCGACCAGTCCTCATCGGAGGGCGGTCCAAAAGGATCTAAGGTTATTACAAGTTACAAGTTGTCGCGAATTGCATACAATATAGAAGAGAAACATTCGTGCTGAGATCTTTCCAAGTGATGCATTTCGACAATGGGCAGTACTCGTATTTCGTATGCAGGAATAAAGAGGTCAAACATTTTAGATTCCTGATTGCAGAACTCCAACAGTAGTTTTTGAGCAGGAGATTTTAATATGCTACTTCAATACAGTTACAAGTTTGGAAAGTACTGAGAAAAGAGAAAAGTGGTTAGAAGTCGTCGAAGTCAGTTGAGGTCAGATATTAATAGCGACAGAATTTACTAAAATAATGAATAATTTACCAGATTTTTTTCGCGATCGATCGTGCAAAAAATTCGCAAAACGTGATGGGATTGAATGCTTTTAGCGATATTCTACTCTACACTTATCTATATAGCATGCAGCATGCACGCACCAGCACAGAAATGTCACAGGTAGATGTCATCACCTTGAACTTTGCATTGTCAAAGAACTTTCCTTCAATTCTATCTTGAACCAACAAGCTGCATTATTTTCAATGCACTTATGACAGTACTTTCCTTCAATTCTATACGCCAAACATTGGTTCAGCTGCTCGACGGGAAACCTACAAGAGACATCCACCAAATACACAAACACTGCAAAGAAAAATCTTGCCGATCTCTTGTTTTGAACTTCTTTAGACAGAAGATGGTGGTGAAAGTGAGTACAATGTACAATCACCTTTCTTGCTTTTCGCAGTCCCGGTCCCGGAACCGGACCCGGTCCCTGGTCCCGGTCCGGGCTTCTTCCCATACTCAATACGTACACCATAATGACGAGCTACAGAACCTCAATTTTTTCCCCTTCTTTCCTTCAACAGTTCGAAGAATACAAAGCTATCATGAGTTTAGATACATGCAAACATGATGCAGATTATATGCATGTGGATACTCACACACGCAGTCACGATTTCCATTTACAAGAAAAGATGATCTGCGATGGAGGCAGAGAGGGAAAAGTGGCCAGCAGCAGCAGCAACTCCCTGGGTTCTTCTTCTTGCGTATCCGTCAAAAGAAGAATACCTGAAAACCATGACAATAACCCTATAGAGCTTGATAAGAATTGTCAGTCTTCAAGACCGCATTCAGATCAACTGAACACTGGCGGCATGATGCTGTCCGCAAGCTGGCTTGAGGAGCACGACAGAAGAAGTGGAAACTTGTCATGGTTATCTGCATCTTTCGCAACGGCAGATTCATCTTTTGCCGAAGAGAGTGAGAAAATTTCCTCTTGTACTCGTGGCAAACACGTTAGTTTTGGCAAAGTTACTGTCCGGAAACACGAAATGGTGATCGGTGACAACCCGTAAGTTTTTGGCATGATGATAAATTACGTGCAATTAAGTGCGAGATTCGGGTACGCTGTTGGCTGTCTGATCTTCTCATCTAACCTTTCGTTGGTTGTTTCTTAAAGGAGCATAACGGATGCAGGACCTCCTTTGACCTTGGCGTGGACTCACTTTGACGAGAAAACACTCCATCTTGATCAGTACGAAGAATTGCCTGATAGAGTATTTTTGAGGAGTAAGAAATTGAGTCGCAGCTTGAGAGAGAACATTCTACGCAATTGCGGTTTCTCGGACAAGGAAATAAAAGCATCTGCGAAAGCTGCAGCAATCACTCGCAAGCACTGCGCAAATACAACAATGTCTGTGCTTATGGGGAAGGAACCCTTGAACCCACCGTACATATTCAAGAAGTTTATTCAAGCTGTAGAGAAGCCATTTCACAGTCGCGAAAGGAAGCAATATGATAAACTCTTGAGTAAATTTTCAATCTAGCAGATGAAGAAGACAGCTGGTAGTAAATCTCCACACATTTTTTTCTATTCCATGTATATTCCTGTTGAGGCGTTCATAAAAAATCGTATTAATAACGAGTTGGGGCTGCTTTCATTTTTATAAAACGTAAAGTAGTACCTTAAAACTTTTTCGGGGAACAGATGATTTTCAACTTTCTTCAGGGGTGTGTAGATTTCTTTTATCTGAGTACTTGTGGCCTCCACTTTTAGGATCACGGTTGATTGAGTGACACTTTCCTCCGCCTGCAGCAGAACGTCTCAGGCCATGACCAGCATGGCAGTTGAGATCATAATTCAGAATGCTTCTAGAGAGAGAATGTGCCACTGTAATACAGGAGAAGAATAATGAAGGAAAGAAGTCGGTCTTGTTAGAACCTATGAATGAAGGAAAATAAATGAGAGCACTGGCTCATTGTCTCGGTGCTTCTCGTCTTGTAGTGACGGGAACTGGTGTTGCAAAGCATCAAGAGCTGGCAATGTTTTCTCAATCGGTAACGAGCCCAGTTCATGGAGATCTTAGATACTTTTTCGATATTATGGTGCATCGGTTCCATTGCCATTTCAATCAGTGGCACTTCATACTCGCAATATTTAATATATTCCTACTGTACCAACGACCATCGGTCGATTTGAAAGATTTGCAAAAGGCAAAAACCGTACTAGCCAGTTCGTTGGTTTGAATGACATGTTTTCTACATTAGCAGAAATTGTAGAAGCTCCAGTCCCTGAACAATCTGCTCGGACTCTGTCAGCTTTGCGAAGTACATTGAATCTGAAGAAAACACTGGCGGTCTCCGTGAATACCTTGGGGTGTGACCTTCCGGCAGAGTTGGAGAGAAATAACTACAGCTGAAGGAGGAGTCCTTGCGGTACCAAAACAATCTAAAGCATACAGCTCTATAACTCATCGCGGTGGAAGGATATCTATGATTTGGACAATGATTTGGACGAGACTACCTCTATCTCGAAGAATGAGGAATACCAGACAATATTGAATACCATGCGTGACAAATTGAACAGTGAAGCCGAAGTAACGCTATCATCCTCACTCGCAAAATGCTGGACATGGCCCATTTCACTCAGTATACAACCGAGCTAGGGGCGAGGCGATTGGATCAACAAAAAAGATTCAAGCACTGCTCATAGATGGCACAAAACTAAATAACAAAAGCATAGTTTTTCGGCACACTTCAATTAGTTGTACCAAATTTGAAATCTGATTATCCTAACGACAGGGATAGTGCCAACTCTGGCCATTACACGGGTCACGAAAGAGTTCTTTTGAAGAGAGAGTGATGTCCGGAATCCGGAAGTGTTGGGTTGCACCGAGATACACAAACAGTAGATAACCAATGATTTTTCCGTTCGCTATCTCAGCCCTGTGTACCTTCGCGGTGTGGATGGTAGAACTTTCAAACAAGCTGTAGTTGCTTCTGGATCAAAGACATTGAAGAATGACAGCGTATTTTTTGGAATGATGACAGATAATGCTGAGATTGCTGAACTTGATCCTGTCACCAAGCAATATCCATTCTTGACATGCGCAGCTTGTGAATCAAGCGATCTATCAACAATATACGCCTTGCTGTCGAGGAATCCGTCATTGCTTGAGAAATATATACATCAACGTTTTAGTATATAAGAGCCCAGAGAGGATGGGTCCACGGCTCCAGCGTTGAAAGAGCCTCCTGAGGACTGCGCCCATGCATGAATTGTTCAGAGACAATGAATCTCTCAAAATCGGTACATGCTCCTCTAACGAATGTACTCAGAAAATTAAAATGTTTCAATCAAAGTGAACGTCAGAACAATTATTGAGCGTTCAAAATTTTAGGGCAGCTTGTATCAAAATTTCAGGGACATCTTCCAAGTGGGCATGCAATGTTTGGAGCTGAGATGGTGTGGGCATTCATAGTGTATTTGTGTTGTGGTCGTTTTGATCTTCTTGCGCAAATAGGCCCCCGTCAAGATCAGCAGATTGGTCTCAAGCAAAGACTATTACTTCCAATGGATCATGAGATTCATTCGAACAATTCCTGACCAGAAAATGGCAAACGCGGCATATATAATGGCAAACATAAAGAGGTTTGGTGCCACTGCAAAGTCTATTCCAAAAGTGGGAAACGTAAAGGAAGATTGAAGATGTAGAACGATTATTTTCTGCAGGCACCTTGACTTGATGTCAAATTGAAGAGGGAGAACCCAAGCGAGAATTAGTGAACAGAACTAACTAGATTGAATGTTTTTACTTAATCATTGTATAAGGATTAAATCAAGACAAGAGAACGGAGAGTAGATTCGATGTAGGGGTTGATGCTGTTGCACTAAAAATTTGATCGAGTAATAGCTTGAAGCGTGAAAACGCTAGCTTTGTCGTCTAAGAAAATATTTATTGTACACAGTGTTTTGCGCTCTTTCCCTTTTCTATAGTATGCTTTGCCAATAGGAAATTCAAATGTACTGTTGAGGCAAGCAATTTCCAATTTAGCCGATTCATTCCGAGTAAAGAGGAATGCCTCCTGTTCTATATATAGACAGGGATTGTAAATCTCCACCCATAATTTCTATACAAATTTCGTGATACAACTTGTTCAGGGACAGATGATCAGACACGTTCTTACTTATCTTCTAGCTAAGGTGGTGTTTATATTTCTTTTAACTTACTTGCGACCTCCTCCTCTACCTTTGTAGCCACGACCGCCGCCACGACCTCCGCGTTTTTGATCACCACGACCCCTTCCTCCGCCTGGACCAGAGCGCCTCTGGCCATGGCCACGGTTGTTATCATATCTTTGTCCTTCACCATCTCTAAAGTGGAAGTTTCCTGTCTTGGTATCAAGAAGCCTCTCATTTGTCTCAACCAGATTAGCAGCCTTCTCAGCGAACTGAAGTGCCAACAATTGAAGAGAGCTTGCCTCAACCTTTCTCAGCACAATGGTATCAGTCGGCTGATCCCAACTTGCGTGGAGTTCACGATTGATCATCATCTTGGAAACAATTGAATGCACGTCGTTCCTTGACAAGTCAAACATGTCACACAACTGTGCAAGTGAAAGAGAATCATACTGGGACGAATATGCGTTCAAGAAAGTTCGAAGGCCTTCCAGCTTTATCTTCTCTACAAGCATAGTCTGAATTTGCTCTACAGCCTTGTCACCAGGTATGAGACTCCAAACTTCAAGGTCAGACAAGAGGTCGGCACATATCTTCCATTCGCCCTTCATCAAAGCCTTTGTCGCACACATGATGAAATCTTTGATCTGCTCAGGAGGTCCAGTAAACACTTGGCGATTGTAAATATCGCACTGTTTTCTAAACATACGGGAAAGAATCTTAACCCGACGCGTGGTTGGAGCATCATCCGCGATAGCAGCCATGTTCGGAACTTCTAGCAACATTGCACTGATGAGGTGACAAGCCTCAACAAGGTCAAGGTTGATGTGCTGATGGTATGGAACCTGTCTTCTCTTCTCTGCCTTTTCCTCTTCGGCACTTCTGTCTCCGTAACGATTGTTGGAAATACCCTGGGCGAGAAGCTCACGATGATTTCTACCAGAGCAAATTTCAGATAGGCACTGATGAGAGTCCCAGATTCTTCCGAGGCGGAATGCTGAAAGTCCCATGGTCACCATCATACGGTTGAAAAGAATCATAGTTGATACATCTCCAACATTTGCGATATTGTCCTGCAAGTGAGACATGAGAAGAAGATCACGAGCCTCGAGGAAACGGTCATGTAGAGCATGATGAAAAATGTGGCATAACATAGCACGAGTCTTTGACCGATCAGTTCCCTCCTGGTATACATATGTACACAAGTCCGAAATCAACTTGGCAGTATCGACACTCTCTCCATCCACCTGCTCAACAATGGTATCATGGACGTAATACACATGCTCAACTCTGCGAAGAGCCATCTGGGCGGCTTCTCCCTTTGAGTCTACTCGGACGAAATAATTGTAAGTCTTCTTCAGAAGCTTCACAAGCTGGGCTTCGTCGCGAAGGCGAACAATATAATCAGGAGAGTGGGAAGATGTTCTTTGAAGACTCTTGATGTACTCTTCGTCGAGACGGTTCATGAATAGTGAAATAGATCCAATGACAGGGATGACCAAAAGTTCTTCCTCGGTCATTGTAGACTCCTTTTCTACACGAAGACGCTCAGCGCGCTCATCTTCGGTCTCAGCCTCGTTCTATTACATGGAATGCGATGTGAGAGGGAAAATTTGGAAAACACAACTATTTCAAATGTGTCATTTTCATTTGCAAGATACGTACCGTGTGAGGATTGAACAATTTAACTTCGGCAGCCACAGCATCAACAGCACCGATGTCTCCTACTCCTGCAGCATCCTTCATTTTATTCTTCTTCTTACCCAAAGCGTTATCAATCATGACATCGTCATCTTCAGTACTGGCTGGTCCCAAAGTAAATTTCTTGGACTCATCCTCTCCGTCCTCCAAGACGGAAGCAACACGCTCAAGATGCTCTGCACAAGACTTCCAAACAGGAGTTTCCATGTAATCATCCAAAGTTTTGACCAAATCAAACTGAGCAGTGATAGTGTGCATGAGCATAGGAATCTCAATTCTAGGCCCGTACTTGACAGACAATGCGGACAACTTCTCCAACTGCTGCAAAACCTGCTTGGTATCAGTTCCTCTTCTACCTCTCGACATGATCACCTCTTTGCACTTTCTATTCAATACAGCGGCGGACATCTCCTCCTCCTTTTCTTTGGTATCTTCTTGAGTCACAGCCTCTTCAGCAACCTTTGCTGCTAGAGCAGCAACACGAGCATCTTTACGCGCCTGTCCACGTCCCTCCTTATCCTTGACAACCTTTTCTTTGACGACGGTATTCGTCTTGAGCCAACGCGCACGTCCCTTGAGCTGTGCGTATCCATCTTCAGCGTCAGATTCGGAATCCGCGTCAGATTCAGAAGAGGATGCCCAATCAGACGCCGCATCATCTGCCGCCGCATCGTCATCAGAGTCGGAATCACTGTCACTGGAACTAGAGCTGGAACTGCTAGAGCTACTGCTAGATTTAGAGCTTTTGTCCTGTCAAGTGAGTAAGTGCAAGTGCAACAAAGGTGGGAGTGTGAGAACAATAAGAATGCAAGATGTGAATGAAACGCGTGCAAAATCTTCATCACTCAGGTTTGGATATATGATAGTCTCAGCAGTCACTCCAAGCGATTCTCCCACTACCAACCACTTTGACAGCGGCTAACCACGTAAATGAGGAGAGAAGCAACTTGAAGCAACTGAGTCGGAAACGAGGAATTCAGCCCATGCAAGCATGGGATGATTGTAATCACTGTGATGGCTGGTGCAGTGTACAGTGTACAGAACCATTTGCCAGGCAATCAAACAATCTATTTGCCAATGACGACTTACCGAATCAGAACCGTCGCTATCACTATCACTATCAGAGTCCGAGTCACTCACGACAGCCTTTGCCTTCACATCATCATCGCTCGCCTCATCATCCGAAGTACTAGGATTTGCCCTATATTCAATCATCAATTTATCATAGGTCTTATTATTCTTTTTCAAACTAAGCCCCATTCTATTCAGCGCCCTTCCCTGCGTCGGACTCAACTTTTTAAATGCCGCTTTATCCTTTTTCATGAGAGCGATGAAATCCTCCAAATCGCACAAGACGCGTACGAAGAAACGTGGAATTCCACCATGTGCATTAATAATAGCCTTTGATTTTGAGGACGAGACAGTTTTCATGAGATCGTCGTAGTTGGATTGGATGGATGCATAATCCTTGATTTTCATGCCATTGCGGATTTTCTTGGTGGATTCCTCGAGGGATTCAAAGGTCCTAGTTTTGGCCGATTTTACGACTCTTACTTCTTCCTCCGAGTCTATTGATTGACGAGGGATGAAAGAAAGGCGCGGTGTATCGTGAGTATAATGAAGTGTAATTTCAATGATAATGATTGATACAAAGTCAGAGGAGAGGAGAAAGTCTTACCAGAGTCGTCACTGAATTCGAGCCATTTGTTGTTTCCTCCTGCCTTCTTGTTGTCCTCGGAGGAAGAGCTGGAGACACTGGAGTCATCAGAGGATGAATCATCTGATGAAGATTCGTTTGCTGCCCAGAAACGAGACATGTTGGATGATTGGATTTGAAGTCTTGTTGTAAGGCTTGAGTTGTGTAGGAATTGCGCTTGCTTGCTTGCTCGTCGCTCGTCTCCTTACTTGCGATTGCTTCGTCTTGCGATCTTGCGTTGTTGCGCTCGCGAGCCCTGCTCCACCCAAGTTAGTTCCACCCCATCACATTAAAAAATTGAACAT
>Ga0115005_10001162_pt1 | contig 20639 bp, 22 predicted proteins | sample ArcOceMetagenome_FD_87163 | JGI IMG/M metagenome (GOLD analysis project Ga0115005, IMG submission 87163) | Marine eukaryotic phytoplankton communities from Arctic Ocean - Arctic Ocean - Greenland ARC118M Metagenome | ecosystem: Environmental > Aquatic > Marine > Oceanic | place: Arctic Ocean... | reverse complement strand
CGCTAAGGTGGGTTATGAAGTGTTGGGCTCAGATAATGGCGCCTATGGATTTTCTACCCCTCTGGCTACCTTGCATAAGTTTAATGGCTGGGCGGATCAATTTTTAGGCACACCTGCTCAAGGCTTGGTTGACACCAGTGTTACTTTGGCTGGTAAATTGGCGGGTGGCGGCTGGACGGTGGTTTACCATGATTTCGAAGCGGATGAAGCCAGTGAAAGTGTTGACGATCTGGGCAGTGAAATTGATATATCTTACGCACGTAAATATGGCAAACACTACTCAGCTGGGATTAAATATGCAGCTTATTCAGGCGCAAGTGGCCGGGTAGATGCCGACAAGTTATGGCTATGGGTGGGGGCTAAATTCTAGTCGTTTTTAATCCTTAACACACAGTCAAAAAATATGATAAAAAACTCAAGGATGAGTTGATATTTTAAAGTCCTCACTAAGTCCTCAACCTCCAACTAAATCCTCAATTAGTTACCCTCCCATATTCTGAAAACCGTAAATCTTCAAAAATCATACACGTCTTTAATAATTTGATAATTACATAAATATACGCTGACTTTATGATGTCAGAAGCACCTATTCTAATTTTCTTGCTTTGACTCGTGCCTATTAAGTATAGCCTGCCAGTAATTTTAAGTTGTTAGCCTGTTAATAGAGAAACCAACAAGTAATCGAACTAAGACAAAATAAAGTACTAGTTGCAGCTAAAGTCTGGGATTTACTAAACGTTAAGGTATTTTATAAAGGTGTAATGATTAGGCGTATTATGCGTATAAGAACAATTAGACGCTTTAGGGCATTTTGCAAGCGTTAGGCTTGAGTATTATCCACAGACATAGGAAATCATGGCAGATATTCTGAGTACAGTTAGAAATTCACTCAATGAAAGTAGTGAACAACCCTTTTCAGTCTGCACTTCTATCAAAGAGCAAAAATTGTTCTTTTTCAATTGTTGTATACGCTTAAAGCACAATGCCAGTATTGCTTAGTATGGATTATAACCAACGTTATTCTTAAGATTGGATCACTCGGAAGTTTGAAAAATCTCACCCTGGTGTCAAAGTGAAAACCATTGCCTATTCAGATGATCAATTTAAAAAGGAACTAGAAGGCTGGTTTGCAAATAATACAGGGCCAGATGTTATTACTTGGCAAGGCGGAGAAAAACTTTACCAATTTATTAGAAAAGGACTTATAAAACCGATTGATACCTTTTGGCAAACGAATGCTCTGGATAACCAATTTGACCTCAATACCATCAATGCAATTAGTTCGAATAACCAAAATTATGGCCTCCCCATCTCTTATTACAACTGGGGCTTTTATTATCGTAAATCTTTATTTGCGGAGCTTAATATACATTCTCCTAAAACGTGGGATGAATTATTAGAAGTATGTGAAACTCTAAAAAAAGCTGGTATTTTACCCATTACCATTGGCACAAAAAAAACCATGGCCAGCGTCTGCTTGGTTTAGTTATATCATCATGAGGCTTTATGGAATTGTATATTATTACTCATTGATAAGGGGTGAAAGATCATATGCTGCCCGCAAAGCAAAAGAAATATTTGAAATGTGGAAAGTCATGCTAGATGCCAATTACTTTCCACATGATCATCAGCAATATGATAGGAATGAAATTATGCCGTCGTTGTTCAGAGAAATATCCGGTATGACTTTAATAGGTAACTTTTTTATCGCCGATATACCTGAAGCACTTACTGATGATTTTGGGTATTTTAACTTACCCAATATGGATTCAAAAATACCACGATTTGAAGTGGCGCCCCTTGATTTACTGATGATCCCAAGTTATTCCAAAAATGTAAAATTAGCAGAAAAATCCTTGTTATTTATGTCTAACGAAGATGTTCAGTCTGATTTAAATGAATATTTCAAATGCTACCAACCAATGTAAATGCGCATATTCAAGCCGACTACTTCTCAAAAGTAGCGTTAACGTCTTTGCTGACATCTAAAGGCAACTCGCAGTTTTTTGATCGCGACACCACAGCCAAAACCTATAATGTAGTGTTACCTCTATTTGTAGAATTCATACAACACAAAGACGTTTCAATAATCACCAAACAACTGGAAAAACTCCTGTCAAAAGGCATATTTGATCATGAATAATAAATAATCATGGCAAATAAGACTGAGCTTTTACAGCCAAATACTACTTTTTAACCCATCTACCACTCTTCCAAAGATAATGACCAGAACTCGTTTTGGTATAAGCTTTTTCAGCAGCTAGCTTTTCTACTTGCTGTAAGGTTATGCCATTCTTTGCCGCTAGTTTGACATACACCGCTTTGCGTTTGGCGTTGATATCTTCTACTAAACTCTGTGCATCTTCTTGCATTACTACCACGCCTAAATAGCCGTTATCCTTTTCGCCCACTAGACCTTTTTGTTTAGCTTCATCTAAACCAATTGCAAAAGCAATACTGCTAAAAAGAAAGCTCAAAATAATAACGGATTTAAATATTGTCTTGTTTTTCATAAAGTTGTTCCTAAATTGGCTTAAAATAAGCTACTGTCGTCACTAAACACATCATCAAGTTCTTTATCAACCTTTACTCGGATTTCATGGTCAATTTTGACATTGATATTAATTGTAATGGGCTCTTTGGTTTCAACTTGTACTGTGTGTGTACAAGCACTTAGAAACCCTGTCGCCATAAGCACCAAACCTGTTATTTTCACTTTTTATCACCTTGGGTTATTTTCTGTTCAATTTTGTTTTCTATTGAATTAACTAATCGTATCGACTCTAGCAAAGAAAATATATTTTCCTGATGACTATAATTAAAATTAACAGTCTGCTTTTTATCAGGATTGTTACCTTGTAGGGCGAAATCAAAGAACACCCAGCCATCTGGATTAAGCTTCACGTTACTTTCTAGTTGGGTGAATTCAAGATTTTCCAATAACGCCAATTCAGGCTGTTGGACTTTAATGGAATCAAAAGATGGGTTATCTATTATCGTCAGCTTGCCTCCAGTTAGACTCGACATCCAACCATCCTCGATTCTTATTCCCTGCTTGCCTATAATCAAGGGCATATCGCCATCAATGTTTCCAGTGATTTGGATCCCAGGTTGTTGTTGAAGTGCCACAATCTGCGCCAAATCAATATTCTGGATATTGATATTGAACTGCTGTTCTCGTCCATCTAACCATAAGTCACCCAATGAAAACTTACCATTGAGGATCTCACCTTGAACTTGTGTCAAATGAAGTATGCTGTCTTTTGCAATAACATTCGCTTCAAGTTGTTCAATTATCACCCCAGCATCAATTGAATCGACGTATAGAGTAGATTCTGATAACTGAAGTCCCGCTGAATCAAATGTGAGTGGTGTTTGGTATGTAATATTATTAAGCTCGTAGTTTTGGTACTTTGCGGATACATCCTGAAAGTCAGCCATCCCGTTTGCGATAAACTGTTCGCCTGCTTGGGGCAAGGTAAATTCAATATTTGCTGAAAGGTTACCTTCGTTAACTGTCAGTGCATTTTCTAACTGTGAGATTATGCGTTGTAAACTAATGAGGTTTTGTTGGTTTATCTGCGCTTTTGTTTTGGTTTGTTGCTGCTTTAGCTCAATCATAAAACCTTGTTCTAAGTTCATTTCATGCTGGCTGAATAGGGTCATATTCGCCAAACTAGCCTGGCCAGTATGGGTAAATGTAATGGGTTGAAAGTTGATGTTTTGTACAGCTGATTTTGTGGCTGTTGTGGTTCCTGAAAAACTTAGATCTTTAAATTCCTTTATATTCAAATCTATATGATTGGTAATATTCTGCACGCTGGCATCTGAGTGCTGCAACTGGGAAACTTGGTTATCTATGCTCAAATACACATCATTAAAATGGGCCCCTGAAATAGCAAAAGTGCTAATAGTTTTAGCAAGCTTAATGTAGCCGGTTTGTATATCTGAGGTATTGATTGTTCCCCTCATTTCAAGTGGCTTAGTGCCAGAATGATGAAAGGAAAATTCACTTGTTAGGTTTCCTATCAGCAATGAGTCCATCTTCACATCGCTAACAACTAGTTGATTGTTATCGTCGATGATTTTCCAACTAATTGGCTCAAGTGTATTCTGAGTATTCAATGCCGAAAGATCCGCAGAAACTTTGCCTTGTGCTTGGAAGTCCAACATCCCAGCTTGTATTTGTTTTGTCTTAATGGGCTGGTTAATTGAGATGCTGTAGTGAAGGTCAAGTTCACCTGTTGTTTTATAGTTCAGATCCTTGAGGGCGATACTTCGATTTGTATTTTGCTTATCTATAATTTGTAATTTAGGTAGGCTAATTTGTGTTTCGTTTATAGCCACTTTTTGCGGCAATATAAAAGATAGCTGGGGCCAATCATCTTCTGCAAAATACTCTTGTAATAATGGACAATTAGCCACTGAAAGGTCGTTTGAAAGTTGGCTTAAATCTAAACCGATGTTAAGGCTACTTATGTCCACATCAACTAACACATTCCCTGTAAAAATTGCAGCAACAGGGCAGCTTAAAACATAAAAATGGCTGACTAAATCTACACTGCTATCTGCGCTGAATACTTCGCCATCGAAGGTTAAATTGGTTTGTATCTTGGCTTCATCTAAGATTACATCCTTAATAATTCAGCATTATCTTGGAATGACTGTTGTGCTTGAGGTATCCACTTTGTGAGATCAGATAAGTTCCATTCTAAATTCGCAACTAAAGTATTTTGTTTCATTTTAACCGAGGCATTCACATCACCCGTGATGCTCAATTCGTTGCTCGAGATTGTATTCACACTTAGATGTAAGGGCTGAAGCAATGCAAAAGAGTCAATTTCGATACTTGAGATACTTAGTTTTGGCAAAGAATCCGGTAAATCTAGCTTAGCTGCTTGATCTTCCCATAGGATCTCCTTTTCAACCTTGTTATCAGTAGCGAGGTGTTGCACTTTTATCTGTTCAATACTTAAAACATTAGACCATGGTTGCCACATTGCATTACTGACTAGGGCGTCGCCTACAGGGGAGGTTACGCAGGCTTGTTTAATGTTGAGATTAAGTCGCCAATCCAACGAGAAATTTAGACAGGAAATGTATAAATGGTGTGGTTTAGTAAAGTGTTCAATGCTTTTGATAGCAATAGGGCGTCGGTAAAAAAACACTATAGCCAACACTGCTAGAAACAACAAAGTGGCGATCAATTTTTTACTAGGGCGTTTTCGCCAAAACAAACGTGTCATTGCTTTCCTGAATTTATTTACATAGCCACCGCATCTCAGACTGTGTAAATAATCGATAGTTTAATTTAGGGTACCAAAATAGTTTTGATTGGAATAATCGTATAGGAAAGATGTTCATTAAACCGCTAACTTTGACGTTCATATATAACGATAAGCTCTAAACTAGTTCTATAGGTTTAGTGCTTATTATTACTAATATGGGCGTTCAAATCTGAAACTATTTGTTGGTTGCTTTTTTAAGTTTATAAGGACCGTTGAGTAGACCTCTTTTAGCAGAATTGAAAGCTATATTGTTGGCCATACGTGCAACCTGTGGTGTGTTGTCTGAGATTTCACCAACAATTTGCGACACTACGGCCCCTACTAAAGCACCCACTAAACCACCGCTACTATTATTATCGGGATTATACTCCGCGTTGATAGGCGCCTCCCACAATAGCTCACCCGTTTTAACTGAAACGAGCTTTACATTGCCTCGAACCACAGTAACAGACGACAGTACTTGAAATTTTTGTCCCCAGTCCTGAATATCTACATATAACACTGCATCAGCGCCGATAATTTCATCAATTTTATCTAATGTAATACCATGCATTTCCGCAGGAGTGGGTAGACCATTTTCTTTTAAAAAAGTATCCACAACTGAAACAGGAAACACGTAATAGCCTTTCTCCGCAAGAGGCTTTGTTACAGTCGACAAGTAGGTATAGGGTGCACTAACTTCAACAGAGCTATTGATTGGTGGCAGCACCAAAATAGAGCGAGGAGCGGCTTGTTTCAAAGGACCATAATTGTAGGGTTCAACTGAGGCACAACCAGATAAGAGCACAATAGATAGGAGTATAATTTTAAAAATATGGGTATTCACTTTTACTTCCTTAACTATTAGTAAACGAACGTTCAATTATGCCGTCAATGAAAATTGCTGATTCAGGAAATAATTCTTTTTCTTTCATCAATGATTGCAAAGCAAGTTCTTTATTGCCATCTGCGGCATACATCAAACCTAGATGAGCATAAACCCCAGGAGGAACTGGCTTACCTGCTGCTTCAGCTTTATCAATATCTGCTCGAAGTTTCTCAATTTGCACATTAGGCGGAACTTCTCCTGGGGTATGGTGAGTTTTGTAGACTAAGTCTTCATACTCTCCCCAATAATATTGAGTTTCGGTCGATGCACAACCTGCAAGCACCAAAAATGATGCACACATTATAACTAGTTTATGGTTCATTTTTTTCTCTGATTACAACGAGAGTCGCAATGTATTGTTTTCTAGATCGCGAGTCATGTTATTAACGCTTTCTTTAATCGCAAAATCTAACACTTTGCCATTAAGAGTGGCATCGTACCCAGCTTTTGAGCCAAAACCGACTACTTGTCGTTCATTAAGTTGATATTCGCCCGCACCTTGAGTTGAGTAAATAATTTCTGAAGTCACAACGTCAATGATAGTTAAGGAAACCTTCGCGTAGGCTATTTGGCTTTTGCCAGAACCTAAAATACCAAATAATTGCTTGTCACCAATCACTTTTCGACCAAATTCAGTTACTCCACCACTAATGACATAACGAGCTCCTTTAATTTCTTGCTTAATGCCAAGAAGTTCGGCTTCTTGTTGCAAGTTGGCTAAGTTTTCTCTGTCGACCACTTTAAAGCGATTAGTTTGTTGCAGGTGAGTTTTTAGGATGGTTTTACCTTGATTTCCCAGTCTATCAATATTGGATGAAAATAAACCCTGAAGGTAATTTGAACGATTATTAAAATTTCCTAACACAAGTGTCGATTTTGGACCGACATATACGGCTTTATTAGTTTCTACTGGGGTAACTGCGATTTTCTGGTGGGTTTCGGTGGCACAGCCGCTGATTCCTATGAGCATTGAGGTTAACATTAAAAATAAACTAAATTGCTTAAAACGATAATTGTCCATAAATTACTACTCCTTTATAAAACATCATTGTCCAATAATATTGCCTTCAGGTAAAGACGTAAAAGTATTTCACTAGAAGATTATGTTGTTATGCAATACATCACTCAAAAACCAACTTATGCGCGTAAACCGCAAATTCGACTCCTTGTGTTTCAAACCAGTCGGTGAGTGCTGATTCAGCTCCCGTGTTTGGTTTGGGCATTGTTTCTCGAAAAAATCTTAATTGTTTGATTTTTTCTTCACTCATGGTTTGAATACTAGTGACGAGAAAATAGCTTCGGTCTGTTAACCGGTGTTTTGGAAGGGAAATTTACCAACCCTGTGGGCTTTGATTGAGTGGCATTACAGTATAAGCATCCCTTGCGACTAACAGTAACTGAACGATTGAATTGTTTGTTTGAAGATACAGTTCACAGAGTTGATTTATTACTATATCAGCAAAGGTTTTATTGGTTAAGACTATATCCTGAGTTGATGTTTGGGCACAGATTTTGCCTTGCTTAAGCAGAGCAACTAATTGTATTTTGTTACTGGGTTTTACTTCAGAAATATTTGCTTTTTAGCTGCAGATTGATGATGACTATTTTCGGTCGATGTGAACTCACTGAGTCCAAAAAATATCACTAAAGTTAAAATGGATATTGCTGAAGCGATTATATACCTTGAGTTAGCGCTGACTAACTTTTTGTTTTTTACACTAGGTGATGACTGATATTGAGTATCGCTAGGCAATGCGTAAGCAGCCTGTTCTAGATTGTTAACAAGCTGGATAGAGTTATGTTGTTTTACGTCAGATTGATTAGCTTGAGGCAGTAAAAATTGTACTTTAGCGCCAAGTGCTACCCATTGGTCTAGTTACGGTTGAGCCAGTTTAAATTTAACCCCGACTTCAGCAACCGCCAGAACTTGATCGTTAGTTGTATTAACCTCACCTGTCGCCTTGGCTGACTTCGCCGTTACCGAGTAAACCTTTTGATTGGGTCAAGCCCCCAATAAAATCTTGTTTTAACATTATGCCACTTATTGCCATCATTTCTATGCTTAAGGCTCAACCACTTAAATAACTGCATATTCCAACCAACAGCAATAATTTGATTGTTGACTCGGTTATGCTGCGACTAATCAAATTAACTGTCTTCATGGCATCAATGTCTCCTTGTCGATGATAAAGTGTCGATGATAAAGAATGCATACGCCTTCCTTTTGCTGATGTTTGTTGTTCTTTGATAAAGCCTATAATTTCACCTTTATTTCACACCGTTAGTATTAACATCATTCATATAGTCATTATTTTGAACCATTAATATGAGCGTGACATTGAAAAAAAATACCTAAGCATAATCTTACTCGTCGCCCTAACTGCGGGACTAAACGGCTGTAGTTTAGTCAATCTAATGAGAATGAAATATGCTAATGACGATAATCTGCCTCATTGGAAGGGTGAGGAGGAGGTTAAGCAAATTGAGGTTACTTTTATAGGCGATAAACCTTATATAAAGGCTGCTGTAAATGAACAAACCGAATTATTATTTCTGATTGATAGCGGTGCTTCCTTTACTGTTTTAAATGATTCAGAAAAAGTTAAACGTTTATCGTTAAAAAAAGGATTCGAGTTTTTTGTTGGTGGATGGGGGGATGAAGAGCAATCAACCGCTTATCAAACAACAGCTGCAAGTATTGCTTTTGCGGGTATTGTCTACCTAGATTTTAAGCTGGCCGTCATACCGTTAAATAAAACCAAGTACTTCCTTTCTAAAGAAGAGATGATTTATGATGGCGTAATAGGTCACGATATCCTTAGAAATTTTTCATGGACAATCAATCGCCAACAACAACAAATTTTCATTTCTCAGCAACCTTATAAGAAAAAAAACAACGAAGTTGAAGTGCCTTTTGACACCTTTATGAGTAAGTTGAGCATCCCAATAGAAGTGAATTTTGGTGGCGGCCATATTATCAAACACGAAGCCATCATCGATACAGGTAGCAGGCATTACCTGAAATTAAGTTCGGCCTTCGCAGAGGATTATAGTCAATACTTTCAAGCCAAGATAAGCGCAACCGATTTTGGCTTGAGTGGAGCGGCACAACATGAACGAGTATCACTGCCTAACTTATCAATAGCTAATATAAGTTATCAGCATATAAAAACGAATTTAATCGAAAGTGATGATGAAGATGATTGGTGGGTTATTGGCAATGCCTTACTTAGCCAAGGTGAATATACCCTTGATTACCTGAGCTCAAAACTAATATTGGCTCCTAGACAAGAAAATCTGATTAGCAGTCGATATAACTTATTGGGCTTAGAGCTGCGTAAACTGACCACAGGAAATTTTATTGTTAGGTATGTATTTCCGAATTTACCCGCGTCACAAACGAATATCACCGTGGGTACTGTACTTACTGCAATAGACGATATTCCAGCTAAAGATATTTCAGAAAATGCATGGCTGGATATTACCAATACCAGTGGAAAACACACACTATGTGCGCAAATTGATACTCGTCAATGTTGGCAAATCGATGCAAAAGAGATCCTTGGCTACTCGACCCCTATATCACTTTAATTGAATTGATTACTCAAGGATTACAAAATTGACAATGAGTTGGGTCAGCGCCTTTTTGCTGTACGATCTCATCATTTCGGTAACCACAATAGTCACAAATGCGTACCCATGATTTTGCTTGCTCAGTAGGTAAGGTGCAAAGAGTGCAGGGCAGACCAGACTGTTTTTCTTTGACAACAAAGTTAAACGCCTGACATTGAGGGCAAGTTGCTGACAAACGTCTGACTAAATCCTCAGCCGCCTTTGCGATCATTTTTTGTCGCTCAGGACAATTCATAGCACGTAAGTCAGGCTCGATTTTTACCTTTCGAGAAGAAGATTCAATCTGCTCCAAGCTATCTAAAAGCTGCTTTGCAGAAAGACCTTTTTCAACTCTTTTATCAACACCATTTTCAACGCCTTCTTCAATATTATGTTCAGATCGTAAAATCCACCGCTGATTAGGAAGCCTTAAAAGTTTTTGTTCCAAAGGCACTCTGCCATCCAGTGTCAAATCTTGAACAGGAGTTGGGCCAGCGGCATGCGCATAAATTACCATCCCAGTTGATGCTTGATAAAGACACAATAATTCATCGTTCCAGTTAATCATTCCTGGAGCGGGGCCACCTCCAAAACTGCCTTCGCTGCCCAAACCCCAATCTGCATCCGTTAGCTCACACGCCTTTTTTGCTTTCGTTAACGCAGCATCCATGGGGGATAATGTGCGTTCAACTTCCCCAGAAAACGTACCTAAAATGTCAGTGTCAAACATGTTGGATGCATAGACTTCATAACCTAGCGGCGCAAGATATGGCGCTATCCAACGTGCTTTTTCATGTTTTGTAATTAGCGCTACTCGTTGCATTTAAGCCATTTCTCTGATGTTTTACACTCTTGATCCATGCCTTATTTAAATCTTAGCTATATCAAACCTGTGGTATCAGAGATGTTGATGGTTTAGCTAACTAGGCTTACTAAAATATGTTTCGATTTTCATGGTTTTGGTCCGCATGTCTTCCCGAATCATCACCAGTGCTGGAATAAGAAACAGGATGATAATGCTTGCAAACACTATACCGGTTGCCAAACTTACAGCCATGGGGATCAAAAATTGAGCCTGTGTGCTGGTTTCAAACAGCATAGGTGTTAATCCAAGTGCTGTGGTTGCAGTGGTTAGAAAAATAGCGCGAAACCTGCGTCGTGCAGCTTCGACTATTGCTTTGGCGTTATCCCAACCTTCCTCAACTAATTTGTTGTAACGGTCTAGTAACACCAGAGAATCGTTAACAACTACACCACTGAGCGCTACCATGCCGAAGATAGAAATGAATGAAAGGTTGTAGCCGAGCAGGTAGTGTCCAACCAAGGCGCCGGCTGCACCAAAAGGCACACCAGCAAGAATGATCAGGGGTTGTGTATAACTTTTTAATTGAGATGCCATTAACGCAAAAATGATTAGTAGGGCGACCAAGGTCAATCTGCCCAATGCGGAGAGATCGTTGGACTGTTCCCGACCTGCTCCTGATTGCCGGACCTGTAAGCCAGGAAACTGTTGTTTAAGTGAGGGGATAAATTGTTCCAATACCATTATGTTAGCCAAGCTAGGCGTGGTTAAAGCGTCGTCGACCTGACCTGAAACTGTGACAATCTGCAGGCCGTCAATGCGATTGATGGCAGACAGGCTTCTTGACTCCGTCACCTGGGCAACACTGGAAAGCGGAGCCTCGCTGCCGTCGGCGAGGCGAATTCGTGCATCAAACAAATCTGCGGTTGAGCTGCGGCTGGTCTCTGGATAACGAACCATCACTTTTAACTCTTCTCGACCACGCTGAATACGTTGCACTTCCTCGCCGAAAAAGTTTCTGCGAAGCTGACGTGCAATGTCGGTTGGTGTCAATCCTGCCGCTTCGCCAGTGGGTGTTAAATTTATATCAAGCTGCCTTTTCCCAATACTATTGGAATCCTGGACTTCGTAGACACCATCGATGGTTTCGTAGCTTGCCCTTAAACTAGAGACTGCTTGCTCGAGAACTACGCTGTTTTGATGGGCGAGTTCAAATTCTACATCAGCTTGGCCACCAAAAAAGTCTGCCACATAAGAAAGTCGCTCGACTCCGGGAATTTCGCCAACCTCGGTTCGCCACAAACGTTCCAGTTCTTTTGCAGAACGTGTTCTTGGTGGCTCTGGTCCTAGTGTTATCTTTATTGATGCCAGGTGGCTTGCTACAGTCATGCCACTACCGCCACCAGGACCACCGCCTGATCTTGTCTGCCCACCTACAGTGACGCTGATAGATTCGAATGCAACGCCATCAAGGCGTGCATTGACTGTATTTGCTGCCTTAACCATTCGGTTTGCTGCGGCTTGTGTTGACTCAAACGGTGTGCCAATAGGGAACTCAACCGTGGCCCTTATGGAGTTTGATTCCAGTGCTGGAAAGAATATAAATCTCACTGCACCACTACTTACCAATGACCCAGCGAGCAATAACAGGCCGATGCCACCTAATAGTGTTAAATAACGATAACGAACGGCGCTAGCTACCGCGGGCGCCAGAATTACGGTTCGGAATCGTTCAACCTTTGCAGACACCGCATTCTGTATTTTATCCAGAGGCCATCGACTCCATTCTCTTCCGTTAGCAAGATGTGAGGGTAGAATTAGGAACGCTTCAATCAGCGACATGGCCAGTACCAGAATAACAACCACTGGCACCACGCCAAGGATCTGGCCAAAAGTTCCAGTGACAAACAACAATGGTGCAAATGCAGCCATTGTCGTTAACACGCCCACCATAACAGGTCCAATAACAGCATTGACGCCGTCCATCGCAGCTTCCATACCGGTTTTACCATTCTCCTGTTCAGAAATAATGCTTTCGCCAACCACCACTGCATCATCAACCACGATCCCCAGCACAATAATCAACGCAAACAGGGATATCATGTTGATGTTGATAGCAAAAGCATCAAAAAACAGAAACGCGCCCAAAAATGATATTGGCACACCCATGGCAACCCATAGCGCAAGCCTTAAATCCAGCATGATCACAAGAAACAAGAAAACCAGAGCAAAGCCAAGAAGACCGTTGCGAAGTAACAAGCCAACCCTATCTTGAAGAACCTCTGTTTGGTCATCCCAAACGGATACATCGATACCAGATGGTGGAGTATAATCCTGCAAAAATGTCTTGATCGTCCCAGCGATGGCAAGTACATCTTCTGTTTCGGATTTTTGTACTTTTACCAGTATGCTCTCGCGGCCGTTGAATTGGTTGACTAGGTCGATGTCGACAAATCCGTCCCTGACGTTAGCCACATCGGATACTCTTAGGACGCCGCCATCTGAATCTGCGCGAAGCACGATATTTTCGAACGCCTCACCAGAAGTACGTTTGGTGTTAGTACGAAGTAATAGATCGCCACCTTGGGTCTTAATCTGACCTGATGAAAGGTTAATCGACGAACGACGGATCGTACTGGCGACTTGTGACATAGTGAGGTCGTAGCGGCGCAGTGAATCTTCACTGATTTCAATGGCTATTTCGTATTCCTTGGCACCTAGCATCGACACTAGAGACACCCCAGGTAGTGCCAGTAATTCTTGCTCTACCAATTCAGCTCCCCGTCGAAGTTCGCGTTCACCCAATTCTGAGCTTACAACTATGGTCAATACGTCTGACAGCGTTTCAGCACGGACAACTTTGGGCTGTTCTGCATCTTCTGGTGGAAAGTCTATAAGTTGTTGCACTGCGGCTTCTGCATCGTCACGGACCTTGTCTGCATCGACAAAATCTTTTAATTCAAGGGTTACCGAACCAAGATTTTCTGAAGCCCGAGAAATCACACGATCAACGCCATCGATACCAAACACCGCTTCTTCGACTCGCCGGGTGATACCTTCTTCAACCTCCGTGGGTGTAGCGCCAGGATAAGCCACTGAGATGCTCACAGTACCGGGATCCATTGTAGGAAAGACCTGAGCAGTCAAACCTATTGCGGACAACAAACCGCCTACGAGTAGGATAACCATAAGAAGATTACCAGCAACCGGATTCTTAGCAAAATATGCAATTAGACCACGATGGGTTTCGATAGCCGGCGAATGGGCTAATAAATCTTTGGGATCTGTCATCAGTCCGACTCTGCCAAACGAACAGGAAGTCCATCTCTGGCTCCAGGCACTGCGCCTGTGATAATACCTTCTGCATACTCGAATGCTTCAACTATATATTGACCATTACTGCGTCCCAAAATATTTGCTGAAACTTCTGCGATAGTGCCATCTTTTACAATCCAAAAAGTCTGCCCGACTTGGACCGCACTTTCTGGAAGCAAAAAGGTGTTGTCGATTACCGGTCCGCTTAATTTGACAGATACAAAGGCCCCTGGCATCAACGACTGGCTTTCATTTGCGGTTAGAAAAACTTGAACGAATTGAGTGCGCGGATCGCGTTCAGCCGCAATCCTGTCGATGCGACCTTCAAAGGTGAAACCATCGGCTGTGATCATAGCGACGCGGTTTTCTGCAGGTGCTATTTTTGCGAGTTCTTGTGGCGCAAGTGATATTACGATTTCGACTGCGTCCAAAGCATAAACTCGGCCAAAAGATTGAGCAGTATTGAGCATTTGTCCTTCATCAGCTGAGCTTTCAACCACTCTTCCCGAAAAAGGAAGAGAGTAAACGCTTCTATCGAGGTTTACTTGCGCAATGTCACGACGAGCAATAGCGGCTAGCAGTTGTGCATTGGCCTGAGCTATTTGTGGCTCTTTAGCGATGAGTGGCGGTACTTGTTTTCCTGGATTCAGGCGTTGGTAGCTGGTTATATCAACTGAAGCCTCTGCTTGACTCAACTGCAGCGATGCTTGCGCAGATGTGACGTCAGCCTGCACTTGGGCAAGAGCAAGAGTAAAATCCTGTTGTTCAAGGGTAACTAGTGTTTCTCCTGCAGAGAAGCTACCACCACTTCGCAATGCCACAGAGGTAGCAACAACTCGCCCAGAGACTTGTGATGTTAATGTAACGTAGCTGCGCACCGCGACAGAACCAGTTGAATTAACGGCAAGCTGCGCCGAGGAAGCAGAAGGTCTTAAAACGGAAACCAGTGGCAGTGGTTTGCCCGTGGCAGATGCTAGATTTTGGGTTGCTGGTATTGCGACAGGTTTATCTGGAGCTCTGGAAAAAACGACCGCCAAGACCATCAACACAATGACCGCCAAAACTTGTAAAACACCTATGATAGGATTTTTTCTTACCGCTGCAGCAGGGCCCAATTCAGTTGTCTCAGGTACGTTTGACTCGGCGTCTTTTGTATCGCTTTTTTTATGCAGTTCCGTTACCGTCATAGAATTTTCTCAATTTTAGTGGTTCTGAGCCAATTAGTTGGATGTTCTCAATAGAATACGCAATCCAAGTCTTTATAGACCACACAAAAAGATTCTGTTTTATATAGAATCTGAGGGAAAAAGTAGCCTCATTCAGTGTATTTCATTTTCTAAGTGAAAGTAACATCAGCGTTACTGTTGCGACAAGGGCTTAGAGATCGCTCCCATCGGGTTTATGAAGTAGATATTGAATTTATGCGCAGAATAGTAGTGTTTTCGCCTTACCTCAGAACGTTATCCATTTATGATAGAGTTTTTAGGTAACGCAGAAAATGGTTCCAAGTTCATATTTGTTTCCCTTACCCGCCTCTGATTCAGACGTCGAATTGGTTTTATAATTTGCAGATAAGTAACGTCAGTTTATCGTTGAATCTATGATTGCCAAAAACAACGAGTTTCTTACTGAAATAGAGCGGAATACCATAACCTAATACACTTTTTATAGCTTGAACTTACTAAATGCAACTGAAGCTAAAAGTGTTGCAACTTTGCTGTTTGGCGAATGCGGGATAGTGTCTGCTCCGATCAACTGCAATTATGAGCATAAAAATTATTTGATAGTGGAATTTACAATTCCCTATTTAATAAAATTCATAGAACTAAACGAATCATGTTAGGTCACACCGTTAGTCAAATAACCTCACTGATCTAAATTCAGAGCATGGACGATTATGAAGCAAACCTTTAAATTTTTAATCTTTATCTTCTTATATTTCACGTTACAGGGCTGTTCTACTATTCCCATTATGAGTATGTATAAGCTTAGCCAACTTGATCCTCTTAGTGCTGACCCACAACAGATTCGAATTGCTGTGCGTACAAGTAAAGTATTTTCCGTTCAAAAAGGAGATGTGCGAATGAGCATAGGTTATCAAGCGGATGATAATAGCCTAATCATTGATGATCTTTACCTTGTGGAGGTCATTCATGGAGGCTATTTGCAAAAAGAACTGCTCGAGGATTTGCAAGACAACGAAGCTGTAACCATCATGCACTTGTCAGTTTCCGATGCAACACAAATGCACGTGACCCAAAAGTTAATTGCTAACCGAAATGCTAATGGTCTTAAAGGTAAAGGTAGTTTTGGTGTTGGCATTGACGCTAGTTGTCTAAGTTCAGCTCTTCCTAGCGATGAGTTGTTAGTGGATGTATTTATTCAAACTGATCCAAAGGCGTCGTTTTATGTCATTTCAGAAAATTTAAATTTATTTGCTCAAGATGGCGCGGAGAGCATAAAACAATGGCCCATTTGTTCTGATGCCAAATAACAATGTTGAGGAACGAAACAGCACAGTATGTTTAGTTCTGCACGATTGGCTTGTGTGTGGCTGATACACTCTGACTTGGAAACGATACTTCCATAACCAAACATTCTTCCTCGCAAATGAATGGGCCATGAACTTCACCTGGAGGGCGGCTAGCAAAATGCCCAGCGTCTAGCCATTGCTGAAAAGCGACATCATAAAGTCGACCTGAAACAATAAATATTTCCTCTGGGTAATCGTGATATTTACCACCCAGTTCCTTTGTATCTGCCCCTGCTTTAAAACGGGTAAGACGAGTGTAATCACCTGTTGTTTCATCGAGAGCAAGTGTTAGCTGTTCAAGCATTCCTGAGCTACCTTCGACCTGTTCCCATTGATTTTTATTGTCTTGTGATAAGACATTCCAATATGTTGTTGTGCTTTTTGACACTATGCCCCCTTTGTCACATAACATTCCCATAAACAGTTGAGATAGTTGCATGCTTATTGCTTCGTATATTTTGTATAAAAACCGCTTGCTTGTCGAGTCAGGTCTGACGCGTTTATAGGTACATTACCTATTCACCTTTATAATACTACCTGTAGAATATATTATGTCCTTACTTGGGCAAGAATATTTCGGCGTACTTAATGAGCAAGGTCGCCGTTTAAAAAGCTTCAAGCCGCCCATAGGCTTTTAGGGTTTTTAATGCTTTGATGGTATACATTCCATCCCAATGTATACTCGGATTTACATAACTAGGATAACCATATCCAGTAACCCAAGCGCCACTTTCATTTTGTCGGTATATCAAGGCATCTAAACTAGCATTAATCTGTTTATCGCTGAATGCGGATCGCAAAGGAGTATCTGGATGATTTGCATCAAAGCACGTCACTTTTTCAGACGAAATCCAGCCGCAGAGGTCAGAAATTGCTCTATGGGCTAACAATGAGTTAGGTGTATTCTCCAGAAAAAATAATCTCTGATGCTCTCCCATACAAATTCGCTAGCTTGTTTAGTCCATTCGTTATGAATGCCATACTTCTCACAGAGCCCTAGAATAGAAGCTGTAATAGTAATGACAGGCCTATGCATTGGCTTATCAAAATGACAGGCTCTTGGGTATTCCCTGTAAGGTTTTAACATCCAAGGAAGCCCTGCGTTATCAAATGTCAGCGGTCTCAGAAAATTCAGTGATTTATTAATTGTCCCGACATCTAAACATTTCGTAGCATCCAGCCAAAGTAGCGCCATTTCTGTAAATAAGGACTGACTTTCGGGAGATGATGTATCTGGCTCCAACCCCCAGCCAAAGCCACCATCATCGTTCTGATAAGCTAATATTGAGTGATATACTTCAGCTGTAAAGCCCGATTCAAAGTAGTGATCAAATAGACGTTTTTCTAATATTCGCCCTTCAGCTAGCAAATAATTTCTTGCTTTGGAAAATCCACCTTTGGTTAATTTGATCATAATATTAATATCCATCGTTGCCAAAAGGCTTAACATCTTGGGCAATAACAATCTGGCTATATTGCGCGAAGCGCTAGCCAGTGAATAATTATCCCAGTAAGCCTGCGATCAAAATAATGTTTTTGTTTTGTGCACTAGCCAACATAGTTGCAGAACCTATAACGTTAAATGTTGAACAATAAGGCAAAAAGCTCCAGCCCAATCGAATCAATAAAAAGAGCTAGCATTACTGTATCTGGCCTTGTTAGCGCTTTTTGTCGACGATACTATATTGCCGAGCATAGCTTTCTTCCATTTTTTTATTCCTGACTTTGTAAAGCGTAAATACTGTCCGTTACGTTTTACAAAGTTAGTGGATTTTTCTAGATTGACATCATGAGAATGAAAGCCAAGTAGCGCAATAATTCGATTTGCTTTACTTAAATTACATTCGATTACCGATTCTAAATAACTCACCTGTCCAGAGTGCCACTTTTTGATGTTTTCTTCAGACAAAACACCGATATTGTGAAACACATTAATAGTTTTTACTGTTCGCTCATGCTCAAGTATTTCGGACACTGCACGAACCACTTTTGGATAATATTTATCGTCTTTGTAATTGCTTAGAGTAACTCGATAGTTCATATGTTTTGAGTGCTAACGCTTCAAGTATGGGGCGCGGCTTTTTCGCGTCCCTGCCATGATTTGCTTATTATATTTTGAACGCACAAGGATATTTTATGCATTTTTCCCGCAACATTTCTTGTATTTACGCCCGTTACCACAAATGCAAGGATCGTTACGCCCAACTTTTGGAGTCGCCCTTACAATAGGACTTTTAGGTGGGCAACAACTTGTGTTACTGCAACTAGGCTCATTACCTTCAAGTAATTCATCGGATAATATTGTACTATTTTCATTCATATTAACTTCAACTCTCTTTCAAAATTTTTACGTTGACCCTAAAAAATAAATATAACGCTTAACATATGGGGATTTTAGGAGCGCTTTTGCAGCGAGTAAAATTCCCACCATGATGTTTTTGTTATAAGGCTTTACCACTAAATTTACAAAATAACTTTCTTAAAGTAAAAGCCACAAAAGAGTAAATAAGCATGTTTACAGCAATAGAAAATATAATAAATATATAGTCTCCAATGCCTGTGATTTTACCACCTAAGCCAATGAGAAATATCCAGCTTGGCCATAAAATGATAGTAATTTCATTGAGATCAAATTTAAAAATCAAGAGTATTAAAGGAAAAATAAAGCCTAAAAACAATGCTACTTGATTATATTTAATCGACAAATTCAACAGCCTTATAACGCCTACAATAACCGGAAAAGCAAAGCGAAAGTGGTTTATTGTTCTGTTAGCTATTCACTGCTACTAAATATTTGTCGTCCGCACTTTTCTTAGGGCCACCTAATATACTCATAAATGGAAATAATTTAACTTTAAGAAACCAAGTAGTACAAACAACAAAGAAAGCTAAAGCAAGCTCAATTATATTTACAGTTAAATCAGAGCCAAATCCTTCAATATGAGTTGGAAGTTTCATGGTAGTTAAAAGTGCGTAGATTAAATATGCTTGGTGATAGTTATTGAAAACCCCATAAATAAGTGAAACAAAAAGCATAATAATGATGGAGACTAAGACAATTGCTGCTGTTTCAACTGATTTTGAGATCTCATAAAATAAAAATGAGACTAGTACAGCACTTAATGCCATGACTCCAACTAAAAGATAATTAAGTAATTTGTATTTCTTTGTCAGAACACTGTCTTTAATCGTAGCGACAATTGTCGCCAGTTTTTTCTCTGAAATTCCATCTTTGGAATATTTTTCAAATATATTCGCTCTAGATAAGCCATTATCAAAATCGAACTGACATTGCTTTTTAAGTTTCCATGTATTCAAATGATAACTCCATTTTATAACTGAATAGCTAACGCTTAAAATATGGGGATTTTAGGAGCGCTTTTGCAGCGAGTAAAATTCCCACCATGATGTTTTTATAGCTACCATTATCTAATTTAAAATCCAGTTGTACTTTAAGGTCTGTTTGATAAACAGGTTTGCTATTTACTATATTGGGTTTATATAACCATTTAGACAAAGAACAAGACCCAGCTTTATCAAATACACCTTCAGGCACAGATTCAACCACAGTAATGTTGTTAGTATGACCTTGTTGGTCAATATCAAATGATAACTTAACAAAACCCTGTATCTGGTTATTTACCGCCTCTATAGGGTAAGAATCGTTACATTCACCCTTGTGTATTTCGGAGTCTTTAGAGTTGGACGAAGTCGGCATAGTTGATGTGCAGCCACAAGTGAGTAAGAAAAGTATCAACACAATCCATTTATTATTCACAAAATCTTCATTAGGTAGCTAACGCCACTTTAAGCGGCTTGTGATAGTTCGCTAAAATGTGAAAAGAAGTGAAACCGAGCAAACTGTTACGAGTCCGACTTTAAAGCCTCGTTATGTGCTTACACGCTACGACCTCTTTGAATTCGGAGCGTGTAAACTATTTATGAAATCATTGAATATTTCATTTGAAATTAATGTAACGCTTGGAGCTTTGGGGTACGTTCCAAATGCAGATTCTATAGCTGTATCAATAACTGCACCTATTAAACTTTCGAAGAATATACCAGCTAGACTTTCGCTGTTAGATTTAGATTTTGGACTGCAATTTTTGTTGTATAAATGTTTATTTATACTTCCACCCCATACTTTTTCTTTAGTTTCACTTTCCATGATGTAAAGTTGAACTTTCATTTTTCTAAAGGCTTTAAAACAAGTCTCCTCAT
>Ga0115005_10001159_pt1 | contig 20646 bp, 15 predicted proteins | sample ArcOceMetagenome_FD_87163 | JGI IMG/M metagenome (GOLD analysis project Ga0115005, IMG submission 87163) | Marine eukaryotic phytoplankton communities from Arctic Ocean - Arctic Ocean - Greenland ARC118M Metagenome | ecosystem: Environmental > Aquatic > Marine > Oceanic | place: Arctic Ocean... | reverse complement strand
TTTTCATCTTCTTCGACTGTTAAAACAGAACGTAAACCTTGCCTTTTTTCCACATCATATTGACGTTTCGTATAAAAAGGTGGTTGAATTCCCTTCAAGATATTAATTCCGCCATTAAATGTTCCTATCCATAGATTGTCCGATTTATCAAAATGTAAAGCATACAAAGCATCGGTATTTAAAGCATCCGTCCGCATTGCATCGTATTTAAAATGTTGAAATTCCTCGGTGAGTGGATTGAATTTATTTAGCCCTCCGCCATCTGTTCCTAACCAAAATTGCTCTTTTTCATCTAATTGAATGGCGGTAACGATGTTATTACTAATGCTATTTTTTGAAGTATTTACTCGAAAAACTTTCCAGCTTTTATTTTTAATATCAAAAGCGTAAAGTCCATTTCCTTCCGTTCCAATCCAAAGTGTTTCCGTTTTATCCAAGTAGAGCGTTTTGCCAAAACTATTCATATTTTCGGCATCTGTACTTTGAATTTGTTGAATGGTTTTACTTTTTGCACTGAAAAAATTCAATCCTTTTCCTGCTGTTGCGATATAAATATTACCATTCCTATCTTCCTCAAAATCAAATACGAAATCATTACTTAATTCCCCTTTTTTATCCGCATTCTTACACGAACAAAAATGAAAAATAACTTGCCGTTTTTCGTTTAAAACAATCGTTCCTTCATTATACGTACCAAGCCAAAGCCAATTTCGACTATCCTCGAAAATAGACTTTACAGTAATTGTCGTCCAATCAATAATCGAATTATTATCAAACGGAAAGCGACTAAAAATGTCATTTTTGGAATCATAAGCCACCAGACCACCATCTTTTAAACCTATCCAAATTATATTTTTATAATCTATAAGAAGAGAAAAAATAGTCGGATTAATCGTGTTTTCATTATTAGAACTCGGTAAGGGAAATTGCTTGAAGTTATAGCCGTCGTATCGGTTCAAACCGTTTTTCGTCCCTGCCCAAATAAAACCTAAGTCATCTTCGATAATTGAATAAACCGTATTATTTGATAAACCTGAACTTGTCGTCAATTTATCGAAACTCAAATCATCAGATTGACTATTTGCACTGTTCCAAATGCAAATAAATAGAAATATAAATAAAGATGATTGTTTAAAAAATGGCATATCGAAGTATTAAAATACGTTGCAATTTTCAAATTATTAGATACTCAAAATTACAAAATCATTTATAATTACAATTATTCATCCTTCCATTTTTAAAAATAGAATTTGTTTTTACAAAACTCCATTAATTATTATAAATCCATTTTCGTATTTTGTCCGCTTTTGAAAAATCATCGTTACGCCAATCATCAATTATTAATATTTAACACTTAAAAATTAATGCGTTTACAAAATTTAGAAATCAAGGGTTTTAAGAGTTTTGCAGATAAAACGATCGTTAATTTCAATAAGAATATTATTGGAGTTGTGGGTCCAAATGGCTGCGGAAAATCGAATATTGTAGATGCAATTCGTTGGGTTTTGGGGGAGCAGAAAAGTAGTCAGCTTCGCTCGGACAAAATGACGAATGTGATTTTTAATGGTACCAAAAAGCGAAAGCAAGGAAATATTGCAGAAGTTTCTTTGACTTTTGATAATGATAAAAATATCCTACCAACGGAATATTCAACCGTTACGATTACTCGACAACTCTACAGAACTGGTGAAAGTGAATATCGAATCAATGGTGTTCCGTGTCGTTTGAAAGATATTAAAACGCTGTTTTTAGATACGGGAATTGGCTCGAATTCTTATGCGATTATTGCGTTGGGAATGGTCGATGATTTATTGGCAGATAGAGAAAATTCTCGCCGCCGATTATTTGAACAAGCCGCCGGGATTTCTAAATATAAATCTCGAAAAAAGGAAACGCTTTTAAAGCTAAAAGGTACAACGACGGATTTAGATCGTGTGGAAGATTTATTATTTGAAATAGATGGCAATTTAAAACGACTAGAACGTCAAGCAAAACGAGCAAAAAAGTATTTTGAAATCAAGGAAAGTTATAAAGAACAAAGTTTGGACTTGACGCTTTTTCAAATTCAAGAACATAAGTCAACTTATAAAACAGTTGAAGCAAAAATAAAGGTTGAGGAGGATAAACTTTTGAAAATCAATGTGTCTGCTACACAATTAGATGCAGATTTAGAAAAGGCAAAAGCCGGAAATATTGACCAAGAAAAGGCTTTAAATGAACGTCAACGTAATCTCAGCCAAACGGTCGGCAATATCCGAAATAAAGAAAATGATAAAAAAATGTTGGCTCAACGTATTCAGTTTATTCAACAAAATCAAACGACTTTAACCACCGATATTACGAATACTAAAACCCAGATTGAGCAAACAGAAATAGATATTGAATATTATCGAGGTGAAGTTAATTCAGAAAAACGAATTGAAGCCGCATTAGAAAATCAATTAGAAAATGTCGAGGAACGATTAGAAGAAACTCGAAATAATCACGGAAACCTAAAGACGGAATTAGACGATTTTATTAATGACCAGCGGCAATTAGAACGTGAAATTTTCAGTATTGAAAAAGAGAAAGCGATTCAAAATGCTCAAATTGGAAATTCAAATCGAGACATTGAACGAACGAATAAGGAAATCGAAGTTCGACAAAAAGATGTAGCAAATTTGGAGGAAAGACGACAGACGCAGGAAGCCCTTCAAATCGAAAAAGAAATATTAATAAATAACTTACAAGAAACTGAAAATCAACGACAAGAACAGCTTAAAGATACCGAAGTTCTAATTGATCATATGCGAGAAGATTTGACGAAAGTCAATCGTCAATTAGATTCAAAAAGTAATGAATATAATTTGATTAAGAGTTTGGTAGATAATTTGGAAGGTTTTCCAGAGTCCATTAAATTTTTGAATAAAAATAAAAATTGGGATAAGCAAGCTCCGTTATTGTCTGATATTTTCTACTGTTCTCCCGAATATCGAGTGGCAATCGAAAATTACCTCGAACCCTATTTATCCTATTATGTCGTTCAGGATTTGGAGGAAGCACTGTCGGCGATTCAGTTATTAGATAAATCCAAAAAAGGTAAAGCAAATTTCTTTTTATTAGATGCTTTTGTGAATCAAAAAGCGGTGGAAGTCGAAATAATTTCAGAAACAACAAAGGCTTTGGACGTTGTGGAGTTAGATGTGAAATATCAAGATTTGGCGAATAATTTATTAGGCCATGTTTTGATAAATAATGCGGCTGATAATATTCAACCGTTGGATTCCGAAAATATGGTGGTTTTATCGAAATCAGGAAAGTTCATCCAAAGACGGTTTTCAATTTCTGGTGGTTCAGTCGGTGTATTTGAGGGAAAAAGAATTGGTAGAAAGAAAAACTTGGAATTATTATCTAAAGAAATCGAAGATTTAAAAATTCAAAAAGAAAAATTTTCGACTCAATTTCAAGAATTACAAACACAACAAAAAATCTTAAAATCAGCAGATAAACAGCATGAAATTCGTAAAGAAACGGAACAATTAAATCGTTTAAAACGAGAAGCTGTCTCGATTCAAACTCGTTTAGAAAATTTTGAAACGTATCTCGAAGAAGCCAAAGTAAAAAAAGAACAAGCCGAAAAACGAATCAAAATTATTCAAGCCAAAATTATTGACTCGGATAATCAGTTGGCAATCAAACAAGCAGAACGTCAACAATTGTCGGATGCAATTGCGAAAAAAGATGGTTCGTATCGGGTTATTGCGGATAAATTAAATAAGGTTTCGCAAGAATATAATCAACAAAATATTGCTTTTATTAAGCAACAAAATAAAATCACCACCCTACAACGAGAACTTAATTTCCGTGAAAAGCAAATCCGTGATTTGAACGTCAAACTCGAAACTTCTGAACGCAGCTTAAAACGTTCCGAAATAGAACTTGAAACTGTCGAGCAAGGTATCAAAGATTTAGATGCAACATTGATTGATTTATATGGCAAAAAATCGGATAATCAAGCATATTTGACCGCTGCCGAAGAAGATTATTATAAATCAAAAGGCGTAATCAATGAATTTGAAGAGCAGATTCGTCAATATAATCGACTAAACCAACAGACACAACAAATAATTTCTAACCTAAAGGACGGTTTCAATGATGTAAAACTAAAACTGACGTCAATTGGTGAACGCTTGAAAATTGAATTTGAGGTTGGAATAAATGACTTAATGAATAAATCTCCAAATCCTGAATTAGATAAAAAACAATTAGAAGAAGCCGTCGAAAAATTACGAAGTCGTTTGAATAGCTACGGTGAAATCAATCCGATGGCAGTCGAAGCGTACGACGAAATGAGCGAACGCCACATTTTCATCAAGGAACAACGGGACGATTTATTGAGTGCAAAACAGACGCTTCTGGATACGATTCAAGAAATTGAAACAAAGGCAACTGCACAGTTTTTGGAAGCATTCAATCAGGTTCGAGATAGTTTCAAAAAGGTATTTCGAACCTTATTTACGGAAGATGATGATTGTGATTTGGTGTTGGAAGACCCAGATAATCCGTTGGAATCGGTCATCAAAATCACTGCAAAACCAAAAGGGAAAAGGCCACAAACCATCAATCAATTATCGGGAGGAGAAAAGACTTTGACAGCTACTGCCCTACTCTTCTCACTGTATTTATTAAAACCTGCACCGTTCTGTATTTTTGATGAAGTCGATGCCCCATTAGATGATGCAAACATTACCAAATTCAATAAAATCATCAAAGAGTTTTCAGCAGATTCTCAATTTATCATCGTCACCCACAACAAGCAAACAATGGCGGCTGTCGATGTCATTTATGGTGTAACGATGGCAGAACAAGGTGTTTCAAGAGTCGTACCAGTTGATTTCCGGACATTGGCCGAACAGATGTAATTTTTACAAAAGTCATCAGGTAACTTACAGTCAAATGTCGTCAACTTAAGGGAAAGAACTAATTTTCAGTAACTCACCTGACGACTTGATGTACTTATAATCGTTTGAATATTGGACATTCGACTCAAAGTTAACTTTTATATTCCCTCGAATATTCAGTGTTTAAATAGTTGAAAAACGTTGAATTTGCTTTTGTATCACATGATAAAGACAGTGCCGTTTGCCATGCGGGATTTTATAAAAAAACGTTATTAAAATACATTGAAGCATCTTTATTAATAATCAATGCGTTTGAGGATCAAGAATTAATAATTAGCATAATTTAGAAGCATAATTTTTATGAAAAAAATAGTTTTCGCAATAGCGATTTTATTGACATTAGGAAGTTTTACGAATACGGAATGGATGCAATTTCGAAATATTGATGGTCGATTTAAAGTATTGACACGAGGAAATATGATAGAAAAAATGGCAACGATTGAAACAGCAATTGGTACGATTGAATCCCATCAGTTTGTGTATCAACCAGCGGAAAAGGAGGAAAACTTGGCATATATTATTATGTATTATGATTTTCCAGAAGGTGGAATGCACTCAGATTCTACGGGATTGGTCAAAGATTTTTTTGATACAACGGTGGAAGAAGCTGTTACAAAATTGCAAGGAATATTGGTGTATCAGAACGATTTGGAGCATCAAGGTTATGCAGCGAGACAATGGCGAGTGAATTATTCAGATAATAAAGTGGCGATTCGCAGCCGTGCATTTATGGTTAAACAACGTTTTTATTTATTACAAACGATTAGTTTAGCCGATGTGGAACAGAATAATGTGAGTGAATATTTTATCAATTCGTTTCGTTTGCTTGGAGAATGAAATGGATTATTCGTTATTTGTTAATAGTTAATAATTTCACGCTTTATCATGATTTTGTCAATTCAATTAACTATTAATAATCAACGTCAAGGCATCAAATAGTTACCCATTTATAGCTTAAGTTTTAATTTTTTTTCGATATTGTGTAAGTTTTAGGCTGATAATCAGCTTTTTAATTAGAATTAATAATCGTTCCAATAATTGTAGATATACGTAAAATACAAGAGAGTACTCCATATAGTTATAATAATAAACCAAAGTAAGATATGAAAGCAGGGATTTTTATAGATGCCTCAAATATTAGCGTAAATGGCGGTTATTCCATGCGTTATGATGTGCTAAAAGAATATTGTTTGCAAGATAATACGCAGTTGTTACGCTTAAATACGTACTTAGCGTATGATTCTGATCGAGCCGAAACGGACTTTGAATATAAAGAAAGACAAGTCGCTTACCATTCTGTCCTGAGAAGTTTCGGATTCAAAGTGATTACGAAAACTATCAAACGATTCGTTACAGAAGAGGGTGAATTTGTCAGTAAAGCGAATGCTGATATTGATTTGGCAGTCGATATGTTATTGCAATCCAATAATTTAGATAAGATATTCTTACTGACAGGCGATAGTGATTTTGAAAAAGTAGTTCAAGCTGTTCAAAATAAAGGTGCGAGAGTTGAGTTAATTGCCTTTAAAAATGTTTCTCGGACGCTAAGTCACGAGGTTGATTTCTTCACTTCTGGCTATTTGATTCCGAATTTAATTCCAATAAAAGACCAGCGATCAAAAGATTGGGGGCGGGAACGTTTCCGAATTCGAGGAACGTGTTACGCACTTCAGGATGGTTTCGGATTTATGCGTTATTACGATTTAGATAATAAGCATCAAGAAATTTTCTTCCATTTCTCCCAATTACCAAGAGGCATTCGTCCTCGTTTGGAAGAGGTTTATGAGTTTACTTTAGCTCAAAACCTTCGTGGTGATGGCTTGATGGCTACAGATATTGAAGTGATTTAATGGTTTTATTAATCATTAATATTACTTACCCTGATTACTCGAGATTAATTAAAAAAATGTCATTCTGAGGTACTTTCGCCGTTGGAATGACATTTTTTTATTTAACAAATAAGACAAACTCATCCGGTCTATTAATACGGTAAAAATTCCCTATAAAGAAAGAAATCTATAATCTTGAAAATGCTAAATAAAGAGGCAGTTGATAGAAGATAGCAAAAGGCGTTTTAGCCTTTATTGAAATTCAAAACAGTAAAAAATATAATTATTTACATAAAATTCTTTCCAAAACGTCAAAAATTATTACGAGACATATTAGAATGCTAAATCTTATATGGTTAAAATAATGTACCTAGAAAAGCAGAAATAAATAATCCCATGAGCTCATTCTTAATAGTAAGTCAAGTTAATAGTGTCGGATAATTTTGGTGGTTAAATCGTGTCGGTTTTAAAAACCGACACGATTTCTACGAGAATAAACTATCAATAACTTTTGAGCAGTTGCACTAGTAACCGATAAACGCTTAATTCTAAAACAAAAAATGGTTAAAAAATAATCTATCGCAGGACATAAATAAATAGGTAATGAATAATCTACACCCTAAACTTATTTATAAATCGCACCTTATTTATTTCCGATTCCCTAATTATAATATATCTTTCGTATTTTTAGAGGTGAATAAAATATAGGTGGTATTGCCGATGCATAAATGTTATTGGCAATTACGCAAATAAAAACTACAATAAATGAACAAAAGCTTGGAACTGATATTTGTACCTATTGATAATAGAGGTGAAGATGATATTATTATTCTTGGGATAAATACTCAAGGGTTCGTTTCATGTGCTAAAATTAAATTACAATAAAACTACGTATTGAAATTACACCAATTCTCTTTATCTAAATTACATATATTATTATTTTGAGGACAACAAACAATAATTATGTGATTAAAAAATGCTAAAAATAAGGATCTTTCATACGTAACGATTGACACCGTTTAGCATTTTAAAATAACGAAAAAACGGATACAGAACAAAATTATATACGACGTTAAGTGTAAGGGAAACAGCAATAAATAAGCTATTAATCCTAACACTCTACTTTTTATCTGACAAGCAACAGACGGGAAAAAATAACTTCGCTATAATCGGTATCTTATTTATTTCCGCTTCCACAACAAACAAAAAGATGAATATTCAAAATATTATAAAAACAAGTTTCAATACTTTATTATCATCCAAAATAAAGAATCGTACAGAGAAAACGATACTCATTATTGCGATATTTAGCTATCTAATTCATCTTCTATTAATTCTACTTAATACTCAAGGATTTATAGAATTAGAACAGAAATTTTTTAAAAATCCAATCGCAGCAATTTATACCCCTTTTTCTTTCATATTAATTTATGAAGTTTATCTACTAATATATTTTTTACCAAAATCAATTACTGTATATATTGGAAAACAATATGAAATAATTACCCTTATCGTAATAAGACGGATTTTTAAGGATATTGCTTATGTCGAACTAACCTCGGATTGGTTTCAAGATAAAAATGATTTACAGTTCACTTTCGATGTTTTAACCTCATTAATCCTTTTTTTCCTGATATTCCTATTTTATAAAAACATTAAAAAGAAGGATTATCAATTAATTGATATATCCAATGATGAAAATTCAAACATTAAGAAATTTATACTTCTAAAACAGTTTTTAGCTACCATTCTGGTTCCAGTTTTAGTAATTTTAGCTTTCTATACGCTTATAAATTGGGGTTTAATCGCCATTAGTAATCACGCAAGTGGAATTATGGAATTTAAGAAAATAAACAATATTTTCTTTGATGAATTCTTTTCTGTATTAATAATTATTGACGTATTACTACTCCTTTTTTCTTTCTTTTACTCCGATAAATTTCATAAGATTATCAGGAATTCAGGATTTGTAATCTCTACAATATTAATCAAAGTCTCTTTTTTATCTAGTGGAATAGTCAATAATGTTCTTATAATTAGTGCGGTTCTCTTTGGTTATATCATTTTAATCATTCATAATTTATATGAAGAGAATATTACACATAACAAAATAAAAGACGATAAAACGCCCTAATGCAACTGCTCAAAAGTTATTGATAGTTTATTCTCGTAGAAACCGTGTCGGTTTTAAAAACCGACACGGTTTAACTATCAAGGATTTCTGAACGAATGCCCTAAACAATCGGCTTTACGACCCTAAAATAATTGATTTTAAGTGTGGTACATATAAAAATATTAAAAATATTAAAAATTAATCTATGCAAGATTTATTCAGTTTACAGCGTAAAGTGAACCTTTATAAAGAAGTATTGGCGAATACTCAAAATTATCGCAAAGAATGGAAATTAAATCTTCGAAACAATATTATTAATACTCTAAATGTCATCATAAAAGAAACCGGCTTAGAAGCGAGTATTACGACAAAAGTAGCGATAGATAACTTGGAGGCAATTATCTTTTCTTTGGGTGATATGGGAAGCGGATTGACGCAGCAAGTTGGGACACAATTAACGAGAGAATTAGTCAAACAGAACGGAACATTGATTTATCAGCAATTATTTAATGGGAAAATAATTGTCTTGATTCAATATCCAATGATTGAAAATTACGGAGAACCTCGTCCACCAAAAACAGTTGCGATTTATCGTCCTGAAGAATTGAAAGAACCGTTTTTTGTTCGTCATGTAGAAAATTTCATCAAGGAAATTACGGATTGGGAAGATTATGATGATGACGAACCAAATAATAAAATTGGGTTTAAAATGAATTTTGAAAATCAATAAATTGGGAATTTGCTAATTGGTTGATTCGTAATAAGATAAGTATTAAAATACTTTCTCTAATCAACCAATTAATTAACTGATTAATTAAAAACTTACCGTCAAAATCGCAATTCCTAAACCAACCAAAACAGCGATTAATTTATTCGTTGGAATTTTATGGTTCGTATCAGTTTCAAATAAAATCGTCGTTGCAATATGTAAAAACGAACCGATGACAATCGCCATAATAGCCGAACGAATATCTGGAGAAAGTAAACCTTGACTATCCAAATATCCTCCGATTGCAGCAGCTAAAGGCGACATTGAGCCAAAAATCACTAAATATAATAAAACAGTTTTATCCTTGAACCCTGATAATAGCAGCAAAATTCCAAGTGCGAAAGCAGCAGGAATTTTATGCAAAATGATTCCAAAAAGTAGGTGATACGGATACGCTTCTTCTGAGCCAACACCTGCCAAATCAATGTGGTCATGATTATGGTTATGGTTATGATCATGTATGTGTTCCACAATACCCAGGGGCAAACCTTCTATAAAAGCGTGTAAGCATAAACCCAACATTATCGCAAATGCTGCTGAAGATTTCGCATCGTGTAAAGCGTGAATATGTCCGTGTTCTACACCTCGTGACAACTGTTCCAACATCAACTGAATGAAGAAACCGAGTAAGATAAACAAACCAGTATATTTCCCTTCTGCGTAAGTTTCCGGAACAAGGTGTAAAAAGGTGATTCCCAAGATATAAGCACCACTAAATGAAAGTAGTAATTGAATAAGGTTTTTATTATTTTGACGTAAATAAAATGCCAAACCGCCACCAACCAAAACAGATGAAAATAAAAGTAATTGTATAAGACCCATTAATTAATTATTAATAAAGTAATTAATAAAATGTTTGTATCTACAGACCTATGAGCTTTTGAAAACCCTATAAATTTTAAACGTAAATCATCAAACAAATGATAAATCGATATATTTCCGACAAAATTTTGCCATAAAAATACCAATAAAAGCACCAAGCATTCCACCACAAATCACATCCAAAGGATAATGAACACCAACATAAACTTGAGCATAACTAATAATTCCTGCCCAGAAAATCGCTAAAGTCCAAATCCATCGTCGTTTTTTACCAAAAAGAAAGGCAAGAAAAATTGCAATCCCAAAATGATTCGTCGCATGAGAAGATGTAAAACTTTTGCCGGGTCCACAGCGAATTAGCGTCCGAACAGAAGCATTTATATGTTCATTGTTGCAAGGCCTCTCTCGCTTCACCAATGGCTTGAATAATTTGCTGCTTGAGAAATCTGTAATTCCAACCGTCACCAAAATACAAAGCACAATCCAAAGACCTTTTCGCTTAAAGTTCAGCAAAAAAAAGGAGACTAAAAATAAATATAATGGTGCCCAAAATACTTTATTTCGAAAAAGTGGCAGCAAAACATCCAATAATGGATGTGTCCAAACCCTATTTATTTTAAAAAACAATTCTATATCTAAATCTATCAAAGTTATTTATTTTCAATTATTCAGATCGTTTCTAATTAAAAAACAAGCGACTTCCGTCAATTTAATCCCGAATAATTCGAAATAATCTTTTTAATTAGAATTCTGCTGCCCAAAGGAAACTACAATCTTCACCCGAATGACGGACTTTTTTAAATTTCGGGCTGGTAATCACACCTTATTTCTTCGCCACAATTATCATTCGTTCAGAATTCATTTCATCGAATGCTTCTAATTGATAATTACCGAAAGTATTTTCAATCCCTAAACCACTTTTCGTAATCATATTTAACAATTCATCCTTTGAAAACCCTCGAACTCGTTCCTCAAAACTCCAGTCGCTTCCGTCTGCTTGAAAAGAAATTTGTTTGATAATAAAACCATCTTTAATAAAGCGTTTGATATTAAATGTAATGCCATCAATCACTTTCTGTTCCAATGGAATCAAGCCTTTTCTAACATATTCTACATTCAAAAAGTCAATTACAAAAGTACCATTCGGTTGTAATGCTTCTGAAATATTATTCAATGTTTTTTGATGATCTGCATTATTGTCGAAGAAACCAAAACTGGTAAAAAGATTAAAAATATAATCAAATTTTCTCCCATTAAAAGGAGCACGCATATCATGCGTAAAAAACTTTAATCGCTGTTCTTCAAACTGTTGTGCAAACGAAATGCTTTCTTTTGATAAATCAATTCCAATAACTTCGAAACCTTTATTGAACAAATAAACAGAATGACGACCTCGTCCACAAGCTAAATCCAATATTGCAGAGTCCTTCGAAGGATTTAGCAAATTTACTAGATTATCCATGAAAAAATGTGCTTCATCATCATTCCGATGCTTATATAATGTATGATAATACGATGTATCAAACCAAGATGCAAACCAAGGTGTACTCACTACTTTTTCTGATTTTAATATCATGGTTTTATTTTTGAATTTACCATAGAATATTAGACGTTTCTCCGCGTTTTCATTGCTTCGCAATTTTTAAATTTTCTTGATATTCTCGTAAGAAAATATTAGAAAAACGCTATAGAAGTCCTAAAACTCTGCGGTAAAAAAGTCGTCCGAGCGCCAAATACATAAAAAATACATACATCCGTATGTATCTACATATCGTTTAAAATCGTCAAAACGTTCAAACCCGTAACTCGTAATTCGTTTATTTTTTATACATTTTCAATTTCACTAAACCTAACCTTTGGAAAAAATGTCCGATAGAAACTCTCAGAACACCGATCCCATATTTTGTACTTCGCTGAAAATTAATGGAAGAAGCTTCCTCAAAATACTTTGTTGGGCAAGTCACTTCACCAATTCTGAACTTCGCGTAAATGATTTGCGAAAGCATTTCATTATCAAAAATAAAATCATCATCATTTTGGTTGAAATTAATACCCTCCAAAACTTCCCGACTAAAAGCACGGTAACCAGTGTGATATTCAGATAGTTTATGATTCACCAAAATATTTTGAGTCAATGTCAGAAAACGATTAGCGATATATTTATAAATAGGCATTCCACCTTTTAATGCACCATTTCCCAAAATCCGAGAACCTAAAACTACATCATATAAATCATTTCCAATTATTGAAACCATTGCAGGAATTAACATCGGCGTATATTGATAATCTGGATGAAGCATAATAATAATATCACCTCCTAAATCTAAAGCTTTATTATATAGCGACTTTTGATTTCCACCATAACCTTTATTCCTATCATGCTGGATGATATGCTTGATATTCAATCGTCTACCAATTTCTACCGTTTCATCCGGACTTGCATCATCACACAAGATGACTTCATCTACGATGTCAAAAGGAATTTCATTATATGTCTTTTCTAAAGTTTTAGCTGCTTTATAAGCTGGCAATACAACGACTACTTTTTTATTATTAAACATTTTTTTATCGGTTCGTGATTTGTAAAAGAAGTCCACAAGTGAATTATTCCGGAATTTTACCAAGATTTAATACCCATTTCGTGGGTTTTAACTTGCGTACTTAATGACAACTTCGCTTAATTTTTTTTGTGATTGTCTTAATTCTATCAATAAAATCTCGTCTTTACTTATAAAACGATAACTTTGCAGCCGCAAAATTAGTAAAATGTAGCATTTTGAACTACGAATTATAAACTATAAATAATAAATTAGAAATTAGAAATTGGAAATTAGGAATCATAACGGACAATAACAAAATGTAAGCATTTCGTTATCAACGATTTAGATTAAAAAAAAGTGGCAAATACTTCATTTTTTATTCATTATCTATAATTCCTAATTCCACAACTTATTCCGAAACTAAGGATTCCTAATTTATAATTTATAATTATCCTTTATTAATGAAGATCCTCCAACTGTGTAAAAAATTTCCTTATCCACTCAAAGATGGTGAATCCGTTGCGGTAACTTTTTTGGCGAAAGCCCTAAATGAATTAGGCTGTGAAGTCACGCTTTTAGCAATGAATACGTCGAAACATTATTTGGATTTAGAAACTTTACCGAAAAGTTTTAATCATTATAAAGCGATTCACACGGTTGATATTGACAATAGACTAAAACCTGCGGAAGCATTTAAAGCATTGATAAAAGGCGAAAATTACTTTTTAACTCGTTTTGAATCTGCTGAATATGCTGAAAAAATCAGGGAATTATTAAAGGAAGAAAAGTTTGACATTATTCAGTTTGAAACATTGCAAACTTTGATTTATGCTCAGGAAGATATTTTTGGCGAAAGCCAAGCAAAATTAGTGTTGCGTTCGCATAATGTGGAACACGAAATTTGGGAACGCATAGTCAAAAACTCAAAATTCGGTTTAAAGAAATGGTATTTGAATCGTTTGACGAAACAATTGAAAAAGTTTGAATTATCGTCGATTAATGAAGTCGATAGTTTGGTGGCGATTACGCAGAGAGATATGGATTATCTTCGAAAGTCAGGGTTTTCGGGCGTTGGTCATATTACACCGATTGGTTTGGAAACGTCACATTATACGGCGGATTGGTCGAGTTTTGATAAAAAGCCTTCGCTGAGTTTTATCGGTTCTTTGGATTGGATGCCTAATTTAGAAGGTGTGCAGTGGTTTTTGAAAAATGTGATGCCGAATTTGAATGGAATTGAATTACATTTGGCAGGAAGAAATACGCCGAAAGAATTATTAGAAATGAAAATTCCAAATATTGTTATTCATGGAGAAGTAGAAAGTTCGGTTAGCTTCATTAATACACATTCGCTGATGATTGTACCGCTTTTTTCGGGAAGTGGAATGCGAGTAAAAATATTGGAAGGTTTGGCTCTCGGGCGAGTAATACTCACGACTTCAATTGGTGCCGAAGGAATTCATGCGAAAGATGGCGAACATTTATTTATCGTGGATTCAGCAGCGGATTTTATTGCTAAAATAAATTTCTGTATCAATAATCCGGAACGATTAAAGATAATTAGTGAAAATGCAAAACGTTTTGTAACGGCACATTTTGATAATTTAAAAATCGCAGCAGCGTTAAAAGAACATTACGTTGGATTGTGTTGATGTATTCGATATGGTATAAAAAGTGTGAATACAAACCTATACAGTTTTGAAATATTATAGGTTTTAAACGTAAGTCAATAAATCACCAAAAAAACGGTATCAAAGTTTTATGAAAGAGTTGAATGGTACACAAAAAAAAGATAATATAAATATACAGCCTATTGCGGGAGGTGCGGGCGGGAAGTCGGTATCAAAGCCAAAGCTAATGATACTAACTTCGAGGTTCCCTTATCCTCTTGAGAAAGGCGATAAATTGAGAATTTTTCATCAAATGAAAGCTTTATCAAAAGATTTTGAGATTATTCTTTGTTCTATTACTGATGCTCCGATTTTCATACATGATTACTTGATTGTTAAAGTATATTGTTCTCGGATTTATACTTTTCATCGTTCGAATATTAGAATTGCTAAAAATCTTGTTCGAGCATTTTTTAATGGTTTACCATTACAAATTGGTTATTTTTTCGACAAATCGATTCAGGAAGAAATTCATTCCGTTGTAGCAAAAGAAAAACCTGACCATATTTTTTGTCAATTAATTCGTACCGCAGAATATGTTCGAGATTTGGATGTTCCGATGACATTGGACTATATGGATACGTTTTCGATTGGTGCAAAACGGTGGGCAAAACACGCAAAAGCGATTTTGCAACCAATTCTGAGAAGAGAGGCTAATAAATTAGCGGAGTATGAAGGTAAGGTCTTTAATGATTTTGATTTCCACACTATCATTTCAGAACAAGATAAAGATTTCTTACAAACACCTGATAATAAGCGAATTAAAGTTATTCCAAATGGTGTAGATACTTCTTTCTTTAAGCCGATGCCAGAAATTGAGAAAGTACATGATATTGCATTTATTGGAAATATGGGTTATGTGCCGAATGTGGAAGGAGCGAGGTATTTGGTACAAGAGATTTTACCAAAATTGATAAAGAAAAATCCTAATATTAAAATTTTGATTGCCGGTGCAAGACCAACCGCTTTAGTTCAGAGTTTTTCAAGTAAAAATGTGACGGTTACCGGCTGGGTTGAAGATATTCGAATTGCTTATGCTTCTGCAAAAGTTTTTGTCGCTCCACTTTTTTTGGGAAGTGGTCAACAGAATAAGATTTTGGAAGCGATGTCTATGGAAGTGCCTTGCATTACCTCGACTTTGGTGAATAATGCAATTGGTGCAGCAGATAATGAAGAAATTGTGTTGGCTGATGATAGAGATGCTTTTGTAAATAGAATTGAAGAATTATTAGCGAATACGAATGAAATAAAACGAATTGGAACCGCAGGAAAAGAGTTTGTAAGAAATAATTATAGTTGGGAATATTATGTCAAGCCATTGAAAGAGTGTTTTAAACTGGTGACTAATGATTCGTGAAATCCTGACAGATTTTTGAAATCTATCAGGATTGGAATAATCCAACAACTAAATAATAATAAGAATGTTATTCAGGAAAGGTTTTAGACCTTTTGTTTATTATATAATAATTGTGATTGGGAATAGAGATTTTTTTATGTATTTAAACTGAAATCTTAAAATCTAAAAGCAAATCAAAACACTAACAACTTTGGAATATCAATTAAATACAATCGAAGAGGCAATTGAGGATATTAAAGCTGGAAAAATCCTTATCGTAGTAGATGATGAAGATCGTGAAAACGAGGGTGACTTTATCTGTGCTGCAGAAATTATTACGCCAGAAATTATCAATTTCATGGCAACTCATGGTCGAGGTTTGATTTGTACCCCTTTGACGGAAGAGCGTTGTGACGAATTGGAATTATATCCAATGGTAACAAATAACACAGCGATGCATGAAACTGGTTTTACGGTTTCAATTGATTATTTGAAAGAAGGTTGTACAACTGGAATTTCAGCTTATGATCGTTCGACAGGAATTAAAGCTTTAATTCATCCAGATACAAAATCAGCAGATTATGCTCGTCCCGGACATATTTTCCCGCTTCGTGCGAAAAAAGGTGGTGTTTTGCGTAGAACTGGTCACACAGAAGCAGCTATCGATTTAGCGGCTTTGGCAGGTTATTCTCCAGCTGGTGTTTTGGTGGAAATCTTGAATGAAGATGGAACGATGGCTCGTTTACCAGATTTGATATTGATTGGTAAAAAACATGGTTTAAAAATCATTTCTATCAAGGATTTGGTAAAATACCGAATGGAACACGAACGCATTATCGAGCGTGAAGTGAAGGTAGGAATGCCGACAAAATATGGCGATTTTGAGTTAATCGCTTATAAGCAAACGACAACGGACGAGGTACACTTAGCACTTAAAAAAGGAGATTGGGAGAAAGATGAGCCAATTTTGGTTCGGGTTCATTCTTCTTGTGAAACCGGTGATATTTTGGGTTCACTTCGTTGTGACTGTGGCGATCAATTGCATGAAGCAATGGAAAAAGTGGAAGCCGCAGGAAAAGGTTTGGTAATTTACATGCGTCAAGAAGGTCGTGGAATTGGATTGCTAAATAAGCTGAAAGCTTATGAATTACAAGAAGAAGGTTACGACACGGTAGAGGCAAATGTGAAATTAGGTTTCCAAATGGATGAAAGAGATTACGGTGTTGGTGCTCAAATCTTAAATGATTTAGGCGTTTCCAAAATCCGTTTAATGACCAACAATCCAAAAAAACGTATCGGTTTAATCGGTTACGGTTTGGAAATAGTTGAGAATGTCGCTCTTGAAATCGAGCCAAATTGTCACAATGAAAAATACTTGATTACAAAACGAGATAAAATGGGACACGAAATTTTGAAATAAAGAAACCCATTTAAAAGTGTTTTGGTATAGAGGTGTAAAGGTTTGTCACAATAAACGTAAATACCTCTATACTGTGAACATTCAGGTTATCATTTTTTTGCAATTCGGCATTTAAGGCCTTCCTCCCGCTGACCGGTACATTCGCACAGCAGGTTTATAGAAGAGACTTTCTATTAATACAACTCACTTACGTAACCCAATAAATTATTCATCCAGTAAGATTCATAATTTGAAACCCGAATTCGACTTTCAGGATAATCACCCATTCTGACAATAATTAAATTTTTATCTGGACGAACAAAAATAAACTGATTCAAAATACCTTCCGCTCGATACGCTTTCCCGTAATCTTGAAACCAATGAATATTTCCTTTACTACTCATTTTAGTCGTTTGAAGATTCGCATTTTTGTATTCAACAGCTTTTAAAGAATCCGTGAAAATTTTCGTAACGACTGACGCCCACCATTGATTTTTATAACCGTTTTGGTATAAATTTTCAAAATCTGTCGTCGTTTGAACCCAATCTTTTGAAATCACTTGTGTACCGTTCCAATTTCCTTGATTTAAAAATAAACGACCTAGTTTGGCAAAATCAATCGGTGCCGCATTTAAAGCAGCGAAAGCTTTAACGGTCTCCCTCTTTTTAGAATCTACACTCCAACTCGCATCGTATTTCATTCCCAGCGGTTGCCAAATCTTCTCTACGATATAATCTTGAATTTTCTTTCCTGTCGCTCGTTCTACGACCATCGCCAAAACCTGTGTATTAATACTTTGGTAATTAAACGCGCCACGAGGAAAACCAATTTCGGCATTAAATATTTCCTTTTCTAAATTCGTGCCGTAATACATTCGAACCATTGGCGTAAACATATTTACACCGCCATAATTCTCTCCGTTATCCAATCCCGAAGCCATATCCAAACAATCTTGAATCGTTATTTTTTGGTACAATTCGCCCTTTTCTAACCATTCGGGAATGTAACTCGTAATTGGTTCACTTGTATTTTTAATAAAACCTTCGTCTATTGCAATTCCAACCAACGTACTAACAAATGACTTTGCAACCGAAAAAGATGGAATTTTAGAATTCGGTTGATAATCGTCCCAATAATTTTCATACAAAACCGAGTCATTACGAATTACGATGAATGCAACCGTATTTGTATTTCTCAATAAAGTATCTAATCGGCACGCATTATTCGGTTCGACTTCAAACGTTTTGGTAAATTCAAAGGGTTCAGCACTCTTTTTCAACTCAACAGATGGAAACTTATTCACATCATCTAAGTCCGCATACCACCAACGCAAACCTCGGAAAGCATGGCAAGACGTGAAAATAATGACAATTGTAAAAGTTAAAATAATTCGGAGCGTAATTTTTATATTTTTCATGTTTTTATGATAAATCGTTTAAAAATGGAAAAAAGATTATATATAAGGTTTAAATGTATCAAATATCATATTCAAGATGTATTTTTGCATCAAATTATTCTGGGTTCTTTATAAATTTGCGTATTCGAACCCTCTCTCAATCCCTCCCTCAAAAGGAGGAAAGCCAGACGAAGGTATTCAATTTTTTTTCTAAATTGTGGCCTCCCGTCTGGCTCCTTTCCTTTTTAAGGGAAAGGTTGTGGGAAGGATTCAAACGAATGAGTGACTTTTTATAATTTCATCAAAAGTCATGTAAAATAATATAGAATCATATTTAGTAAACAAGAATTTTAATCTAATTAAAATTACATGGAAACCATTTTCAAAAGTCCGCTATCGAAGCGAGTATTGAACATGAAAGAGTCCGCTACAATCAAAATGGCTCAATTAGCTCGTGACTTGAAGGCAAAAGGAAACGACATTATTAGTTTAAGTTTGGGTGAACCTGATTTTGATACACCTGAACACATCAAAGAAGCTGCGAAACAGGCTTTGGATGATGGTTACACAAAATATACACCTGTTCCAGGTTTGGTTGAATTGCGTCAAGCAATCGTAACTAAATTCAAAAGAGACAATGATTTAGATTTCTCTGCGAACCAAATCGCTGTTTCGAATGGGGCAAAACAATCTATTTATAATTTAGCATTCACACTATTAGATGAAGGTGATGAAGCTATCGTTTTAGCACCTTACTGGGTAAGTTACCAAGCGATTATCAAATTAGCAGGTGGCGTTCCAGTTCCTGTTTCAGCCGGCATCGACAAAGATTTCAAAGTAACTGCGGAGCAAGTTCGTGCGGCGATTACACCTCGCACCAAGTTCATGATTTTCTCTTCGCCTTGTAATCCAACGGGTTCTGTTTATACTCGAGAAGAATTAGAAGGTATCGCAAGTGTTATCGCTGAACATGATCATGTGATGATTATTTCAGATGAAATCTATGAATATATTAACTTCGGAGAAAAGCACGTTAGTATCGGAAGCATCGAAAGTGTGAAAGATAGAACGGTTACGGTTAATGGCTTTGCGAAAGGTTTTGCAATGACTGGATGGCGTTTGGGTTATATCGGTGGACCTTTGGACATCGTGAAAGCTTGTAGTAAGTTACAAAGTCAAGTGACTTCTGGTGCAAATGCTTTCGCTCAAAAAGCGGCTGCTTATGCTTTGGAAGCAGACTTAAAACCAACTTATGAAATGCGGGACGAATTCGAAAGACGTCGTGACATCGTGATTGGTTTATTAAAAGAAGTTCCAGGATTGAAAATCAATCATCCAAAAGGTGCTTTCTATGTTTTTCCGGATTGTAGCGCGTATTTCGGTAAATCAACCGGTGAGATAATGATTAATAACTCGACTGAATTCTGTGAGTATTTATTATTACACGCTCACGTTGCAACCGTTTCAGGAACTGCTTTTGGTGCGGATGATTGTTTCCGTATTTCTTATGCGGCTTCCGAAAAAGATTTGCGTGAAGCAATTCGTAGAATTGGAGAAGCTTTGGGGAAATTGAGTTAGAAAACGGGTTACGGGTTTCGAGTTGCGGGTTTGACCGTTTTTGAGACTTTGAACGTATTTTATAAATTGAAAAGCCATTGGACAGAGTGTCCAATGGCTTTTTTGATTTTCATGTGTCATCCTGAATTTATTAAGGGCAAACGCACCAAATTATTTCGTTTTACGAATTAATTTAATTTATTATTTTGTTTTCACACTAAATTAGTTCGTGATCAATATAATATTTGGCGATTGAAAATCCTTCTTCTTTTCC
>Ga0115005_10001158_pt1 | contig 20647 bp, 14 predicted proteins | sample ArcOceMetagenome_FD_87163 | JGI IMG/M metagenome (GOLD analysis project Ga0115005, IMG submission 87163) | Marine eukaryotic phytoplankton communities from Arctic Ocean - Arctic Ocean - Greenland ARC118M Metagenome | ecosystem: Environmental > Aquatic > Marine > Oceanic | place: Arctic Ocean... | reverse complement strand
TAATCCTAGGAATAATCTTGGCTTCAGGTTTCGCTTCAGATTCAAAAATATTTTATGCAGGAGTTATAATTGTCATCTTCTATGAGCAATTAATTTTAAAAAGAAACATAGCCATGCTTATTGGAATTGTTATTTTCTTTTGGCTTTTAGCGTTGGTCGTTCTTAATGCCGACAAAGCGTTGTTACCTGATTTTTTATACAACATAAGGTCAAAAATTGATCTAATTCGGATACACGGTTTTATGAACGTTTTTTTCAGTTCGCGTTTCGATAGTAAAGATGGGTTGCTTTACGACAATCTACTAATGGTGAAAGATAATTTCTTCTTTGGTATTGGCTTATTAAAAATTAACAACCTCTTCTTTGGAGATTCATTTTTAATAACAAACCTTTTAAAGGTTGGAGCGGTTGGTCTTTCCGTATTTTTAATCCTTGTAAGAATTTTGTACCGAAGACTCAACACTGTTTATAAAGAAACGAAGGACGATGTGTTAAGAAATGTGGTGTTGGTACTCAGGAATTTTTTACTCTTAAACCTTCTTTTCTCTATCGGAATTAATTCATTTGCATTAACAAGAACCTCTGATTTAATCTTCTTTCTAATGTTTATGACAATTTGTACATAAAGAAAGTAAGAATAAAGAACCGCAGATATTAGCTATTGATTAACGGTAATGCTCAAGATAACCTTGATACATTTTGTCAAATGAATAACTTTCGTTTATTAAATCTTGGCAAATTTTAGCATATTCTCCACTGTGGTTTTTGTCATTGAAATACAGTAATTTTTCTAACAAAGATTTTGAATCTTCCGACGGGAAAAGTAACGTGCTTAATTTATCAGTAAAAATTAAGGAGTGCGGATGAATGTTTGTAGTTAATGTTAACGTTCCAGAGCTTAATGCTTCTAAAATCGCTAACGACAATCCTTCCCATCTTGATGGAAATACAATCACATCCGCAGCAACCATTAAGGAATAAACATTAGAAATTAAACCAATTAAATGAACTTTATCGGTTAATTGATATTCACTAATTTTTGCTTTAATCATTGATGCGTGCTTAGGATCAGCCTCTAATGATCCAGCAATTACGACATGTGCATTAGGATTAACCAAAGTGTATTCTTTGAAACTTTCAATTAAAGTTTCATGGCCTTTTTGAAAACTGATTCGTCCTATAGAAGCTATTATTTGTGCATCAGCAGGTAAATTAAGTTGAGCAGTCCATTTTGTTTTTTCTTGCCCTTTATCCAATCCCTTAATTGGTTGTACTCCATTAGGGATTTCAATTCTTTCCTTTTCCGGAACACCCAGAAAATTAAAAGCTTCTTCCATTCCTAACGAACACCCAATACTAACCGTTTTAATTGGTCTTAAAACTGTTTCAACAATCTTACCCATTTTAGGGTTCCAAGGCCATACATTATGATTATGAATCGTTCTAATACGTTTGATTTTTAAGCCAACACTTGCTATTCTACCAATAATTTCCGGAGACTCACAGTGCATGTGTAAAACATCTACCTTATATTCTTTAAGGATCTTTCTGAGTTTACCAGCTGCTTTTAACGTTTCTTTATTTACTGCCTTATCTAACGATATGGTTTGAATCCCTTTTTCATTTAAAGATTGCACAAAATCTTTATCTGTTTGACTAGGGTTTTCGATCGTTACAACTGAACAGAGAATTCTTGTCCAACCTTTAGGCATTGCTTCAAGTAGGTTTGCAGCCACTAGCTCAGCACCTGCTTTGCTAAACGAATTTATTAGTTGTAAAACGATCATAATTAAGGTCAAAAATAGCCATTATTTTTTCTCTTAACCCTCAATAATTAGTTATAAATTCAGTATTCATCATTAATAATGTTATTTTTGAATTCTATTCGAATCGATCAAAAATTAATGGCAAAGAAGGTATTAATAGTCTATTTTAATAATATTACTCCCACTGATTCTGGGAGCAAAAAACTCACATTTTCACATATTAAACATTTGCATGAAAATGGGTTTGAAATAACCTTATTTTGCTGTTTACAAGAAGACCGAAATGATCACGAGATTAGCAAATATGTTAAGCATCTAATAGAGTTTGATAATCCGCTAAACAACAAAGTCCTCAAAGTTTTAAATAAGCTAGATAACACTCGAAAGTCAATTCCTTTTGACCAGAATAAGCTGTTTAAACATAAATTATCCAAAGCTTTAGCGCCTTTGTATGATGCTCATGATTACATTCTTTTTCATTACGTGGATTTTTCAGCCGTTCTTCCTCAAAAAGTTCTCGACAAATCTATGGTGTTCACACATGATCTAATGTTTTATAGATTGAATGAGTTTACCAACAAAGATGGAAGTAGAAATGCATTCATAAAAGAAGTAAAAAATAAAGAAGTAGCCCTGCTCAAGCGCTTTAAAAAAGTATTGGTTGTAGCGGATTACGAGAAAGAAATATTAATTAAAGAAGGAATAGCAGCCGACAAAATAGTTGATGTTGGTGCGCCGCAGGAACCTGTAAACCTTAAAGAAGATCAATTTGAAAATTACTTCGGTTTTATTGGGGGTAATTATTCTCAAAATGTTGAAGCCATCGAAGAATTTATTGAAAAATACTATCCTTTCTTTCAAGATAAAACGTTTGCCATTGCTGGTGGCGTTTGTAAATTACCCGAGGTTAAAAAGTTAGCATCAAAGTATCCAAACATTAGCTTGTTAGGATATGTTGCTGATCTAAAAGAGTTTTATTCAAGCGTACGATTTATTACAGCTGCCCTACCAGTAGGAAGTGGTATTAAAATCAAGGTGGTTGAAGGAATGGCGCATGGTAAAATTATTTTAGGTACAAACAAGGCCTATGAAGGAATTAATCCAACCAATTTAACCGAAGCAATTGTACTAGAGGATTTTACTTCAATAGAAGCTTTAAAAGCTAAACTTATTGAATTAGAAGACGAAGGAAATTACCATACACTTGCCAATGGGGCAAAAGGTTTAATTAAGAGAAGATTTGGATTTGATAAGTTGTTTAAGCCTTTAGACGACTACATGAATGAAAACTAGTCTGAATTAAATTTATAATTATAAAACACATTTGATTACCCATAATTTAATGAATAGTAAACCTAAAATAGTATTTGTAAGTTCATTCAAAAAAAACGCTGACGGTAGTACTGGCGGATGGGCTCATGATAGTAAAACACTTATCGAAAGTGAAATCAGCAATCATTATGACTGGGTTAATCTTGATACAACTGCCGACAGTGTAATTCATGTAAGCTTTGTGAAACGTTTGTTTAAGGCGCTTAAAAGAATAGTTACTTTCCTAAATATCATCAGAAGGAAAGATGTAAAAGTGGCCTTTATTTTTACTGCTCATGCCTTTAGTTTTTACGAAAAAGGAATAATGGTTGTTCTTGCTTCTATGTTTGGAAAAAAATCCTTTGTGTTTCCAAGATCTGGTTTTGCAATTGATGACTTAAAAACGGGTTGGAAAAGACGGTATTATAAAAATGTATTTAAGAAAGCAACCTTTGTTGTTTGTCAAGGTGAAAATTGGAAAAAAACCTTTGGAGACCTATACCCTAAGGATCCTTCAAAATTTATTATCGTTAAAAATTGGTTTAATATTAATGATTTCCAATTCCCAGAGAAAATACCTTCACCTAAAGTGGAGTTACTTTTTTTAGGTTGGGTTGACAGGAATAAAGGTGTATTTGATTTAGTTGATGCTATAAATGATCTTGATAAATCTCTTCCAGACTTTAATGTAAATATTTGCGGTGGAGGAGCCGATTTCGATGGCGTTCAACAAAAGGTTAAAGATTTAGGTTTAAATTCAAAATTCACCTTTCACGGTTGGGTAAAGGGAGATAAAAAAAATCAGCAATTAGGAAATGCGGATGTGTTTGTTCTTCCCTCCTATGCTGAAGGTCTTCCAAATTCAATGTTAGAAGCAATGTTGGCAAAAACTGCAGTAGTTGTTTCAGATGTTGGATCTATTCCTGAAGTAATTGAGACTGGAGAAAATGGATTTATGTATTCAAAAGGTAATGTTAAGGCATTAAAAGACGCTTTAGAACAACTCATTTTGAATGAACAGTTACGAAGAAACGTTTCCATTAATGGATATGAAACTGTTGTTAAACATCATAACATTAAAAATGTTGAGAAATATCTTCTTTCTTTAATGAAAGATTGATAGGACTTTCATAACTTCAAATTGATCATTAAATAGTAGTTTCATGTGTGGTATTTACGGTATTTCCGGTTTTAAAAGCTTTGATAAAGCGACGAATATTATGCAAAAGATGCAAGAATTATTGCATCACAGAGGACCGGATGCCCATGGTATTTGGTCGGAAAAAACGAGCGATGTCTCTCTTGGTCATAATCGGTTATCAATTATCGATTTATCTGATTCGGGAACTCAACCAATTTACAATGAAGACGATAGCTTAGTGCTTGTTTTTAATGGTGAAATATTTAACTATAAAGAATTAAGAGAAGAACTAATTGCGAAGGGTCATCAATTCAAATCAAACAGTGACTCGGAAGTAATTATTCATCTTTATGAGGAAGAAAAAGAGAATGTTGTAAATAGACTAAGGGGAATGTTTGCCTTTGCTATTTATGATAAAAAAAGTGATGAGTTATTTATAGCTCGAGATCATTTTGGAATTAAACCTTTGTACTATACAACGCAGGATAATGTTTTTTACTTCGCTTCGGAATTAAAAGCCTTAAAAGAAAGTGGCGCAAGTAAGCTATCATTAAACGATGAGGCTGTTAAAAGTCATTTATCCTTCCTATGGTGTCCTTTTCCTGCAACTATTGCTAAAGGTGTTTTTAAACTTGAACCAGGTACTTATATCAAGGTAAAAAATGGTGCAATATTAGAAAAAGTAAACTATTATGATATTTGCTTCAATGGTGAAAGATCGGACATCTCGGTTGAAGATGCGATTGATCAATTAGATCACCTAATGGAGGACTCTATTAAGGAGCAGTTAGTTAGTGATGTTCCATTGGGGTTATTTCTTTCGGGAGGTTTGGATTCAAGTTTAATAGCAGCTTACGTTAGAAAGTTAAATCCTACTAAACCAATTAAAGCGTTTACGATAGATATCCAAGGGGCCGACATGGAAGGTAACCCGAACGATTTACCATATGCTAGAAAAGTAGCAAAGAGCTTAAATATAGAGCTTGAAGAAATTATTGTTACTCCAGAGGATGTACTGGAATATATTGAAGAGTTAACCTACATATTAGATGAACCGTTAGCTGATCCCGCTGCGATAAATGTTCTTTTAATTTCAAAATATGCACGTGAAAAAGGCTTTATTGTACTGCTTTCAGGTGCTGGTGGTGATGATGTGTTTTCGGGATACAGACGACACAAAGCACTGGAATATGATGAAAAATTAGATAAAGTTCCCAAATTTGTAAAGGCAATTGCGTCATCAGTAGGTAAAAAATTACCTGTAAATAATCCAAAACTAAGAAAAGCTCGAAAGTTCTTGGAAGGGGTTGATTTACCGATGGAGGAGCGCCTAATCGATTACTTTTATTGGTTGAAAAATGATGAAATGGATGGTTTGTTTTCGGATGAATTTAAACAAAAAACCAAAAACTTTCATCCTGGAGATCGATTAAAATCCTCCTTTGAAAACATTCCACTTGAGAATGATCCTTTAAACAAAATGCTTTATTTGGAAAGTAAGTTTTTCCTTGTTGATCACAACTTGAACTATACGGACAAGATGGGTATGTATAATTCTATTGAGACAAGAGTTCCTTTCTTGGATTATAGAATTGTGGATTGGGCGGCAAAATTACCCACCCACTACAAACTTAATAACGGGGAAACGAAGTGGATCTTAAAAAAAGTAGCAGAAAGATATTTGGATGATGAAATCATTTACAGAAAAAAAACAGGCTTTGGTGCACCATTAAGACAGTGGATAAAGGAGGAGTTGGATACTTTGCTTAACAAGTATCTAAATAAAGAAGTAATGACCAAACACGGTGTTTTTAACTACGATGCAATTCAAACTTTAATAAAGAAAAATAAAGAAGGAACAATCGATGGAGCTTACACCATTTTCTCGATCCTTTGTATAACCATTTGGCTTGAAAAAATGGTTTACGATTCCCTTTAATTTCTATTACCTAGAGCGATATCAAGAAATTATTTCTATTTTTAGAAAGTGAAATTACGCTGATTTTTTGTCATATTCTGAAAAAGAACACAAAGAAATTAAACATTTGAAAAACAGTAATTTACAACTTTTATTGAATGAGAATTAATGAATTTACATTTAAGATTCTCTATCGTTAAAAACAAGGAACTGAACTCTTATCGTTTCATTTTATAAAATGGCTAAAACTAATGTATCAAAACACAAAAGGATATTAGTATGAATATATTTTGTTTAGTTACCGGTAGAGGAAACAATACACTTAAGGATAAAAACATATTACCTGTTTTGAATCGTCCACTGGTAACCTATCCAGCGCTTGCAGCAAAAAAAGCAATTGATAACGATAACTTATATATAAGTAGTGATTGTGACAAGATTTTAGGTGCTGTTTCAGAATATAACTTTATCCCAATAAAAAGACCAAGCTCAATTTCTGGTCCCGACGCAAAACATATTGATGCAATTACACATGGTCTTTCATTTATTGAAAACGATCGTAATTGTAAGGTTGACATTTTAGTGGTTCTACTTGCAAATTCTGCTACTGTAAAGTCGGAATGGATTGAAGATGCGATTAACATGATAAAGAATGATAATTCTATCTCAGCAGTAGTTCCTGCATATAAAGAGCAAGATCATCATCCTTATAGAGCAAAAAAACTATCTCCTGAAGGAGATCTTGTCCCTTATTTTGATTTTGGAGATGAAAATATTTCTACTAACCGACAAGAATTAGATGATAATTATTTTCTTTGTCACAATTTTTGGGTTTTAAATATTGCTCAATCAATTGATAAATTGGATGGCTTTAAACCGTGGGTTTTTCTTGGTAAAAAAGTAAAACCAATTATTGTTGAAGGGTGCTTTGATGTGCATACTGTAGAAGACCTTGAGAAAACTGAAGCTTGGGTAAAACAAAATATTATAAACACTGATGGTTAAGGAAAATATTATGAATTTTGGTATTGTAATCCCAGCTCAGTTAGGAGGAAAAACGTACGAACGAAATCCCCTACAACCTTTTGGAAAAAAGGGAAAAACGCTTTTAGAATGGAAAATTAATCAAGTTAAAAAGGTTTTTTCTGAAAAGGATATTTTTGTAAATAGTGCCTCAGATGAAGTTTTAGAAATCGCAAAATCTTGTGGTGTAAATGCGTTAAAAAGAAACAACACAATTGATGTAGAATACAATGAATCTTGGGGAAATGTGATTCATGATATTGTTAAGGATATCGATAGAGAACATATTGTATGGATTTCACCAACCCATCCATTTATGAACGAGATTGATTATAGTAAAGCGATCTCCATCTACGAAAACGGAATCAACGAATCAACATATGACTCGTTAATGTCTGTTTTTAAAATGGATGATTACATTTGGATAGGTGATAAAGCTGCAAATTATTCAGCTGATATAAACCAAGTAAGTAGAGAGGATCTTGCGCCAACATTTAAAGTTACTAATGGACTTTTTATAAGAGAGAAATCAAAAATACTAAACGACAAATATTACCTTGGCGACAACGTTTACAAGTTAGAAGTTGACAAATTAGCCAGTCAAGATATCGATTCGAAGGATGACGTAATTATCGCAGAATCATTAATTACACATTACGAAAATGTTAAGCGATCTAATCAATCTATTATATTCTTAGATTTTGATGGTGTAATTGTAGATTCTGCAAAAGAAGCATACGCAATGGCATTGCTTAGTACGGGAAGAATTAAAACGCTTTCGGAATTAGATTTAGAAAGTGATCATGCAAAACGCTTTTTAAATCAAAGATGCCACATTGGACCAGCATGGAATTACTACTACCTTTTAAAGGCGATTGACGAAAATAAGGATGAATTATTTTCAGAGTTACTTCCAAATGGAGCTGGTAAAGAGGCCAAAAAATTTCAAGAACATTTCTTTGCTACTCGACAAGTAATTAGAAACCATTTTTGGGATGAGTGGCTAGCACTAAATGAACTATATGAAGGTTCTCGTGCTTTTATCGATTTGATTAATCAAAACAATAATATTGTTATCGTTACAACAAAAGATGCTCCTTCGGTTAAGGCATTGCTTGGTAAATACGGTACCGATCGTGAGGTTACTATTTATGATGCAAAAGCTTATGAAGATTTTGGATGTAAATCGTTATTTATCGATGATTACATTAAATCCAATTGCATCAAAAAATCGTTGTTTATAGATGATTCTATGTCTCATCTTGAAAAATGTAATTGGGTTGAAAACCTAAATACTATACAGGCTAAATGGGGTTATTTACCGCAAGAAGATTATAGTGACAATAAAGAAGAGGTTATTGATTTAATCGTATCAGTATTAAATGGATAATATGGAGTATTTAAAAAACGAAGTTGTTGCCGTTCTGGTTATTAAAACACTAGAAGGTCTTGAAGCTAAAATCAAAAACTTAGTCGCAAAAGATTTCAAGGTAATTGAAGTTACTTTGAGAACTGAGTGTGCGTTGGACGCTATAAAGTTTATTAAGAAAACGTTCCCTCAATTAAAGGTTGGAGCTGGAACTATTTTAACAAAAGAACAGCTAAACATTTGTATTGAAAACAATGCAGATTTTGGAGTTGCTCCCGGACTTAATCAAGAAATAGTAAAATTAGCCCAACAGAATAATTTTGATTTTATTCCTGGGATTGCAACTGCTAGTGAAATTGAAGCAGCCATGAGTTTAGGACTTAATTTGGTTAAAGTATTTCCAGCTAAAGTACTTGGAGGTGTTGACTTTATTAAGGCTGTAAGTGGACCATATCACATGATGAAATTTATGCCTACCGGTGGTGTTTCTGAAGCGGATTACAATGACTACTTATCGCTTCCTACTGTTTATTGTGTAGGTGGCACTTGGATGAATAAATAACCATTTTTATTCAGATCTTATTACAATACTAAGCAGCGATTAATTATTCAACACTTATTTATGAAAGTTACGTTTGTTTGTTCCGGAGTAAATTTTACATCATTTTCAGAATTTATCCCATTATCAAAATATTTAAATACCAATAACGTAGAAACATCCTTTTTGATTGATAATAACGCCACTCAAAAAGTATTGGAAAGTTTAAAAAAAGAGAACAGAAACTTTTATTGTGAGGTTCAAAAAAAGGCTACTGTCAAAAGCTCTAATACCAAGGAAGTAACTCAGGCTCCATCAAAACTTAGTTTCATAAAAAACGCCTTCCCATTTAAAATTTTAAAACATTATTTTTCAGGTGTACGAAGTTATTTAGCGGCTCTTAAAAACTTTAAGCATTATGAAGTTACTTCTTGTAATTTCTTATCAAATGAAAAACCCGATTGTTTAATCTTATATGGTGACCGGAACCTAAGTATTGTTCCACCCTCAATTAAATACGCAAGAGAAAACAATATTCCAATAATTGTTCTGCAAGTAGCAGCCTCAATGAGATCTATTTTATTACACGGAAGGCGATTGAGCATTGAGAACTCTCACTCCTTATTAATTAATAAAATTCTTAAAAAGAAATTCCCCAATCAATGGACGGCTGATCGGGAAAAGTCATACTCATTCTATTCATGGCATTTAACATTAGCACTATCAAAATTGAATATGCTACCTAAAAATCCATGGTACGATGGTGATAGTTGGGCTGACAGGCATTTATTGGTTAGTAAGCAAAATCTTATCGCTAAAAAGAAAGATGGAAGTTTATGTGAAAACGCTTCTATTGTAGGTCAGTACAGTCATGATTTATTGCACAAGAAATATGTGGACAGAGAAAAGACTCAAGTAGAAATGAACAATAAGTATTTTAATGGAAACGGAAAGCCGGCCATTATCTTTGCTTTCCCTCAGTTTTGGGAACATAACTTAATGAAAAAAGAGGATTCGTTTAAGGAGATTGCCCTTATCGTTGATGCTTTATCCAAAATTTCCAATTTTAACGTTTTGGTCTCTTTGCACCCTAAAATGTCATACGAAGATTACAAGATTTTTGAACTTAGTAGTCCTAACTTAAAAATTGCGAAAGACGAAAGGTTGAGCGATATTTTACCGTCGGGATCTATCTTTTTATCAACGTTCGAATCCACCATTAGTTGGGCTTTACTTTGTAAGGTAGTTCCTGTTTATCTAGATTTTTACGACTATGGCTTTTCGTTGAAAAACACGCCAGGCTGTGTTTCATTAAGCGATAAAAACAATTTGGAAACTGAGTTATTAGAAATTACAAATAACCTTACCAACTACGAAAACAAACTAGCAAGTCATGAAAACGAAACGCTACCTCCTTTTGATGGGAAAAGTGGCGAAAGAATTTTAAATGAAATAAAAGCATTAGTAAAATAGCGCGCTTCTTTTTATTTCTGATTCTATTTTCAGCATCAAACAATCTATCTTTGCACTTAAATTTTATTAAATGAGTGGTAATAAACTGGTAAAAAACACTAGTTTTTATTTGGCAGCAACCTACTTTCCTTATTTGGTTAGTTTTATAACGCTTCCAATCTACACTAGATATTTATCTACTGATGATTATGCTGTTTTAGCCCTAATCCAGTCATTTATTGCCTTTTTACCGATGTTAATGACGTTTCAGCTTCATACATCCATTTATAGGTTTTTTGTAGATTATGAAGGCAAAGAACTAAAGACTTTTATTTCGTCTATTATTCTTTTTCTTGTTATCACTTCCTTTACAGCTTCATACGTTTTAATGGATGCACTGCCTTCCATTTTAGACCTTGTTTTCCCCAGTATTCCTAGTACACAATACGATATTTTTAATTTAGCAATCATCATTGCTGTTCTTAATATATTCCAGGGAGTTAACATGGCCGTTGTGCGCATGAGAGAAGAGGCTAAAAAATTCATGGTCATTTCAATTAGCCTGTTAATCATATCTATTTTAATCACAATAGTGGAAGTGGTTCTTTTAGAGAAAGGTATAAATGGAATGGTTGAAGCAATGCTAATCTCAGCAATTCTTTCCTTCATAACCTATACATTTTTTAATCGAAAATATTTTTCATTCTCTGTTAATTTGAAGTATGTAAAAGCTCCTTTACTCTTTTCACTTCCTTTGATTATTAATGCTTTATCTAGTTACATTTTCATGTATTCTGATAGGATTATACTTGAAAAATATGTTCCTACTTATCTTTCAATTGGAGCAATTGGACTTTACGCCCTAGCGGATAGAATCGCATTTTTATTCAAAGCCTTTGTAAACCAAGTTCAATCGGCCTTTCAACCTCACTTTTATAAACTGTTTAAAGTAGATCCAGAAAAAGCCAAAATGGAGGCTTATAAAGCTTCCGAAATAGTAATGCTTATTGTAGCTATTGGAATCGTTTTAACAACTCTTTTTTCACGAGAGTTAGTCACACTAGTTTTTCCCGAAGAATACCATTCTGTTTGGCCGATGATTCCAGTTTTATCAACTTGTTTCTTCTTTAGGTCATTATACAGCTTTTCTAATCTTGGAATTTTCTTTCAAAAAAAGACGATTTATACTACCATCACCACCTTTATAGCTGCCGCTATTAACATATGTTTAAACTTGGTTCTTATTCCTATAATTGGTGTTTATGGAGCTGTGTTTTCAACTGTAGCATCATTTTTTGCTAGCTTTTTAATCATCAGAATTATCGCAAATAAAATTGAGCCGATTCCTATGAACATAGCATTAGCTGTAAAATGTACACTTATTATGTTTGCAAGTATGGTAGGTGTTTGGCTTCTACACGAAAACGTTTCGAATAATTACATGATTCTTCTTTTAAAGTTTTCAACCTTAATTCTGGTTCTATTCTTTATTAAAAAAACGGGTATTATTTCAAAAGAGCAGGTAATTGGTGTATTAAAAAAGTAGGATTTACTTTTTGCTTGAGATCTCATTAAAAAATAAAGGGCGGTAATCACTCCGCCCTGTTATCTTTTTCTTTCTAGTCTTCTGTCAGGAATAGTTTGAAAGAGTATTATTTTAATTAAGTACACTTGTGTAACCCCTAAAGTGCTCAATATGTTACAATTATCGGTAGAAAACCTATTTATCCCGATGAATAAAAACAGGGTTTAAAAGGTTAATTCTTCTCGAATCCCTTGCTATCACTAAAGAGTAGATTTAAATTTTAGTTCAGTTTTAATTTTAAATAATTTCCTCACCTACACCAAAATCTTCAGGTAATTAAATGTTACCCTCTTTGAAGTTATTAGTACTTTTGCAACTCAATTAAGTACGATATCATGGATTACAATTTTAACGAAGTAGAATCGAAGTGGAGAAAAGAGTGGGCGAACAACAAAACCTACAAAACTTCAAACGAATCGGACAAACCTAAATGTTATGTTTTAGATATGTTTCCTTACCCATCTGGGGCTGGTTTGCATGTAGGACATCCACTTGGGTATATTGCATCTGATATTTATGCTCGATTTAAAAAGTTAAATGGATTCAATGTACTTCACCCAATGGGTTATGATGCTTTTGGATTGCCTGCTGAACAATATGCTATTCAAACTGGGCAACATCCTAAAGTAACTACCGATGCGAATTTAACACGATACCGTGATCAATTGGATAAAATTGGATTTTCATTTGATTGGGATCGTGAGATTAAAACGTGTGAGCCAGAATATTACAAATGGACACAATGGATTTTCGGTCAGTTATTCAAATCATGGTACAACAACCAAAGTCAGAAAGCTGAAAGCATCGAAAACTTAACATTAATCTTCGAAAACGAAGGAAATGCTACTGTTGACGCTGCATGCGAAGAAACACCTGTTTTTACAGCTGCTGAATGGAGTAAGAAAAACGAGAAAGAACAATCGGATATATTATTAAACTACCGATTGGCTTATTTAAGCGATTCGATGGTAAACTGGTGTCCGGCATTGGGAACTGTTTTAGCCAACGATGAAGTTATTAATGGATTATCAGAAAGAGGTGGACATCCTGTTGAGCGTAAATTAATGCTTCAATGGAGTTTAAGAATCTCTGCTTATGCTGAGCGATTATTACAAGGTTTAGAAAATATAGATTGGACGGATTCTCTTAAGGAGATGCAACGTAATTGGATTGGGAAATCAACTGGTGCAAGTTTAACGTTCAAAGTAAACAACTCAAATTTAGATCTTGAAGTATTCACAACTCGTCCTGATACTGTTTATGGTGTTTCCTTTATGGTTATCGCGCCCGAACATGAGTATGTTGGACAATTAACTTCTGCTGATCAAAAAGACGATGTAGAAGCTTACGTTACGACATCGAAAAACAAAACGGAAAGAGAACGTATGGCTGACGTTAAAAACGTTACCGGAGTATTTACTGGATCTTATGCTGTTCATCCTTTCACTGGAAAAGAAATTCCTGTTTGGATTGGTGATTATGTTTTAGCAGGTTACGGAACTGGAGCTGTTATGGCTGTAGCTGCACATGATTCTCGTGATTATGCTTTTGCTAAAAAATTCGATTTACCCATTCTTCCTGTTATTGAAGGAGGAAATATTGAAGAGGAAGCTTTTGAAGCGAAGACTGGAAAGATGATTAATTCTGATTTCTTGGATGGTTTAAAAGTGAAGCAGGCTATGAAGACTGCGATCTGGAAAATTGAAACTGAAGGGTTAGGAAAAGGAAAAACAAACTACCGATTGAGAGATGCGGTTTTTGGTAGACAAAGATATTGGGGTGAACCAATCCCAATGTATTTCGATAAAGGCATTCCAAAATTGGTAGAGGAATCAGAATACCCATTAACACTTCCAGAGGTTGATGAATATTTACCAACTGAAGCCGGTGATCCACCATTAGGTAGAGCAAAAGATTGGAAGCCTGAAAATGGTGATAATTACGAGTTGAGTACAATGCCAGGTTGGGCAGGATCTTCTTGGTATTATTTACGATACATGGATCCTAATAATGATGGAACTTTTGCATCAAGAGAGGCGACAGATTATTGGAATCAGGTTGATTTATACATTGGTGGAACTGAACATGCTACTGGGCATTTATTGTACTCTCGTTTTTGGTGTAAAGTATTATTCGATTTAGGACATATTGGTTTTGAAGAGCCTTTTAAGAAGTTGATTAACCAAGGAATGATCTTGGGTACGTCAGCTTTAGCTTACAGAGTAGCTGGATATGGACAAGAAGTGAATAAAGATTCATTCTCCGGAGATATCTTTATTTCTAAAAATCTTATCCCTGCAGTTAAAAAACATTTTGTTGATCCTCAAAACTGTACAAGTGAAGAAAGAGCTATATATCGAAACGTACAAGAACAAATAGAATCTATTGAAAAGCAAGAAAACCTAGTACCTGGATCTACTTCAATTAATCCTGTATCACCAATACATGTTGACGTAAGTATCGTTACTAATAATGAGTTAAATATTGAAAAATTTAAAGCATGGCGCCCAGAATTTTCAAACGCACAATTTGTACTTGAAAATGGGAAATATATTTGTGGCGAAGAAGTTGAAAAAATGTCAAAACGTTGGTTTAATGTTGTGAATCCAGATGACATCGTTAAAGAACACGGAGCTGATGTATTAAGATTATACGAAATGTTTCTCGGTCCATTAGAGCAAGCTAAACCTTGGAGTACTAAAGGAATTGATGGTGTGAGTAGATTCATTAGAAAGTTCTGGAATTTATTTCACGACGCTGAAGGGGTTTTCTCTGTTTCGGGTGATCAACCATCTAAAGAAGAGTTAAAAGTATTGCATACGTTAATTAAAAAGGCTCAGGAGGATATTGAGAACTTCTCATTTAATACTTCTGTAAGTGCTTTTATGGTTTGTGTAAATGAATTACAAAAGTTGAAATGTAATAAGAAAGCTGTTTTAAAAGAATTAGCGATTACACTTTCACCATATGCTCCTTTTATTGCTGAAGAATTGTGGAGTAAGTTAGGTGAATCTGGAAGTATAACAGCTGCCACCTTCCCTGCATTTAATCCAAGTTATTTAGTTGAAAGCGTTCATAAATATCCTGTTTCATTTAATGGGAAAATGAGGTTTATGCTTGAGCTTCCATTGGATTTGGATAAAGCCGAAATTGAAACGCAAGTTTTAGCACATGAAAACAGTCAGAAATGGTTGAATGGAAATGCTCCAAAAAAGGTAATTGTTGTTCCTAAAAAGATTGTGAATATTGTAGTTTAATACATTGAATTGTTATTGCTGGGGACCTCGGATCAAGTCCGGGGTGACAGTACTGCTGCAACTTTTACTTTTACTTTTAAACACACATACTAGAACCTTACCATACTAGCATATATTTTAAAAAAAAAGTGCAAAATGTCACTCAAGGGTATTAACAAACAGTATCATCTCGGACGTGATTCGGGATCTCAAAAGTATAACAAATTGAACACTTCAAAAACATATTCTAACGCCATTTTAATTGGTTCAGTTTCGTTTATATGTTTTTACATTATTGCAGCAATTATATATCCCTACTCATTCAATCCGCTTAACAACTTTTTTTGTGATCTCACTCCAGCTTCCTTTGGATGTGAGAATACCTCTAACCCTGCCTTCTTCCCTTCCCTCCTTACAATATTAAGCATGTCTATTGTACTGGCCTTTTTCTTCTTTTCCTTTGCCAATCAATCTTCAGAGTCGCTATTGAGTAAAAGATTAATTAAGTTTTTCGGTTCAATCTCAAGTTTCTGCACCTTTTGTATTGGAATATATGATTTACATGATCAAGCGTTAATTCTAGCGATCGCCACAGGTATCATTCCAATGGCAATTATTACATCCACTATCCTAAAAAACCGAAAGAGGTATTTTCCCATTTTAGGATTGATAACTTGCTCACTACTTACCTTTTATGTTTCTATCTTCTACCTTGAGTTTTCAGAACCTATTTGGCCAATCATGCAAAAAATAACGATTATTCTAAGTCTGATTTGGATTAACTTAATTGTATTAAAAAACAAATCTACTTCTAGCTTATTCTAAGTACTATTCACATTTTCTTTAAAAAATCTGGTTACCTTTTTCACTTTTCTGCATTACATATAAAAAGAACCTATAAAGAAGCTTTTTATACTCCTATTAACAAGTATAACTATTTATGCTTGCCAGATAAATTACATTACAAACGCACCATATGATTTTGTTGCCCAATCGAAAGACCTAAACGTTTGTAAACAACTTAAGGATTCTGCCGTTATTTACGCAATTTTTGTAGATGCGAATAACTTCCATCCATGGACAGAATACGCTGTAAACTCTACATTAGATTCCTTAAAAAGAGCAACTGACTGGATTTCGAGTCAAGCAAAAAGGAATGGCCTTGATTTAAAAATTAAAACTGTGTATCATCTTGATGGATCCAAAATTTATTTCCAAGAACGAAAAAAAGGGACTTACTTCAACCTGAATAAAAACCTAACCTATAGTAAATCAAAAAAATCGATAAAAAATTCCGTTCTAAACTGAACCATCGGGCGGATCATGTTGCCAAATATGTTGGAAAACCCGTAAAACCGAACTCAACGAAAACAGGAACTCGTATTAAAGTAAAAACCACTAACAACTTAATACTTACGCTTCAAGACAAATATAAAACGGATAATATCTCTGTAATGATCTTCGTAAACGGCTTTTTCCATTCCCTTTCATCAGCTACATATCATGCTAATTATCATGGTTTAGGGCCTGAATACAGTATTCTAACCTGTAAAAACCCTGCTACAATTGCACATGAATTCTTGCATCTTTTTGGCGCTATTGATTTATATCCAAATCAAATGTACCCTAACTTTAATTTTAAAGAATTAGAAGAAATTTATCCAAATGAAATCATGCGGATAACGCATAAAAACATTGATAAACTGATGCTCTCCCCCATTACCAAATATTATATTGGTTGGCAAGACGCACTGGATAAACCTAACACAAGATTGTTGTATCATAAAGCAAGAGTGTTTGAATACTAAAGAGTACCAAATACTATAGGAAATTCTTTTTATAGTTTTTAAGAAAAGAGCTACTTTTAAAGTCATGACTACAGAACAAGTTTTGCATAAAATTTACCGTGAAGAATCTGGGAAAATAATTTCAGTTCTTACCAAAATTTTCGGTGCAACTAACTTAAACCTGTCGGAAGATGTTATGCAGGAAGCTTACATTGAAGCGCTTGAAAAATGGGGAAATAGAATTCCAAAGAATCCTACGGCTTGGATTTATTCTGTTGCTAGAAATAAAGCACTTAACATCGTAAATCAAAACAAATACAAGGAAGAACATCAAAATGAAGTAGCCCATTTATCAACATCAGACTGGACTGCTGATACATTATTAGATATGCTTTTTTCGGAAGAAGAAATGAAAGACGACCAGCTTAAAATGATGTTCATTTGTTGTACACCAGAAATTTTTCCTGAAGCGCAAACTACCTTGATTTTAAAAACACTTTGTGGTTTTGGAATTCCCGAAATAGCTAAAGCATTTTTAATTGCTCCGGATACGATTAACAAAAGATTAGTAAGAGCTCGTGAAATACTTAAAAATGTAAATGCGCTTTTCACATGGCCTGAGGAGGATGAAATTAACCAGAAAGTATCAAATGTGCTTCAAACGATATATTTACTGTTTAACGAAGGTTATAGTGCATCCCAAGGGGATTCTATTATACGATATGAATTATGTTTAGAGTCGATACGATTGGTTCAGCTAATATTGGATTCAGATCAAGTAAAAAGTAAATCTGAAGCAAATGCTTTAATGGCATTAATGAAATTAAATGCAGCCCGATTCATATCCCGATTATCTGAAGATAATGAAGCCATCACCTTGAAAAATCAGGATCGTTCTAAATGGAATCAATCCTTAATCGGATCAGGAATTCAAAACCTAAATAAATCCATGTATGAAAATCAAGTGAGTAAATACTTGATTATGGCTGCTATATCTGCCAACCATTGCGCTGCAAAAACTTATGCTGAAACCCAATGGGATCAAATTTTAATCTTATACGATCAATTAGTTAAAATTGAGGATTCACCAATCGTTCAACTTAACCGTTCGGTTGCCAAAAGTATGGTTAAAAAAATTCGAAAATAAATTATTTCTTTTCAAAAACAAGGGTGATTTTGTTAAAGTCAGCCGCAGCGTTAATGACTGATCTAAACTCTTCGTAACGCGCCAAGGGAATTCTTATTTCATTGTAATACTCATTACAAGTAACGGTTAAAACATTATCATTCACCTCATATACACAGGTAAACTCCATTGTTTTTTTGTCTCCATTTTTAGAGAAAACATCCATATTTAAGTCTTCCAGGTTCGTAATTTGATATCCTTCTGGAATTGTAATATTTAAAACACGCTTATATCCATGATTGTATGAATTTTCAACGTCAAACTGACGACTGGTATCTTGATACATTTCAACCTGACGGCCAATTACCATTCCCATTTTAAACAAATATTTATTCCCCGCTTTTTCAATTAAAGAACTTAATTCTGCATCACCTTCAAAAATGTAAGGTTTCTCCAACAGATACCCTACCATTTCTTCATTTTGTGAAGTAATGTTCGTGATTTCGGCATCTTCTGCAATGGATTTTAATCTTTCCTCCAACTCTTCTAGTCGCTTCTCTTCGGTTAAATATGGCATTCTTGGTCTTAAATAAACGGAACTGTAACCACTTGCTTCATGTTTTAAATGGGCTTTTAGTTTTTCAAAATCTTCGGTGAATTCTATATCTGCTGTTAAATTGTCGAAATTTACATCACTAGAAGTACCACCTATTTTTTTAATCTCAGGATACGCAGAAGAAACACCTCCTGCTTTTACTCTTTTTAAGAATAATCCCGTATTGTAAGCGTAATTACTAGAGATTAGTCCAAATCTCATAAAGTCATTTGAAGGAGACATGAATTGATTATACTTAGGGAAGTACATTAAGAACCCGTCAATAAAACCATAAGTTTCAAAATCCTCGTCAAATGTTTTGTTATACCGGTCACTCGTAATAACAATATCGTGAGAGATGTTTAAATAGTCGAAGATTAAGGCAAACAATCTAGTAGCGTTTTTAGAACTATATATTTTACTTTTTATACATTCATGAATGTAATAAACACCAATATCATCTCTCTTAAACTCTCCTTTAACATAATGCTCAATAGCTACAATTTGATCTCTTTGGTTATCGATTTTCTCCCACTTTTGTTCTTTAACAAGCTTTTTTATGGCCTTTGTTTCCTTTAATAACTCCTTTTCGTTATTTCCCGAATAAAACTTACGAGAGTATTTTGTAGCTGCTTCTGTCCAACTATAAAAATTTCTTTTCTTAGCATTCGCAAACAATTTAATTTCAATTCTTTGTTTTAAGGCATCTCCAAGAGAATAATCTTCCTCTTTAAATTTCTTAACCTCATCTAAACTAATTACGTATCTATTTAATTCATCTTTCAAATAAGATGTATCCTGTGTTAATTCAGCCAATCCATTATAACTTTTCATTTTAAAAACTAACGCCTCAGGCGACACTATTTCGTAGTGATATTTTCTTTTTGGATAAGTACTTTGAACATTCTCTGAAAAATAATAGGAAGAAGATGGTTCTCTTGTTGAATAAGTATATTCTATCTCACTTCCAACTTCAATTCCTTCCAATGCAAAAATGGTAAAGGGACCATAGTTTTCGTAGTTTTCAATTTCTTTCTTATTGCTATCATCAAACTCAATTATTTTTCCCTCCTTCGTAATAGCTCTAGCCCTAAGATTCGTAATTTTTCGTTCGTTACTGTTGGAAATATAAACCTTGTTAAAACTTTCAATAGCTTTATCATTGTTTAAACGAACACGTACATAATGAAGGTTTTCTTCCATTAGTTTGTCATCAATCCAACCACCTGTGTAGGGGTTTAAAAACGATCCATATTCGTAAGTTGTGATGTTTACATCAGCAATATAAACAGCATTACTTTTTTGCTCTTCTTCTGTTAATTCAGATAGTACTGGTGTTTTAACCCAAAAATCTTCATTAAACTTATCAGCTACACCTTCAATTTGAGCGATAGTGTTACAACTAATAAATACTGATAAAAACGCGACTATATAATTTTTCACTTTCATTACTTTTGATTAACGATTACTAATACTTCTTGATAAGCCTTATTTAACTTTTTAATCATCTTATTCCATGCTTCAAATTGAGCTTCTTCAACCATTAACACATCAACATATATTTGCTTTTTTAAGATAATTTTTCCGTCTTCTTTTTCATACTTAATGGAAAAACCAAACTCCTCCTCTTGAACTTCAGAATTTGGCGGAATATAAGCAGCATGGGACTCTTTTGGGATTTCAAAAGCAACTTCATTATAATCATTAAACTGATATTCAAACTCAACGCCAACGCCTTTTCGTTCTTCAATTTCTAACAAATCATTTTTAAAATCACGATCCAAATTCAAATTCACGTAC
>Ga0115005_10001157_pt1 | contig 20675 bp, 15 predicted proteins | sample ArcOceMetagenome_FD_87163 | JGI IMG/M metagenome (GOLD analysis project Ga0115005, IMG submission 87163) | Marine eukaryotic phytoplankton communities from Arctic Ocean - Arctic Ocean - Greenland ARC118M Metagenome | ecosystem: Environmental > Aquatic > Marine > Oceanic | place: Arctic Ocean... | reverse complement strand
TGTGCTGGACTTCCTGGCTCTGTTGCCCCTTTGGGTCAGTTCGATCCTCTGGGATTGGTTTCTGAATTTTCCGTTGAGGAGATCAAGAGATATCGCGAGTCCGAGGTTACCCATGGCCGTGTTGCTATGCTTGCCAGTCTTGGATATCTTGTCGGCGAGTCGTTCCATCCTTTCTTTGGAGGAGTTGTCTCTGGACCAGCCAATTCCCATCTTGCACAGGTTCAGGAAGTCGCCCCCGGTTTCTTCGTTGCCTTGACGGTCGCAATTGGCATGTCCGAGCTTTACCGCGCCAAGACTGGTTGGAATGCACCCCCAAATGTAAGTTCACTACTACTTACATATAATTATTTTAATATTGAAATGTACATCAACAACAACAGGCACTAAGCCCTTTACCTCATTTTCCATAAATCCAGGAACTCAGCAAGATTGTAGATGATCCCAATAGTGCTTTCGGTGCGCGACTCAATGACGACTACTACCCCGGTGACATCGGATTTGATCCCTTCGGCTTGAAACCAAAGACTGCCTCTGGGTTCGCCGAGATGCAGACCAAGGAGCTTAATAACGGTCGTCTCGCTATGATTGGTGCCATCGGCATGTTGGTTCAAGAGCAAGTGAGCCAAGAGACAATTATAGAAACCCTTAAGGCTATGATGTAATTATTACTGTGTCATCAAAGTGAGGGTGGATGACTTCATCTCCATAAGGTATTGAGAAATAGTAAGGTTACTCCTCCAGTTTGTGTCCGATACCGATAAGCAATGGAGGTGGAGGAGTCGATAGTGAATCATGTGGTGTCGTAGATATCTTCAGTACATACAAGAAGATAACACCTTCTGTGACTTTCCAGCGCATCAAGGATTCACCATGCTTACATAAAAGTTTATAAATAATCCTTTTGTTTTACTCCTGTTTTGGAGTATCGCATTGGTCCCAGAAGGTCTACAACAGTCCAAAAAGAAATTTCATTCTGCTGCTCTGCTATTGATTTGATTGCTCTGTTATTGATTTGGCGATGTATGTGGCTGGATGTATTGTCGCTGAATTTATTGTCATTCACGTGATCCTCAGTTACTTCTTAGGAATAGTGCAGCTACTTGTTCCTTTGTGAATCGATGGGAGTGTTGCAAACTATCCGCAGATTAATCTAAATAATTTTGGATTGAACTTGAAATTTGGAGCCGTAGTTCTCGTGGTCGCTTCATTATTTGAAAAACAAGACACCAACCAGAAGAGAACAATTAACATACACCAGTAGTATGATAGATGACAACAAATGTTTATAAGAAGGTCTTCAATAGCATTGCCGTCATTGCATTTTCCTCTTAAAACCGTTTCTTATCACGAGAGAATGCAGTAGTTGGAACAAAATCTGTTGCAACATCATTGAAAATGCTTCGAATCATTTTGAATGTGCCATATTGTGGTAAACATAGAGCTCAAGAAGGAGGTCTAATGCATTCCTTACTGCAGACGTGACGGCGATTTCTTGTTCAGAGCCGCATCAATCACGTTTCTTCCGCTCACAAAACATCTGACTAATCTCTCGTCACCGAAAGATTTGGTCTAGAAGTTGCATGTCATCCGATTTTATTAAAACCTTTTTGTGTCCGTACTTGCTGATTACAGACAAGGCAAGGAGATGTTGACCGGACCAGGTTGATAGCGCCCACACTTGTACCAGGTGCGGTCCGCACCTCAAATCCTGAGGTGCCCAATCAAATAGAAACGGGAACACAGATGAAAAACTATCATCATTTGGTATGTCGACGATTGGAAGGGAGTGTTTCATATTCTGCCAAAGAAAGAGGAAGAACTTTTCGTCGAAACGATCTCTGTCGAAGAAGACTTCATTATTTGGAATCACCAACGGCATCTCTGACGGTAATTGTTTTAGCCATGCAATGTTTGACAACTTGGCATCTCGTCTAGATGAATTGCTGTTGTCATACGCTGACGAAATTGACATCAACGAGACGGATGCACTGATAGTATGATTCATGGCTTGTTCTGCACCCAGCACAAGCTCCCATACCAAGCGTTGACCTCCTTTCAGTTCACTCATGTATACTGCATCAATAATAGACGACCCCTCCACACCTGCCGAATCCGTTGGGCAATTGTCTTCGTCATCGTCCACACGCGGTGTCAATATTAATTTCAATCGTAAACCATTAGTTATTGAAACGGGTGTTACATTGAACACCAACATTGTGACTATCAACTTAAATTCAGTGTAGCCGTCATATCGCGCACAACGCCGCACGGAATAGCACATATTGGCTGAAACGGGGTCAGAACACCCAGTGATCTCTTGTACTCTAGGTAAGTAATTATTCATTGCTGAACGTGGATTTTGCATTGCAAGATTCGATCCTGGTCCGCTTCGAAGGATATTCTCTGTGTTGAAATGGCTTGATTCGGAGCTGGTTTCTTTTATGTAAAATATGTTGGAATGCAGAGCAGGTTCGACAAGAGCGGAGACTTGTTGACGACAGAGATGAAAAAGAAATCCGTGTTCATACAAGTCTTGGTCAAGACATACATTTGGGTCAAGAAGGAAAGGGACCGACATTGTTTTGGACTGAGATTCTGGTGATGGTGCCTGTATATCACAATCGGCAAGTGTTATTCTGTCCGCTGAAATCCATTTGCCATTGATCCTTGATGGTTGCAAATCATAACGGGAGTCCTCTTCAACAGGCGGAACACCAAAATGCGGGCGCTTGAGCAAAGGGCATAGACAATTAAAGTCGACTGATAAATGACCAACGCCATCGGCGTCGTAACCATCGTCATTCAGCCCTACAAAGTTGCGTAGCCTCTTGGCTGCTTCGGTGCATTCCGATGTGAACGCAGTGATCCTAGCCTTACTTCGTGGTGAACGTGGAGGAGAAGATGGACTAGACCCCTGAGCTTCTGGAGTTTCTGTCGACTCACCCTCGTCGATACCATCTTCGTCGTCGTCGGTTTCTACTTTCCCTTGTCCTTTCAGTACCAGCATGGACACTGAAACCAAATATCTTGCACTTTCTTCATCGTCCGCATTTCCTTTTGTAGAAAAGAAATGATTGGCACATAATTGGGCACTGTACGCAATACTTTCAACGCAAGCGATACACGTCAGCAATGACCGTAGTTCTACACCCGCAATTGCCGCAGGATGCTCAAAATCATTATTTGCCTTTTTTGATCTGATCTTTTCACCGTTGATCAAACCCGATATCTCCGAACCAAGCATTGACAAAAGGTTTTGTGCGTGGCGCTCGTTAATATTCACAATGTCTTTATCAATGTCTACTGGTCCTTGAAACTCCCGTCGTTCTCTTTCACCGGTCGCCACCGCATTTTGACAATGTTGAATCCACGCATCAGTCAGAAGACAGAGGAGCGATAGACGTATTTTTCTGCATTTCATCAAGGTTGTCATTTCCGCTATCATTTTATCGAGAAGCATCGCAATTCTGTTTTCAATACTCTCGTTAATGATGGGAGAGGAATCGACTTCCTTGTTGTCGGTGGAGCTATATCCCACCGACTCCATGAAATGATAGTAGATTGAAGCAGATGGCGCAATTGTACCTGATTGGGCCATGACTAATTTGAACACTTCTATGTACGCCCTTTGAGCTGCGAAGAGCATGGTGGAGGCTTCCGCTTCCTCTTGCAATTGATCTTTCCCAGTCCACCCTAGACAAGGCATAAAGAAATTCAATAGAACCAAGGCCGTCCCAAACCATTGTTCATGTCGGATGTTTGCGCTGTACGATGCACCATCTGTGCCGCTAACATGCTGTGGAAGGGGATTTCCTGTATTTACACCACCACTAGCTATCATATTCTGTCCAATGCTGTGTGCCACTGAACAAAAGGCATATATTAATTCATGCGCAGGATTGAGCACAGCACATTCAGCACAGGCACTATCTATTCCTAATTTCAGCACAGACGAGACTGTCTCAGATGCCAAAAAAGATGACAACGCCCTGCGCTGAATTGGCTGTTGGGCATGCTGCGATGACAAACCCCCAACGAATAAATGGGAATCTTCACCATTCCTATCGAGCCCCAAGAAGGAAATGGCAATTTCAGTCCAATAACCCATCCGCACCGGTTTCCGCTGCGATCCATCCTTATGAACAAGTGCTGCTGCAACCACTCTCTGTGGAATGACACGGGTACTCGGTAATTTGGAAATACACATAGCAATGCGTTCCAATGACCTAGTTCTAGAATCCAGACTGACGCCCCTAAGAGCCACCAATAGAGTCGCAACGATGTCCATCTGCGCCTCCATACAACCAAGTTCATGTAACTTTTTCAATCCCACTTCTAAGTTCTGAATCGCGAGCGGTAGCACTTGATCTACCCAGGAATCGCCTCTCGTTGCCAAGGATACCAACCTCAATGCATGTGTCGCTGTGCAAACTCCCACTGATACAATATTCCCGTCGGGTCTGTAACTCCCCTCTACCGTCTCAGACGACCTCAGTAAGGGAATCAGAATTGTTTGAACGTATTCTTGCACCATGGTCCTTACGTCAAATTCGTACCACCTCGCTGCAAATATTTCCTTGTCCATCCTCTGCTCGTGCGCACCAATGGCAATCTGATCCTTTTGACAGACAAACATGATGATTTCATTCAAGAATCCGAGACTCCTCAATTGATACCATCTTGATTTGAGTAATTGAACCCGATTCAAAATCTTCCTCGCCCTCGGCGCCAATAGGGTCAATATCTTGTACGTTATTTCCGCATTATATCGAATGACATCCAAATCTTGCATGGGATGGACAAAATCATTTGCTACCTTCCAAGGCGCAGTATCTCCAGTGATTGAATTAATTTCTCTCTGTACCAGATCTGAATGTGAATGCTGATTACTCGTAAATCTTGCCAAAGCCTCGAATGCAACCGAAGCGACACCGTCATCATCTTCCAAGGCACTTGAAACCAAATTGGTGACGACATCATTGTATATCTCATCTTGCAATCTCGTTATTATTTCAACATCATCGTGATCAATATATAACGGCGTAAAGATCAATTTTGCAAATATTGATTTTGAAACAATGGATAAAGTATGTATTGAAAGGATGCGACATCTTCTATCTGTATGATGCAATGTTGCAAATGACAATGAGGACGTAATTGTTGAAAATTGCGGCACGTAGTTGGAATCAAAAAGATGTGACTGCAGGGCAATAGTAGAGGAGGGAGGAATCGGGGAACAGCTTGCGTAACTTGCGAGTTGGTTGAAGAATAGGCAAGCTTTTGAAACTGCGAGATAGGAAGAGTGTTCGTTCTGTAGTGAGGATATGTGAGGATGCATCGTATTAAATGTTGGAGTTGCATCGTTGGCGCCGAGTGGGATTGGTCGCACAGAGCTTTTTGATTCGTTCAAGCAGGAGGGTGCATTGTGCAGGAATTGTTGTTCCTCGTCAACATGGTCGTTACTGCTACTAGCACCAGCATTGTTGTCAACTACGGATTTCTTCTTGTCGTTGCTTAGGCTTCCAGTGCTCGTAACGGTGTTACTTGCGCTATTATTAGCACTGGCACTGGCACTTGCATTGCTGTCGACGCCCAATGAATTCGTTCGTAGCATTGATATGGTCAATTGAAATTGATAAATTACTTAGTTGTCGAGTATTACGAACTGTATTTATAAGATATGATTGTGTGTACTACTTTGTACTTTGTACTTTGTACTACCGTACGGTACACGGTACATAATACCCCACCGTTGTTACTTCTTGTTACCACTGCTTGTATTCTGTATTTTCTGTTCAAATGGCGGGCCACTGGATTTGGTAACCGTTTGTTTAACGCCTATTATTGATAAAATGATTTGATTTGAAGAAAAGGTAACATATGAATGAACATCCGTGAAATTGGACATAATCCTGCCTCCTCCTCGGAACACCTTTGCAGGGTCTGGTTACATTCTTCCAGTGGGAATCATTGATAGTGCATCTTGATATGATGCCTCCTGGTTTGTAACAATTTTAAAGAATCTAGAATATTGTAGAGTGCGTGTAGTCTACGAGTAGTAGTATGATATAGTTCGTTATTACTCTTCTTACTAAGAGTGAATTTGATTGAATTGTGATAGATTCCCTCAAGAACATTACTGTGTTCATTTCACTTTATAATTCGAAAGAATTCATCGTCCAAGTCGTCTTAGCAGGTTTTGCATTCGTGGCGGCGTTACCAAACTCACCAGGAGCAACGTAAATATGGAAGTATTCTCCCACGTGTTGTGCATGGTTACTTCTCCTCCTGAGAGTTACAAGATGTGCACGAGGATACAGTGGTCCTTCGGAATGTCACGGATACGAGAGAAGCTGTTGCAAGTTTCAAGAGATATTTTGGAAAAGGCACTCTGCCGTGTCAATATTGTAGTCAAGCAACGGTTCCTCCACTAATCGTTCAAAGCGAGGTTTGCTCCGATGTTTGCATCTCAAGGTGCGCTTCAAGTGCTGTATCAATGGAGGAGTCAGTAAAGTTATGAGGTCGATGTGAGTACCGACGCTGGAATAAGGAGGGGCACATTTTTGCTGAAAAGTGTTAATAGCGGATGTGCCTTGGGGCGCTGGAATACTGTGGAATGTGTTTTTTATGATTACTTCTTCACTCTCGAGGGAGCACCATGATGTGCGCGATGGTAGGCCTATTGTATAACCTTGTAACACCGACCAACTGCTTTGCTGCACCCAAATCCTGAAGAAAGCAAAAAAAGTCCAATGTTCACCTCAAAGAGCTGTTGTATTTTGGTCACCGCTCTGGATTCATCTTTCCCAACCCAAGCCCTCCGAGGAAGCCACTTACTCCTCTCGTGGCCACATCGCCAATAGTTTCTCGGCCTATTTCTTTACCCAGTCCAAATACTCTGCTTCCAGTGCCTTTTACCAATCCTACGACTTTACTCCCCGTACCCTTCACTGAACCGATGACGTTTCCAACGGCTTCTGTGACAGAGCTTTTCTTGTTCTCTTCGCTCCATTCGCTTATGTTTTTCAGAGCATGGATGCGAAGAGCTCCCGATGATAAACCAGTTGCAGCAACGACTGTAGGAGATCGAGAGAGAAAGAAACTTATGAGATAATGCGAATAGATAAAACACTACCAATCAAAATAATACATACCAGGTCTTGATGGTGATGGACCAAAATCAATGTCATGCGCAGATATGATATCATCTTCATCTCCGCCAATCTGCCATTCATCAATGAAATATAATGGTTTGATTGCTGATACGAGATGGAAGGAGACACCTCGTCCACTGCAAACCATTACAGCACGCCCGTCATATGTGGATGATATTTTGCCCGGGATGCCACGCCAGGATTCTAGTGCCTTTGATCCAATATGTTCTCCTTCGAGAGTGAACAATTGCAGAGTTACAATGATCCTTTGAAAGCTTTTGTCCTTTGACCAATATTTTGATTCACAAACCAACACAACAAATCCAGATGATGTAATACAAATTGCATTTGAATCGGCAAATCTTGTTTCGGAAAGTATAGTTCTATCCTTTATCCCTGTAGCATCGGACACATTATTGGGGGGTGTTATGGATCGGAGCATGGTGCCATTAGTAATATTGAAAATACAGCATCGGAAAGCTGACACTGTGGCACAAAGGTTTAGACTGCTATTAACAGCAACTGCACCTATGTTTTTACCACCATGTCCTCCGAATCGAAGACGTGGCCTAAGTGGCAAATTGCACGCAGGACTCGAGATAAATCTCCACAAGCTTGCCGTTCCATCACTGCTGCCAACAATTGCCACTTCTCCACCGGCGCCACCTACCCCAGCGGCTAGAAAATACAAAATATGTTATCAGAAAAGGATGGTTGGCAACAGAATAGTGAAGATTAAAAAGACCTCACCTGTTCCTATTGGATCCATGTGAATGGCACTAATTCTACTTGAATGAGCCGAGCTAACATGTACTTCACCTTGGATAGTGCATTTTGATGGATCAACAAATTGGAAACATAGCCCCCCTTTTCCATCACCGTCGCTAACAACCAGGAGGGACCTTGTCGCATATAAACATTTAGAAATAGCAACCACTGCCACATCACTTTTCTTCTTCCAATTCTCTGGTTTTGGTCGAGAAAAACGTAACCTAGGAACAGATCGAAAATGAGGTAGCTCTCTCTGTGCTACAAAATACCCCTTATCTGAAAACAAATCATATGATCTTGATTGCGATTCGTCACCCTGCTCCGAATCTGCCTTCCAAGCCCATCGGAAAAAATGGTAGATACCTAAAGCGTCAATTGCAATGCAGCGGTCAGGGAATACAAATCTCACAGAGATGAGAGGAGCATGAGGACCCGGAGGGGGGGCATATAGGTGAACCCAATGCGATATTGGAGCTGATTCGAATGGGAGTTGGCGGTTAATATTTGAGTTTTGGCGGAGATTTTCAAGATCAAACACACCAAGCATCTCTGAGAGAGACAGTCGTCTTCGTGGGCTTTTGCGAGGGAGTTTCTGTACATGAGGTCTCCAAAATAATTGCATCGGACATTGACCGAAGTGTGCAATTTGGAGTTCGGTGGCGATTCTCATATCTTCATCTTCAATACTAGCGACATCGCAGCTGCCATAATATGTTAAATAGAAAAAAACATTATTCGATTCAACTGCTTCTGGACCTTGCTGTTTCCTGTAAAAGAAAGTAATGACAACAGGCTCGCATGTTAGATCAGTGTGTGCGACATAACAAAGTAGCACTCTCAAGTTCAATTCGCTTTACCTTCCAAAAATTAAGTCAATCCAACCTAAAATAAATATAGCAGATGAAATTGTTAGTGCTTTGGTCCGTTAGCAAGAACGCACATTTAGAAGAAACTCACCTGGTAGCATTGATGTACAAATTTCACTTTCAAGAGCACAGCGAAGGACCTCTACGAATTTCTCAGGACTACCTTTTGCCCATGGTGGCAATTCAACGTCTCCTAAGGTTTGCCCGTCTTGGCTTGTGCCAAGCTTAAACTTATTGATGTTCCGAAGGAAAGTTGGATTACAATACCATTCAGGCGTAAGTTCCTTAACCTCGCTGGCTGACTGTCCCGTGCACATATCCCACGTTCTCGAAACAGAACTAAACAGTCTATCAGCAACGTCAAAATGACCTCCTTGTAGCTGGCGATGCAGTGACGCAAAGGGGTGCAATCGAACCAAGAAATGAAGGACTACTCCCGCACTCGTAGAGTAATGGCTACCATACATGAAGGGTGGTATCATTGGGTCGTCAAATGTACGAAACCTCTCGAGAAATTCTTTAAGTCGGTCAGGATTCAATGCACCCATCGGTTTTGTCAAATCGCGATAGTTTGCTTTGTCGTTTAAATTTGGTATTTCGTCTGACTTGTAGTTGGAAAGGACCCAAGGAAAAACTGGATACTGACAAAGGTCATTAAAGCTTCTGCCGGAAAGACAATTCAAAGCCAAGAGATAATCAAAGTTGCTGACGCGACCTTTGACCCAGCCTATCGTGATATTCCTTAAATGTTCGTGAAGAAATTGAGCGCTCTTATCAGGCCATTGCTTCACCGTAGAAGTAGGTGATCGGGACATTATGGCATTAGCTGCTTCATCTCGAAGCAAATTTCCTTCATTTCCAGACCCAAAATCTAGCAGAACTGAGGTCATTGCTGAAGACAAACCTGGACCTCCAGTTGCATCCCCACCTGACGGTATAAAAAATAATTCAATAGAGCTATCACGCAGTCGATACCTTCGAAGGTAAATGTGAGAAATCTCAGATATGTTCCATCTCATTGATTTTGGACGCAAGGCCGCTAGCTTTTTATAATGTTGAATCATCCGTTCGTAGTGCATATCATTTGCAGCGTTATCGCGATCATCCTCGTCGCTCTCGATCTTTTTCTTCAATTCATCAATGGCCATTTGTTCGCCCTCGTAAAGCCCGTTCGCATCTTCATATTCAAAAACTAGGTAGGTTGATGTCACAAAAAGGGTACCGTCTCTATTCCCTTCCGCTTTGATGTGCATACAGTTATTGTAATGCAGATCTACAGCATCATTCCCGCCATCAAGTGGTGTGTTGGGCAGATGGGAGTGCCTAAAGTTTCCTTGCAACGATGACGATGAAATATTGGGAGGATTGGCAAAAGTAGACATGGAATATTCATGTTGTGATTCATCACTGTCGACGAAGTTTCCTTGGCCTGTAGAAATGAGGTCCATTGATATATCCTCCTTCGACGTGTTATGATCCTCTAAGGCCTTTTCCTGTTCAAGTTCATTCGAATCTGATTCCTTTTCTAAGTCCTTGCTAGGAAAATCAAGATAAGAATTTTCTTCTCTATTAAAGTCTTCCAAGAGTCCAGATTCAGAATCCAATGATGGCTTGGATACAAGGACATTGGACCCATCAAGGCTGTCGATATCTTCATCAATGTCAAGTTCCACTCTATTCTCTTTCTTGGTAATATCTACGACCTTGAGAGCTCCTTGCTGGACAAGACTGTTCAAATGATCAAAACCCAGTTCTTGTTCATCATCACTTTCGAATGATTTCGTCACATGCGCTGCATGATCAAGCTGCTTAGGTATGGTCCGTGGGAACTATTCATGCGAATATTAGAATTGCATAAAATGAATAGAAGGACGCGACGATGAAGTAATGCCATTTACCTGCGGATGAATTGGGACCGATACAAGGCGTGATCCGTAGTCTCTGCCCCCGTCAGCCATGCAGCGTTCAAATATCTGACTGCAACTAAAATCTGCTGTTCCGATTTCCATGAAGACGTTCCAATTCAAGATTTCTGCAAAGCTAATATTATTATATCTTCGAAATGGCAGTAATGCTGTCTGTATTTCTGTTCGTCTACTAGCTTCCGCAGATGCCAGTTCTGGAAAATAGCTGTTGGGTCAGAACATTCATTTTAAATATAAACCTGTATCTTCGATGGGAAATGTTCAACTCACCTATAAATGAAGTCATTGAATCGGCAGCACTTGCATGAGATACAACATTGATTTGCAGTGTCCCGTCATATCTATTGTCCAGAGAGCTTTTAGTATCAAAAAGTTCAACTAATTCAGATTCTTCGTCATCTATAAGCTGTCGTTCGTCCCAAGCATCCAGATACTTGGATAAAAGTTGAAATGCGGAATCAGAGACATCTTTAACATCAAGGCTCTCCCCATGCTCTTTACAGCACTCTTCTAGGGAGCGGCCAAACCCTGTAGTAAGATGTCGCAAAACTATTGAGTTTGCCTGTATCGGAATATCAGCAGGGTTCAAAGCTTGCATAAAAATGAACTTACCTTTGTAGTTGTTCCAACCAAGCGTTGCTTTCCCTCGTGGTGACGAAATCGGAGACTTTGCGCCATAAGTTGGGAAGACTATGAAATCATCTCCTTGACTCTGGTCAGTGAACGCCCTGGGATCAATTTTACTTTCAATCTCAAACGAACCACCAGTAAGGGAGTCGCCTAGAAGGAGAGCCTCGACCTGACTTGCATTTGCAGCCTCTTTCGCAGCTGCTGATTGTGTGCTATGGATGTCATCATAAGCTTGTAGCTCCGCAGCTTTTCGTTTCGACCTCTCTCCTTCATATCGTATGCGCATTTCATTCATCACGGTGAGAAAGACGGTGCGATACATCAAAGCCGCGACGCCATCTTGACCTCTTTCTTTCAACTCTACACATTTTCGCAACAGGGAAAGGGTGTTAAGGCATATGTCTCTCGCATTAGAGAAAGCAAGTCCAACAATTGCAGCAGTAAGGGACTGACCCAGTTCTTCTACTACGACAGATAAAAGGGAGTCCGTTGCTTTCTTATGCTCAGTATCTCTTGTTTGATGTATCAAAACGGCAACACCCTTCACACGATGTAAACTGCTAAGGATGATTCGTAATGTAGGCTGAAGTATTGGTAGCAACAACTTCGACGATGCCACATCAATGGCAGTAGCAGTCGCGTTTGGCATTTTGAGCTTGTAATTGCTAGCAATATTCGCAGTTACATCATATATCTCGTCATTTTCAGCCAGAAGTTGGACATCTGCAGTTTTTACAGTGACAAAACTTTCATCGCTTGTTAGTGCAATTATAAGACCTTCGCAATAATCTTTGGGATTTGTGAACGAAAACATCTCAGAATGAGAAATGTTTTGTTCAATACTGGATTGTCTAGTCGGCGGTCTTGGTAACACGAGCTGACACCAACCTGTGTTCTCCTTTCCACTCTCCATAATATTTAGCATTGAATACAGCAATCGGACCTGATCGAGAGATGAGATCTCTTGACTGATGCCGGTCGACGATTCAATACTCAGTAAATTCTTCTCTTCCACAAGATCACAAAGCCGTGCAATGGCGCTACACAACTCAATGCTTGTCCATGGATTTTTGCGATCTTCGCGACGATTCAAGATGAGATCAATAACTATCGAAATTAGTCGACACAAAAGATTGGTACGAAGAGAAGATCGACCTTCTTTCAACACTTTGGTGAATGAAGGCTTCTCAATGCCGTCATCCCCGAAAATAGGTACCGGGTTGGAATCAGCTGTAGTAGAGTCAAACGATGCAATAATTGCTCTCCAGACTAAAGTAGATGCTTCTCCCCCACCAGCTATCATTGCTCGTGCAATAAGAATACCTGCCAAAGTGCTCATTTCTTCTTGACAGCTGATCAGTACTTTGATTTGTTCTTCAACCGGAGGATCTATATCTACAGCACCTTCTTCCACAAAGTCCCAACTGTCCATTTCAAACGATCGCTGTCTATTTCTAAATCTATGGAGCTTTTCTTCGAATTGTATCATAGTTGCAATAAGAGGAGGACCAAGTTCCAAGGCAGCTCTGACATCTGACTTATCAACAACTGCTCCATTACCACGTCGTTGCCGCCCGGATACAGTGCCTTGACGAGTCATCAAGTCATAATTTTTCTCTAAAGTGAAACAAGTCAATGTTTTCAAAGAAGTGGTGAGGGTTGAAACAGTTTTTATGGATGCTCTTGTCAAGTGCATATGCTCGGCTCTGTTTTGAGACAAAAGTGCAGAAGTCAGTCCCCCAGACAAATATAGCATTGTTTTCAGGCGATAGCACATTTCTAGTAGATGAGATTCTGATATGCTGCGATCTGAATTGAAACCGGGCGGGACAGCAGAGGTTGCGGTTGGAAGAGGCATCACCAATAATTGTATTAGTTCCATACGATTATTCGTGGCAAAGCATTGGTGCAGAGAACCCGCTTCGCCTGATTGCAATATAAGAGCGCCCGCCGCTTTTGCAGCCTCCTCTCCTTTCGATCCAGCTACCGAGACAAGCCACTACAAATAAGGGTACCAGCAAAATGTTAGGGGATCCGAAGCAGTTTCAATTCGAAAATTAGATTCGAAGAAATTTGAATAGCTTCATATTTAATTTGAACTCACCGTAAATAGCCGAAGCACAATTCTCCAGTGATATTGCCAATGATAGCGGGAGCAGTTTCCGTCCAGCATATCGCTTTTGCTGTTCGAAGTGGATTCGGCATTTCCAGTGAAGATAGTTCTACTCAGCAGCAATGGGGCAAGCACATCATGGAACTGACCAATGATGAGGTTACGAGCTAGCCTTCCAATGATATCAGTCTTCATCGCTTTCAATTTAAAGCAAGATTCTCTACTTTTTTGCTTTGAATTCGAGTAGTGGTGACTGTACAGAACAGCTGATATTGCCTGCACATCTGTTTCAGGTAGAGTGACACTTTGTGCTTTGTTCAAAGGGAAAGTCTCACAGAAGACAAGAACATCATTTATCGCTGTCAATATGGCATGGGACCCTATGCTTCCCAACTGACAATCGCTCAATGCGTTGGCAGCTGATATTACATCATGCTCGCCCTGTGGTATTGTTTTCTGCGAAGACAGAGAATACTTCAACAGCATATATAATAAACGTGATAACGATGTTGCAACAGATTTTTTTGCATTGCATATTTCACTGTTGCTGCGCTTTGAGAGAATAATTTCCTCACCAAATCTCATCCGGATGTTATCAAGCAGATGCTGAGCGCTAATCTCAGATCTAAGCATCCTCCCATATCCAACGTCAAACTTCTCAGTGATCTCAGCATTATTGTCACTGTCAAAACCTTCCGAACAATATCGATCGATAATTTCTTTCATGATCGAAGCACATGCGCACATATCATTTCCCCAAAGGTCCATGTCCATCGCAAAACCAAATATCGCTGTCAACGCAATATCTGATGCACGCCGAATAAATAGCGAAAGAGTTGGGCGTTTCCACCGCCTTCCTTTTTCCTGAACAGGACCGCAACAAGAATTGACAACCGAGCAGCAAGCTTTTGTTATCAATGCAGGGATGTGATTTGGCGCCGATTGCTTTGTTGCGTGCATATCTAGCAATTCATCTTCTGATTTCTCTCTTGGTCCATAGACCTGCCATAAGGGTATATCTTGCTCAGGCTTCTTCCCGAACATACCAAGTCTTGCTGCACGAAGTAGAACTCTCCTCAACAACGTTGCAAGTATATGAAGACCCCCACTGTGCAAAACTTCTTCTTTTGCTTTGCCGCCCAGAGATATATTAGCAGCAAACAGCTCAATCAAGTGAGCCGCAAACGCTCCTCCTTTGTAGACCACCAAGTCGTACAAATGATCAAAAGAGTTCTGGTAAAATTTTAATTGTAAATTGTGTGGATATCCAGGAGGTGGCAAACTTCTATGAAATGCCTGCAGAATGTATCCAAAGGAGTCCAATGACGAGTATGCGTCACAAAAGCTTGGTATTGGCCTCACATCGGGAACTAATGAAGATGGGAGGTTGTATTCTGGCACGGCCACCGAACCAGTGGGACCTTTCCTTTGCTGTTGTTGTATCAGAAACTCTTGGCAGGAATTAAATATTCGAATATTCCCCCCACACTTGGCCATATTGAGATTATCATTGTCCTCCTTTGAACCATCCATCAATGGCGCAAAAAAAGACTTTCTGTTCTTCTTCCCGCCAGTAGTAGCTGCGGAAATTGATGTGTCTACGGAAGGATCCTTGGGCTGAACAATCCCCACCTTTGAAACATCAGCAGTGAGTCCAACCGAACAGCCCATGGAAACAGGAATCAACACTTTCCCTCCACCAACTTGAACAGCGTTCGATGCATTCAGTCCAATCACCAACTTTGACAACAATCGTTGCAACAAAACCTCTGCTTGAGAATTCCCACCTGACGAGTGCATGACTCCTACACTCAATGGAATTCCAATCCCTCGGCTCCCACCACCCTTGTTCCTATTTGACGAAAGACCAAATGGTCCACTTCCACCATGAGGTTTCTTTTGCATTGCATTTCGTTCCACATTTGTAACAATTGCATCACGGTTTTGGACGACGGGAGGAATTACCGGGATGACACCATCGGCATTTTTGGATGGTCCATGTTCTGATATAATGCCTTGAATCAGAGTAGGGACAATTTCTTTGAATAAGCCAAAACCTGCAAAATCCACCTTGTCCACATTCAATCGACTCGATGAATGTGAATATTTTCTATCCTGCTGCTTCATTTCTAAATTGTGATTGTGATTGCGATTGCGGTCAATATCATTGGGTATATTGCACAGTATAAAGTTATCTCTCATGATACCGCCAACTTCACCTACAAGAGAAGGATATGCAACTTCACCCTTGTCAACCTCAACACCATTGATTGTAATACTCACAACCGGAGATCTCATGTATGGGAACGAATGCTGTATTCCAACAAGTGTCCATTTACCAGCTGGAATGGAGATTGGTGTGGTCATTGAATTGGGATGGGGACTGTTACTACTGCTACTTTGTGATGAAGCATCAATTCTGGATGGCGATGCCGGTCGTAGAGATTCCACCCTCAGAATACACGGTATCGTACGATTCTGATTCTGCTTCTGATCATGAGCATTGGCATTAGATGATGCTGATGCGCCACTACCACCAAGATTAGTATTTGTATTTCTATTGATCGATGCGGATGCGGTTGCAGACGCATCACTGTGAAGAGTCGCTTGGATTCCGAGCGCAGTTGGAGACGCATTGGATGCAAATCTATATAGAATTTGCGGTTTTGGATTCATTTGGTCAGCCCATGGATCAGCCGAAGCGGAAATGTGGTTGTTATTGCTAGTGCTATTGTTCCTTGGACTGCCAGTGTGCGCATTTGCATTTGCATTTGCATTTGCACTTGCACTTACAGAATCACTGTGCGCATGAAAGCGAACCCACATGAGTATGCTGTACCCTTTCCGAAATTGCTGATACCAATCAATGGCCGGGAGCTGAATGCCGCTGGTCATTAAATTTGCAGAATTTGGTTTCCCACTATTTCTAGAATTGATAGGATTAGAATCGCTTTTGCTCTGGATGCTGAGGTGCACATCCGCAATGAGGGGAGAGAACATTTCATCTTTGCTTTCTGGCTGCAGTTCCTTTTGACGAATAAAATCTGCCATTCCTTTTGCAACTTCAATTTTTTGGCTTGGATGCTTGACGCTGCTGTGGGCAACTAATGTTTCAAACTGGTTGTGAAGGTAATCCGATAGCGTGCTCGTGCTCGTGCTCGTGCTCGTACTAGAGGTCGTGGTCCTGTTTGAAGTCGAAGTCGAAGTTGGAGCAGCATTAGCATTCGTGTCAGGGTCGAGCTTCGTTGGCGGAGTATCAGAGGGACTCGTGCGTGTAGTCATGGTGAATGACGATGCTTAGCTGCGGCACTCAATGTCAGTCTTTGTGGGCTTGATTTGATTTGATTTGATTTGATTTGATTTATTTGAATTGCGTCGGTTGCTTGCTTGCTGCTTGCTTTGCTTCCTTGTACTTCTAAGAAAGAATTTAATGGATTTCGATATTTAAAAGGTCCCAAGTCCAAAGTCCGTCTTGCAATACTTTGTGGAATCGATTCCTCTAGATGAAATTCTAAACGCGGCCGTCAGTATAATACGATTTCAATATGATATGATATGATATTGGCTTTCAGGTTTTGCGGAGTATCTATGCAATTGGTGATCCTTGTTGTTCGTGCCTCTCCTTGTGCCTTCTCTTTATTCTCCAATAGCCAATAGTAGCTGAGGCAGAGCCTTCATTCATTTATGCAAGATTTATGTTTTATGTTGATTGATGTCAGGCGGAGGGGAGAAGAGAGAAAGAAACACAAAGATATAGAAAAGAGGCTATTTAAACGAGCGTTGAACCATATCTTCCTCATTTTTCTTGACAATACTCGTAGTTCTACGTAATGTTCGTTGAGGTTGAGGTGAATGGTGAATGTCCTGATGATTTTAAATGCTGTGTCGCTGTGTCTACAATGATACAAGTAATACGTACCGGTACACACTTATAAGCTGCCACTGCCACTACTATCACTATCAATATCAATATAGCACAACCATTAGTCATGACAATCTTCAAATTTTCAACCATCATTCCATTGCTGTTCATCAGCTCCTCCACTGCATTCGCATTCTCGCAGCAATCTCCAGCAGAAGTAAACCGTCGCGATGCCATCCAACAAACAGCAGCAAAAATCCTCGCTTCCGGAACCATTGCAGCAACCGTCCTCACATCAGATGCAGATGAAGCCCTAGCATTCGGAAACACTATGCCCCTCTTCTCCAAAGTCGATAAACTCGAAACAGCAAATTATATGGGAAGGATCGGACAACCGGTCTACCGCCCCAACACCAGTGGGGCACCGGAGAAACATATCCCTAATGTATCCGTTAATGGAAATGATGTCGAGATTTCGGCTAATCATGTCATGACGGAAGAACATTATATTCAATTCATGTGGTTGAAGGATACCAAGACGAATGAGGTGGTTCTGGCAAAGGAGTTGACGCCATTGGAGGATAAGGCTGTTTTGAAGGCCAAGGTTCCGAATGGAGTTACTCTTACGCCTTATTTGTTTTGTAATTTGCATGGATTGTGGATTGGGGAGCCTTTTACTGTTGCATAAAGCTATTTATAATATGACTGACTAGGATATAATTTTAAAGTAGCTGCATACAAATGCAACTTCGAAAGGAATCAATCAGATTAAAATCTCAAAGTCAAATCACTTCTCAAAATTCTAGAGATTGTACACCACGTAGACATTTGCTCATAAAAGAATCGTTATTTCTTAGTTTATTTCAATGATGTCGCATTGGCGTTGAAAGACATATTATAATAGATTGCTCCGAATGCGGGGAAGATTGCAAAGGGCGGAATGCAGCTGATAAACTTATCTTCCCAACTTTCGAACTTGCTCTGCTTCTGTTTCACCTTTTTGGCATCATACACACTTTTTCTTTTATGATCTTCCCAATTTGCCCTGCTTCACCTTCTTGGCATCATACTTTTTCTTATGATACTTATCTGCAAAGTTCTGCACCATCTTCTGATAATTCTTGTCCTGCCTTTGCTGACTATTCGTCATTGTCACAATTTGAACCACATCTTCATCCTGCAACCGATGATTCAACCCACATCTCTGAGGTGAATGCTTGGCACTCTTTCCCCATACCAATGCAAAGTTGAAATCACGGAGCATTTGACTTGACACATTCATACAAAGAGACTTGATGGTAGTTCCCTTCCTCAACTTGGATAACACAACGGGGTCATTCAGATCAGGTGGTTGTCCCTTTCTCTTGGTATAAATGCGAGTCAAACCGAGATATTTCCACATTGTAGACTTTAGCAAATCATCCTCGCGGTGATCTAGCGAAACGTTGAAGCCGCGGAAAACGCTGCCAGCACAGGAATGAGGCATGCGCGCCAATTGATCCACTTCTTCAATTGTAATGGTATCAATCTTGTTATAAAAGTAGAGACATGGTTTGTAAAGTCGATTCCCAACCACAACATCCACCAACTGATCCACGGTGATATCCTCACGGCAAAGAATATCCGCATTGGAAATTCTATATTCACGCAGAATATTCGTTGCAATCTGAGCTGGGTCCGGTCCAAGATTCGTCAGTGGCACCGTACTCGAAAACTTGACTCCACCCGTGGACTTTTTGTTAAACGTGACATCCGGCGGCCGCTTGTTCAGACGCAACCCCACCATTTCCAATTCCTCTTCCAAGATTTCACGATGACGATTGAGTCCTTCTTTTCCAGCATCGAGGACGATTAGAATGGCATCGGCAGAACGGGCGACTGCAATTACTTCTTTTCCTCTTCCTTTTCCACGAGCTGCACCTTCAATGATACCTGGAAGATCGAGGACTTGGATCCTACTTCCTTTGTAATTCAGAGTTCCTGGTACACATGTGAGAGTTGTGAATTCGTACTAAAAGAGACAATGATACAGTAACGATCGATAGAGTTAGTTAGTTTCCAGATGAATGCTGCAATTTCAATCGCAAGAAAATGAAGCAACATATATTGCAAATTGCAAATGTCAATGTGGATGATAAACAAACATACTTCTACAGCAAACTTACATCAGCGACTTCAGAACTTGTCTCAGTCAAAGTACTCAACAGTGTAGATTTACCGACAGAAGGGAAACCAATGAGGGCTACACGAGCATCACCAAGTCTTGCTACATCGAAACCTTCTCCTCCTCCTCCACCGCCCCCGCCACCGGACTGCTCAATGAGTAGATCAGATCGAAGCCTTGCTAGCTTTGCTTTGAGAGTACCCAAGTGATAGTTTGTGGCCTTATTCTTTTGGGTCCTGGACATTTCCTCCTCGATGTCCTTTGAGTCAATGGTGATTAGATGATGATGACATGTCAGATATACCTGCTGAGAAACGGAAGTCTTTGCTTCATCATGATGAGAACTAAAGATGACATGAATCTTCGTTCTTGTTCTTACCTTTATTTTCTCTAAAACTCCCATTGTGCAAAGTTTCTATTTGTATCTGTAGCTAGTAGCTGGCGAAATTGGGATGTTGATGATGCTGAATGATGAGCTGAGAGATAATAGCTAATTGCTGAAAAGATGGCGCCAGCTAGCTAGATAGTGGCACTTAACTTGTCGCGTTACTTGTGTCGTCTTGTCTTGCTTGCTCGCTTGTTGTTTGTTATCGCTTCTCGCTTGTCGTGTTGTGTTGGGTGCTGCTGGACCACGAAACACAAAAATTAATGCAGGTTCAAACATGTTCATGTGCTATTAACCTGCTCATGACCTGAATATCCAATGTGATATCGCAGTAGACGGCCAAGATGAACACAAAATGACACCATCAAATTTTTGATACAATAATTTCAAATTTCCAAATGCAAACAGAGTAGATCCACACTGCATGTTCAGTTTCTTGATGCCAAATGTTTCCTAATCAACAGAAAGTAACTACGTGGTAGTCTATCGAAGCTATTCCGTTCGCCGAATTAACATACACGTAGTCTAGTAATTTAACTCACGCAGTACTATCCTTACTAGAGCTACGTTGCTGCCAGAACGAAGCTTCATCCTAAACAAACAAAAACTGATGGTTGGGGAAACTTCTGAGCCCTACCAATCTCTCTCGCAGCCTCTCTCAGTTGGCGATTTTTGGAGCTTTTCACGGATTTTACCGATTTCACACTTGCGGTGGAGGAGCAGGAGCAGGAGCAGGAGCAGGAGCAGGAGCAGGAGCAGGAGCAGGAGCAGGAGCAGGAGCAGGAGCAGGAGCAGGAGCAGCAGC
>Ga0115005_10001150_pt1 | contig 20752 bp, 19 predicted proteins | sample ArcOceMetagenome_FD_87163 | JGI IMG/M metagenome (GOLD analysis project Ga0115005, IMG submission 87163) | Marine eukaryotic phytoplankton communities from Arctic Ocean - Arctic Ocean - Greenland ARC118M Metagenome | ecosystem: Environmental > Aquatic > Marine > Oceanic | place: Arctic Ocean... | reverse complement strand
TACACACGAGAAGGGCCAGGCTCAAATAAATTAGCCAAACAAGGGGATAACCCCAAGAAAAAAGGGGTGGAATCAATTACATTTTGTAACGATTTTTGACTCAAATTAACGTTATTGTATCTGTCTAATATCCGCCTGAATTTTACTAATAGGCCTCACCCAGGGCTGGCCTTTTAACGTTTTTGATAGCTGGTCAGCCTGTTTACTGGCTTGCTGTTTATTGTCCATTGGGCCGTATACCACCACAAACCAAGGCTCGCCTTTGTAGCGTGTCTCATAAATATTTAATTTACTGCCGTCCATCTGACGAGTAAATCGTTGAACAAACGCTTTAGCACTGGCCTCATTGCGCACCCCCAATAACTGCAACGCATAAGATTGACTGGGCGCAGACAACAGAGGGTGACGATTTTTTTCAACTTTCGGTGCAGCAACCTCTGGTTTTTTAGCTGCCACGGTCGGTATTTTGCCTAGTGCTTTGACCTGCGTCTCTACCCTTTTGGGTATAGATTCCGCTACTTGCGTCGCTTCGGCTCGTGCTTTCTCACTTTGTGGCTCAATAGGGTCTATCTCTTTCTTAGCACCCATATTGGCCGTTGGCGGCTCTGAATCTAATGGGAGACTAATTTCATCTGCTAACAAGCCACCAGACTGGCTCACTGATTCTGTTTTAATAGGCCCGTCCAAGCGCTCTTTTTGTTCCTTTAGCAGCTGTGCAATGACGTCATCACTGTCCATTTGCACATCCGATTCTTGGCCCTGATAAAGGAAGGAAACCAACAATGCCGAACCGATCAGGCAAACTGCTGCAATATGCCCTATAGGAAAACGACTAGAACGCTGCCTGCGGTTATCTTGCCCCAACTCCACCAGCTCAATTAACTTTCCTGGCACCCCTTTACTTAATAGCCATAGCTGATGCATATCCTTTATGCTCATGGGCACCACATCAATTCCTGAATGCTTGAACAGCTGCGAAATAAACGCTTCGCTTTCTTCCTCAGTAAAAGGAGCAAGCTCAATCAAGTGATACAGTTTATGCTCAAACTGATTCTGTAAGGACTTAAGACGGGGCTTTAATGACTCATCACCGCATAAGATTAAACGCCAGCCATGAGGCATGGCAGACTTCTCAAGTAAGAGGGTAATCACATCATCATCAAGCAGGTGAGCATCATCGATGACCAGGTGCAATGTCTCTTGCTGCTCAGAAATATGGGCAAGCTGCTGATCTAAGTCTAAAAGATTTGCCGCGCAGCCTAACTGCATGGCAATTTCGTCCATCAAATCTGCAAGCTGATTCGTTGAAAACGCGCTGATATGAATGGTTTGATGGTGGATGGTGAGTTGCGCAACGGCGGCTTCGAGTAAAGCGGTTTTACCGATATCACTGGGGCCTGTAATTAATACGGCCATTGCACTGAATTCTTGGACGTGCAGCAACATATCCAGCTGCTGCTCGCGCTCCCCTAGAAGGATAATGTCGGGAGATGCCTTATTTGAGTCAGCCATCTTGCCCTCCATTTTATTATTAGTTGGTCAGGTGCGTCAGAGTAGCCTCAAAATGTTCTAATTCGAAGTCAGATGTGGTGATGGCTTCACCCATTGCTCGTAAAAGAACCAACCTCAGCTTACCATCTAACACCTTTTTGTCTACCGCCATTAAGTCTTTAAATCGTTCAGCACTCATGCCCTGAGGACACTTAACGGGTAAGTGCGCTTCCAGTAGTAACGCTTCGATGCGCGCAACCTCATTTTGGCTGATCCAACCTAACCGACACGACAGATCAGCGGCCATTAACATACCGGTGGCCACCGCCTCACCATGAAGCCAGTTACCATAGCCTTGATCTGTTTCGATGGCATGACCAAAGGTGTGGCCAAGGTTCAAAATGGCTCGAATACCACCTTCACGCTCATCTAACGCCACGACTTTTGCTTTATTCAAACACGATGTTTCAATGGCATAAATCAGCGCCTGAGTCTGCTTAGCATTAAGATTCTGGATATTCGCTTCTAGCCAATCAAAAAATGGTAAATCGCATATCAAACCATACTTAATAACCTCAGCTAACCCTGCGGCCAGCTCATTAGCTGGTAATGTATTTAAGCTATTCACATCGATCAAAACACAATTAGGCTGATGGAAGGCGCCTATCATGTTTTTACCTAACGCATGGTTAACGCCTGTTTTACCACCAACCGATGAATCCACCTGCGAAAGCAAAGTGGTTGGAATCTGGATAAATTCAACACCGCGCTGATAACTCGCTGCAGCAAACCCCGTCATATCCCCAACAACACCACCACCGAGTGCCACTAACGTAGTCGTGCGGTTATGGCGTTTTTCCAACAGTGCATCAAAGATTAAATTCAGATGATCTAGGTTTTTGTATTCCTCACCATCAGGCAAGATCACTTCATCGACTTGGTAATCCGCAAACATGGATTTAACTTGGGACAAATATAATGGGGCAACTGTTTCATTGGTCACAATCATGACCTGCTTACCCTTAACATAGGAACTAATAAGCGATGGGGTCGACAACAGGTCTTGTCCAATAAAAATGGGGTAGCTACGTTCCCCCAAATCAACGGTTAGGGTTTTCATATTACTCAATGATATTAATCTCAGATAATCGTTTTAAGATTTCTTGCACAACAAATTTAGGATTGCGGTCGTCAGTGTAAATGGTGATATCCGCAACTTCTTGATAAAGCGGATCTCGTTGATCCATCAAACGCGTAAGGACTTCCCTTGGGTTATCGATTTGCAGCAAAGGGCGATTTTTATCTTTAGCCGTTCGAGCAAGCTGCTGATCCACAGACGTTTTAAGGTACACAACCGTACCACGACCTTTAAGATGTAATCGATTTTCAGGGCGCAATACTGCACCGCCGCCAGTTGCCATCAGCACGTCTTTCTCTTGAGTGATCTCATCAATGGCAATCATTTCACGATCTCGAAAACCCTGCTCGCCTTCCACATCAAAAATCCAAGGAATATTGCATCCGCAACGATCCTCAATTTCTTTGTCGCTGTCTTTAAATTCAAGTTTTAATTCAGTGGAAAGCAAGCGGCCGATGGTGCTTTTTCCAGCACCCATCGGCCCCACTAAATAAATATTATGTTTTGCCATAAATTTCTCTAGCGCGTGCTTAACACATCCTTCACTAATCGTGGAGTTATGAAAATTAACAGCTCGCTTTTGTCTTCTGTATGAGTGGTACGACGGAATAGTCGACCAATAACCGGCAGGTCACCAAAGAACGGCGTCTTATCGATTTGAGTGATGTCTTCTGACTGGAAAATACCACCAAGCACGATGGTCTCTCCGTTATTAACTAGTACCTGGGTTTCCAATTCATTCGTGTCAATTGAAGGGATGTTATTAAAGACTTGACCGATCGCATCCTTATTAATGATTAAATCCATTAATATTCGATCATCTGGGGTAATTTGTGGCGTCACTTCTAACTTAAGAACAGCTTCTTTAAATGTAATTGTTGTCGCACCACTTGCAGCAGCTTCTTCATAGGGGATTTGTGAACCGGCCTGGATTCTTGCTGTCTGCCCGTCTGCCGTAATGACACGAGGCTGAGAAATAATTTCCGCTTTACCATCAGACTCCATGGCCGATAACTCAAGATCCAGCATATAATCAAAAGCATTAACGCCAATACCAAAGGTCGTGGCATTTGCACTATTCACAGGCAGATTAACAACATTAGCATCATTAAAATTGAAGTCTTCTGGGTCATCACCATTAATTCGATCAACGACAATATTATTATATGCAGTCGTGGCAGCACGAGAGCCACCGGCTGTGAATATTTTATCGTTCTTTAATACCCCATAACCGCCTCCCCAACGAATACCCAGGTTTTCACCTACATTCGTCGAAGCAACAACAATGCGTGCTTCTATCAATACCTGACGAACTGGAATATCCAATACTTTAATAGCGCGACGCACTGCCTCAATGGAGGTGGCAGTGTCTTGCAAAATAATCGTATTGGTACGCGCATCAACGCTAGCACTACCACGATCACCCAACAAAGAGCCCTCAGCTGATATCAAGGCCAGTAGGTCAGTTGCTTTTGCATATCGAACTTGAATAAATTCTGTTCTTAACGGTGCAAAGTCTTCCACTTGACGATTCGCTTCTAATTCGATTTTTTGGCGATTTGCAATCTGATCCGCAGGCCCAACCATTAATACATTGCCAATTTGCTGCTTTGCCAAACCTTGTGATTTTAAAACAATATCCAGTGCTTGATCCCAAGGAACATTTTTCAATCGTAATGTAATATTACCCTGAACAGTATCGCTAGCCACAAGGTTAAATCCTGTAAAATCAGCAATAATCTGCAGAACGGTTCGAACCTCAATATCCTGAAAATTAAGAGACAGTTTTTCACCCGTGTAAGGGAAGCGCTCTTCTTTTTGACGATCCTGCTCAGCTTTAGTCAATGGCTTAACGTTAACAGTCAGTAAATTATCCGCTTGATAGGCCAAGTATTCATAACGGTCGTCGGTTGGCTCAATGAAGAACACTGGCTTACCTGATTCAATCGTTGCGTCAATAAAGCGCACTGGCGTTGCAAAATCACGAACATCGAGACGTCTGCGCATCTCTTCTGCTAATTTTACATTACTAAATTCAACTCGGATTCGGCCCGATTCTTGACTAATATCCACAGGAACATTCGGGTTACTAAGACTAATTAACACTTGGCCCTCACCAAGGTCGCCGCGACGAAAATCTACGTCGATAATACGGCCTGTTTCATCTTTTTTCTTAGGCTTGAAACTTGAATTTTCTTGAGCGAGCAGGCTTGCATCAGGCTCATCAGTGACTTCTTGTTGGCCAATGACAACATATAAGTCATTGCCTACTGTACGAGTCTGATATCCTGTCAATTCAGTAAGGTTAATAATGACCCGAGTTTTCTCTTCAGTACCAACAATAATTGCCGTTCGAGCATTACCCATGCCAATCTTGTGATATTTAGACTTTAACGCACTCGTTGTCCCAGGAAGATCAAGAGCAATACGAGCCGGCTCCTCAATAGTATAGCCAGACACCTCAGGAGGCTGGCCATCAAATGACAATTTCATTTCAGTTTTATCGCCAGGTAAGGAGGCAAATGTTACATCTTGAATTGCAGATGCGTACAAGGATGAAGAAGCCAAACATAACAAGGCCAATATACTATTTTTCATTATTATACTTCTCATTATTACTCACCCTCAGCTGACTGGTTTAAGCCCAAAGTTTGAGGCCTTTTCCTCTAGAGGATAAGGAATGTACTGATCGGCTTCTAATGTGATTTGCTGTTCCATCTCATCATCAGATAAACCAACACCCATCTGAATAACCTTGGTGATCACAGCTGAGCCCGCAACAGCAACCGCTGCACGTTTTGTTGAAGCCCTGGACCTTAAAAGGGCTTTTTTAATAGCACCACCAACGGCTTCGGTATCAGTGATGGCCTGTTCGACCACAGAGTTTTCTGGCAGGGGTTCTGCTGCATAGGCTTCGACTTGCATTCGACCATTTTGCTCAGCAAGTTCAATTATTTTGATGCTGGTTGAGCTAATATCGACCCCAAGGACTGCCTTATTTTTCTTTTTAAATAGATTGGCTAGCACTGCTATTCCTTAATTTATCCAGCATCCGAGGCGGAAAAATGCCAAAATGCACGAATATCGGAGCATTATAAGCACAATCCTGCGAAAAGAACAAAAACCATTTATAATGGCAACACCCCATATTTACTGGGTAAACGAGCATTTTAAGCATTTAATGATGAAAAAAAATCGACCTGTTTTGCGTTTTTTGATTTTAACCTGCGCCGCTGGCTTCTTTAGTCTTATTTTGGGCGTAAGCAGCGTGTACTTATATCTAGCGCCCAGCTTACCTGCTGTTGAAAGTTTAAAAAACATTCAATTACAAACACCTCTACGTATTTACACCAGCGACGGCAAGCTTATGGCGGAGTATGGCGAGAAACGTCGTATGCCCGTTGCCTATGAGGATGTGCCTCAGCAGTTTTATAATGCATTGATTGCCGCAGAGGATGAAAACTTTTATAGCCACATTGGTATCGACTTTAAAGGCCTAGCAAGGGCAGCCTACGAGCTCATCACCACAGGTAAAAAGCGCTCAGGGGGCAGTACCATCACCATGCAGGTGGCAAAGAACTATTACTTAAGCAGTGAAAAAACATTTACCCGTAAATTCACTGAAATCTTACTTGCCCTTCACATTGAACAAGAATTAAGCAAGAAAGACATCTTAGAGCTGTATGTGAACAAAATATACCTAGGTAAACGAGCCTATGGTGTTGAGTCCGCCGCACAAGTTTATTATGGCAAATCCATTAAAGATCTTTCCTTAGCGCAACTGGCCATGATTGCAGGTTTACCTCAAGCGCCCAGCGCGGCAAACCCAATTAACAACCCAGAGCGCGCCATTTATCGCCGCAACTACGTGCTTGCACGTATGTTTACATCTGACTTTATTACTCAGGTAGAATTCGATGAAGCGGGCTCTGAACCCATCACAGCCAAATACCATGGCTTGGCCACCGAGATTGAAGCCCCCTATGTGGCTGAAATGGTGCGCAGCGAAATGCTTGAACGCTATCCTAACGACCTTTACACCAAAGGCTATAGCGTCACCACAACCATCCATAGCGAGCTGCAAACAACCGCTCAGCGTGTCATTCGAGAAGGTCTGCATGATTACGACCGTAAACATGGCCTGCGTGCTGAGCAAAAGGTATTACCCGCTTTTATTTTGCCTGAGCAACAAGAAGTCGCCGTCACGTTTGCCCCTACTATTTGGCAGCTTGGTGATCCAGCACCGCGGATGGATAAATCCATTTTTCTTCCGCCAAGCCCGCAAGACTTAAATACTCATTATTGGCTCGAGCAACTTAAAAACCTAGATAACCCTGGTGACTTAAACTGGGCCGTGGTGACCGATATAAATCCTGAGGACCAATCCATCACACTGGCCAGTGAGCAGAACCACGAAATCGTCATGCCGTTTGAGCACTACCAATGGGCTCGTCAATATTTATCCGTAAATGATCTAGGGCCTGAAATCAAAGAGGCCCAAAGCCTGTTTGAAATGGGTCAGCGTGTTTTGGTGCAGCAAATTGATGATGCCTACTGGTTAGCTCAAGAGCCGGAAGCGCAAGCGTCACTGGTATCATTTGACCCGCAAAACGGTGCGCTTAAAGCTCTCGTGGGCGGTTATGATTTTGACCTGAGTAAGTATAACCGCTCGATTCAGGCTGACCGTCAACCCGGCTCAAGTTTTAAGCCCTTTGTTTACAGCGCAGGTCTAGAATACGGCTTAACCCCAGCGTCTATTATTAATGATGCGCCTGTGGTTTTCGAAGATGACAGTCTTGAAGCCATTTGGCGTCCTGAAAACTACAGCGGTAAGTTCTTTGGTCCCACCCGCTTGCGCCAAGCCCTATACAAATCTCGCAACCTTGTTTCAATCAGGGTATTAAGCCGCACCGGCATTGGCCGCTCTATCAACTACATGACACGATTTGGCTTACCCAAAGCCAAACTCAATCGCGATTTATCTTTGGCGCTGGGCAGCTCAGGGTTAACCCCATTTGAAATGGCCAGTGCTTATAATGTATTAGCCAATGGCGGTTATAAGGTTGACCCTCATTTCATTCAAAAAATTGAAGATAATGACGGCGAAGTATTGTTTGAACACCTTGCTAAAATCGTATGCGAGACATGCTTTAAAAGTATTGAGGAATTCAAACAAACACTGGATGAAGACGAGCAAGCTCAACTTGAATTGGTCGGTCTAGATGACACCATTACGCCCGTCATGATCCGAGAGAAGAAACAAAGCCAGCTAGAAGAATACATCGCTCAGTTTCCTCCACTGGCTCCCCGTGTAATGGATGAACGCGTTAATTACCTTATGTACACCATGCTTAAAGATGTGATCAAGCGCGGCACAGGTAAGCGCGCATTAGTATTAAACCGTAATGATCTAGCCGGTAAGACCGGGACAACCAATGACCAAAAAGACGCATGGTTTTCTGGCTATAACAATAAGTTAGTGGCCAACGTTTGGGTCGGCTTTGATAGCCCTCGTACACTGGGTCGCTGGGCATTCGGTAGCAATACCGCGCTGCCTATCTGGGTAAATTATATGAAAGTTGCACTAAAAGACATGCCCGAATCTGCGATCAAGCAACCCAACGGCCTCGTTTCAATTCGTATTGACCCAGAAACTGGAAACCGAGCCTACCCCGGTCAAACCAATGCGATTTTTGAAACCTTTCGCCAAGAAAATGTGCCCCAGCAAATGGAGCAGCCGCCGGCCATTAGTAATCCCTACTCAGCCGATAGCGATGAACAAGAGGACGAGAGTAGCTTTACCCCAGAGCAGCTCTTTTAAACAAACACTAAAAAGGCGACCCATGGTCGCCTTTTTATTTTCAGCATAACGCCCGTCGAATTTAATTCATTTCAAGCATGAAAGTCACAGGTCCATCGTTTTTCAGACTTACTTGCATATCCGCACCAAATCGGCCGGTTTGTGTTGTGATAACTTCAGCACTTTTTGCGACAAAATAATCATACAACTGCTCACCTAGTTGTGGTGACGCACCTTTTGAGAATCCTGGGCGCGTACCTTTTTGAGTGTCGGCCACCAAGGTGAATTGTGAAACCACAAGTAAACTGCCCGCCACTTGCTGCACGTTTAAATTCATCTTGCCCTGTTCGTCCGAAAAAATTCGATACGCTAGTAGTTTCTTTAAAAGTTTATCGGCAATTTCTTGCGTATCATTTTTTTCAACACCCAGTAGCACCAAAATACCTTGGTTAATTTCACCCGTTATTTCATCGTCCACTTCAACTTTTGCGTGCTTAACACGCTGAATTAATGCTTTCATTTTTGCTTACTTTTATTGTTATACATTAAATGCAACACGGCACATCAAACTTTTTATATAACGGGTTTCATGAATAGCAGGATGTACGGGATGGTCAGGGCCTTGACCGCCTCGTTCTATAATTTGCACATGACGATCAAGGTGACGACCAGCTTGCATCAGCATATTTTCTAAACTGCTTTCACTTAAATGCATAGAGCAAGACGCACTGAGCAAGAAGCCATCGCTGCCCAACAAACGCATACCCAGTTGATTCAGTTTTTGATAGGCACGCTCACCGGCTGGGATATCTTTGCGCTTTGGAATAAATGCAGGCGGATCTAAGATCACCACATCAAACAGCTGTCCTTCTTCAATCAGCTTTTCCATCACCGTAAACGCATCCCCTTGAATGCAGCTGACCGAATCAGCAACGCCGTTCAGTGCTGCATTATTTTCAACCCAGTCGAGTGCCTGCTTAGATACATCCACACAGGTGACATGCTCTGCACCAGCCGTTGCCGCTTGCACACCCCAGCCGCCAGCGTAACTGCAAATATCCAATACGCGTTTGCCTTTCACATGACGATTGATGCGTTCACGATTTAGGCGATGATCATAAAACCAGCCCGTCTTTTGTCCATCCCAAACAGGGACTTCAAATTGGGTTAGATTTTCAATCATAGGCACCATTTTAGGTACTTCACCCACGGCGACCTCAACGTATTCATCTAAGCCTTCTTGCACACGCATTTTGCCATCGTTTTTCCATAGCAAACCTTTAATATCAAATATGCGTGTTAATGCACCCTGAATTTGTGACTTCATGGCTTCCATGCCGGCAGTGGATATTTGTGCCACAAAATAATCACCAAAACGATCGATCACCAATCCAGGCAGTCCGTCACTTTCGCCATATACTAAGCGATAATGGGGTTGGTCAAGGCAGGCTTCTCGCAGCGCCAATGCCATTTCTATCTTTTGCATAATCTGGCCACGACCAAATAGCTTGGCGCGGCGGGACAGTAAGCGCGCACAAATCAAACTATTTGGGTTAATGTATGCAACACCTAAGTTCTTCCCTTGTGAGCTTTGCACAATGACCTGCTCACCTGAGGTGAAACTCTTTAACGGCGATGCCTTGGTGTCCACCTCATTGCTATAGATCCAAACATGACCTTGTCGCAGGCGTTTATCTTCTTTCGCTCGAAGGCGCAAAATGGGTAAGGTCATGGGTATCCTAGGGGTAATAATAAGAACAAAGAGTTTCGTAATTATAACTGGGAATCATCAAATGTTGTCTAAACTAAATGGAGATATACATAATTAGGCCAAGCAGCGTGTCTGAACTTAGCGAAGATCAAATCAGCAAAATCCTTCAAGGCATCAGTATTCCACCTCAACCTCAGATTATGGTGGACTTACAGATGGAGCAAGTCATGCCTGACCCTGACATCAACCGCATTGCCGAACTGATCAAACAAGACGTGGGTCTAGCGGGTACGGTATTAAAAGTGGTCAACAGCCAGTTTTATGGGTTATCTAACGAAATCACCAGCATCCAACAAGCCGTAGGTCTGCTAGGGATGAACAGCGTGGTGAACATCGTCAATGGTATCAGCATCAAAAGCTCCATGACGGATGACACAATCAAGAGCCTGACCCGCTTCTGGGACAGCGCTATGGATGTGGCCATGACCAGCGCCACCATCGCCAAACAGGTGGGTTACAGCTACCCAGACAATGCTTACGCACTCGGTCTGTTCCACAATGTGGGGGTGCCTCTGCTGATGAACCGCTACCCAAATTACTTGGAGGTCTTAGAAGAAAGCTACAGTGGCGGATATAACCGCATCATTGATTTTGAGAACCAGCAACTGAACACCAACCATGCGGTGATTGGGTACTTCACAGCCAAGTCATGGAACCTGCCTAAAGTGCTGTGTGAAATCATTGCCGAGCACCACAATTGCAAACGGTTATTCAGCAAACAAACCATCGAGAATGATCAGACAACCCTTACTTGTATATTAAAAATGGCAGAGCATATCTGCGGCACCTACAAGGTACTGGGTCGCCAGGATGAAGATTTTGAATGGCAAGATATCGGCCAAATGGTTTTAGAATACCTTGGCTTTAATGACTATGACCTTGAAAGCTTTAAAGAAACCTTTGCCGAACTCGGCATTAGCCCTAACAACTATGGGCTGAGCTAACGGATTTCCCGTTGACTGCCCATGGCCATCTGCACGATATGATTTTTTAAGAAACCCACACGGTTCATATTGCTCATACCCCAATTGCGCAACCAGCGCAGGCCCGGAGACCTAACTGCAAACATACGCTTAAAACCTTCCATAGTAGCCATCATCGATAAATTCTCTGGCATACGTCGGCGTTCAAATCGGGCCAAAACATGCGGGTGGTGAGCACTTAACCCTCTTGCCAACCCCTGCTTGATTTCATCCGCCAGCACATATGCATCCATAAAACCCAGGTTCACCCCTTGTCCTGCTAACGGGTGAATACTGTGAGCAGCATCCCCCACCAAGACAATACCGTCTTTCACGTAGTTTTTTGCATGACGCTGGCGCAAAGGAATCGCGGCTCGCTTGCCACATCCCGTCACAGGCCCTAACGTTGATTCAAACCCACGGGACAGTTCACTTAAGAAGTCCTCATCGCCGAGGCCTAATAAGTGTTCCGCGCGAGCCTGTGGGCAAGACCAAACAATACTGCACAAATTAGATTGAGCCATGGGTAAGAAGGCCAGCACGCCGTCTTCGGTAAAGCGCTGCCAGGCACAGCGCTCATGGTCATTTTCGACCTCGACCGTACACACCAAGGCATGATGTTCATAATCCCATTCACGGGTTTCAAAGCCGGCCCATTCCCTCACCCATGAGCGTGCGCCGTCTGCAGCCACCAGCATTGGGGTCTGTAATAACTGCCCGTTATCTAGTTGAAGCAAGTAACCTGAAGCATCATCATTTAATGGCTCAATGGTTTGCAGTTTCACTGGGCTAAATATTTGAACGTTACCTTGCTGCGCCAAAGCGTCCATTAAGCCGGTATTGGTTACCGTATTCTCAACGATGTGACCTAAATGACTTTCAGCCAATTCAGCGGCATTAAATTGAATGTGACCAGTGCCTTCTCCATCCCAAACGCGCATTTTGTGGTAAGGGCTTAAGCGAGCTGGTGATAGGGTTTGCCAAACACCTAGATGACGCAAAAAGGACTCGCTGGCTCGGTTCAGGGCGCTCACACGTAAGTCTGCGTTCTCAAGTGACACCTCAGCATATTGTGGCAGCGCCGGCGTCTGGGCTTCGATTAAGGCAATCGACAGACGAGTTTCTTTTAGTGCACAGGCTAACGAAGCCCCCACTAAACCGCCGCCAATAATAATCACATCAAACTGCTGATTCATGGTTTTATCTCATTGCGAATATCAAGGCTGCCAAGCCTGTGTGGCACCCACTAACCCCATGGCTTGACGAGCGAATACTGTTTTTGCCACAGGTACGCTATCCATCATGGTTAAACCTAGGCTACGCATCATGGACCAGGCACATCCGGTTTGAGCAAACTGGGTTGGCAAGTGATGGCTTAAATTAATTGTGAGCGCTTGATCGTGCTGCTGTGCATGCTGATACCTTAGCAAATGAGCAAGCTCGCCCAATTGACCTAGGCCGTGATTGAGGTAGGTGTGAGTAATATTTTTAGCCAGCTCATTGGCGTCACGCAGGGCTAGGTTGAAGCCCTGTCCAGCCACAGGGTGTAAACCGTGAGCCGCGTTACCCAGTATCACCAAGTGACGGCGAACCTGTTCTTTTGCTTGTGTCAGAGCCAGCGGATAGCAAGACCTTTCACCGCTTTTGGTGATGCGGCCTTTATCGAACCCCAGCATGCCTTGTAGACGCTGATTAAATGATGATTCGTCTAGCTCTAAACACGCCTGCGCGTGTTCATGAGGCATACACCAAACCAAGGCAAAACGGTTGCCATGCATAGGCAGCAACGCCAAAGGGCCTCCTTGAGTAAATCGCTCGTAAGCCCAATGATCATGCGGCCGATCAAAACTGACATTGCAGATCAGTGCCGTCTGACCATAATCATGGCGCTGCTGCTCGATACACAGTTGTTTGCAACCAGCACTTCGCGCGCCATCCGCTAGCACCAATAACGACGTTTGTAGGCGCTCAATCTCGCCCTCTTTCTCAAGGGTTAATTGGGCCCCTTGGTCATGCATTTCATAGGACTGAACATTGGCTGGCGCTAAAATAGTAAGGTGATCGCAGCCTAATAAAGCTTGAGAAAAACCTTGGCCCAATGCGCGATTAGGAATCACACTGCCTAGAGAAGAGACGCCTTCATCGTTTGCATGCAGGCGCACCCGACCAAATTGACCTTGCTGACTCACTTGAATATGTTCAATGGCACAGCTGTGTTGGCGCAAATTCGACCACAACGAGAGCGTTTCTAGGATGCGCTGCGTACCCAAGGATAAAGCCGTTGTGCGATCATCAAAGCTGGGCTGTTGGCCATCATTCACTCGAATCTCATGCTCATCAATCAATGCAACCGATAACCCCTGAGACATACACTGGCGCAGTAACAAGGCGAGGCTTGCACCCACCATGCCGGCACCAACGATGATGACATCAAATGATTTATTCATTCACCCTCGGCCATTAGTCGTTCAATTTCTTCAATGGTTTTTGGCACATGCGCACTGAGCACACGATGCCCTTCATCCGTCACCAAAACATCATCTTCAATACGAATGCCGATACCGCGCCATTTGGCGTCCACGCTTTCATCATCCGGTGCAATGTATAAACCCGGCTCAATGGTTAACACCATGCCCGGTTGCAGTTCGCGCCAGTTGCCATCCACTTTATAAGCGCCCACATCATGCACATCCATACCCAGCCAATGACTGGTGCGATGCATGTAAAAAGGTTTATAGGCTTCTTTTTCAATTAATGTGGCCACATCGCCTTCAAGCAACCCAAGATCCACAAGACCTGCCGTTAATATCTGCAAGACCACTTCATGGGGCTGATTAAAATGATTGCCCGGTTTGACGGCGTCAATGGCAGCAAACTGAGCGTCTAATACCAACTGATAAAGGGCTTTCTGCTCAGCACTAAAACGTCCATTGGCAGGAAAGGTACGGGTGATGTCACTGGCGTAATGGTTCACTTCGCAACCCGCATCAATCAGGATTAAATCACCGTCTTTAATCTTTTGATCATTGGCGGTGTAATGCAGGATGCAGGCATTTTCACCGCTGCCAACAATGCTGGTGTAGGCATCAAAACGCGATCCCTGTTGGGCACAATAGTTTCGAATGGTGCCTTCTAGCTGATATTCAAACATGCCAGGCTTAACCTGTTGCATGGCCGCTATATGAGCATGAGCGCTGATATCCGCCGCTTTGGCCATCACTTCAATTTCAGCATCATCTTTAATTAAACGTAATTCATGCAGCAAAGGCTCAATGGCCTGCATTGCAGTAGGCGCTTGAACACCGGTACGGGCTTTCAGTTTTACTTTTTCGATGGCTTCAATTAAGCGCGCGTCCCATGCTTTATCACTGCCCCAAGCCGCGTAAACCTGATCACAATCCGCCATTAGGTCAGGCAGCTTTTCATGCAGTGCGGCATAACTAAATGCGTCCGTTAAACCTAACGCATCGATTGCCGCTTCTGGTCCAAGGCGGTAACCCGTCCAGATTTCCATTTCTTTGACCTTGGCCTGGCAAAATAAAACGCTCTGACATACACCGGCTTTTTTTTGCAACACCAAGCAGGCACTGTCTTCAATGAAACCCGTTAAATAGAACAAGTCGCTGCTTTGGCGAAATGGAAAATCAGCATCTCGATTACGCAGATGAATATCGGCAGACGGAATAACCGCCAAGCTGTTTTCCGCCATTTTGCTAAATAACGCGTCGCGGTGCTGAATGAAATTCATCGTAACCACCTTTTCCTGTTAATGCAGTTTCGGTTCTTGCTGAGCTTGATTGAAATGGTAAAACATAAATAACGCTGTGACTCGGGCATGCTCAACAAGCTCGGTAAATAAACGCTCACTGTCCTCGTCTATGTCATCTTCTTCAATGCCATAACTGAATGCATCGTAATGCTTCAAAATTTCCATCACATCTTCTGTGATATCTGACTCTGCAATGCGCCCTGACGCCCCAAAACCATCTAGAAAGCCCTTAGACCATTCAGAGAAGGCCTGCATGCGCACTTCAAAATCTTCATCGTCACCCGGCATTAATAACTGATAGTCTAGGTCTTGCCCTTGGATTTGTTTTAACTCATCTTGATAGAAACCCAAGATTGGCAGTTTACTTTTATCGTTCCAAGCGTCTGCTAATGCAAGATATTCTGCACTTTCGGCTAACCACTGCTCCTTGGTTAAGCGTGCACCTGTGGATAAGTAGCCCGTCAGCCAGCCTTGCATTGCCGCAGGTGACGCTAACGCCCCTTGGCTTAGGGCAATGTTGCTGTAAAGATCAAATCGAGATAGCTTGGCGGGGCGATTATCAGAACTAGACATGGGCAGGCTCTTACTAAAATAAGCAATCCTATCACGGCTGTAATTGACCCACCAAGGCCACAAGATTATATTTACCCCATCTGCCAAATAGGGTGCACAATGGATTCCCCAAGTCTTAAAGACATTAATAAAAAACTCGATGAGCTGATTTCTGCCTATCAGCGCACGAAAGAAGAAAATCGCATGCTCAAAGCTGAGACGGAATCTTGGCAACACGAGCGTCAGCGTTTGCTGCAACAAAATGAACTGGCGCGTAATAAAATTGCCGAAATGCTTTCCCGTTTAAAGCTGTTGGAGCACGAACCCAATGAGTAAACCTGATTCAACTGTCAGTGTTGAGCTACTAGGTAAGGAATACCTCGTCGCTTGCCCAGCTGAAAATCGCCAAGATTTAGAGCGTGCCGCTCAATTGTTAGACGTACGCATGCGCGAGATAAAAGGCCAAGGCAAACTGTATGGTTCAGAGCGCGTCGCCATCATGGCCGCCTTAAATCTAGCCTACGATTACCTCAACGCCACCTGTGGCAGTGAGACCACGCAAAGCCAAATCAAGCAAATGAATAACAAGCTTGAGGGGGCATTGGCACAAGATCAGCAGATGGATCTTGGCGACTAGCATCTCAAAAATACGCAAAATGCAAGGGAATTAGTACACTTTAATTCCTGAGAATGTGCGGCAAAAGCCATTTAACTGAGTTATAATTTCATGGCTCTCTGGGGTGTTTGCCAGTCTTTGAAGTCCTCGAGCCTTAATCATTATTTTGGAGGTTCCTAAGCATTGAGGGCGTGCATGTCCGCCTTGAGCGGAAAGCCCGAATCAGTTCTGGAACCGCCACCTTGGACCTCTCGGTTCAAGGCCTTTCTCTGACAGCGGCACAGTGGAGAGCCCTATTTTGACAACCGAATACGACCTATCTGATCGTTCTAGTATTCGTCAGTTCATGCGCCATCAGCGCAGCCAATTGAGCCCGCAGCAACAATTACAGGCGGCTCGCAACCTCAGCCAAATTGTCTTTACCCAGCCTTGGTTTCAACGGGCTCAAAATATTGCTCTGTATCTAGCCAATGATGGAGAGATGGATCCCATTGTGGTCATGGAAAAAGCCCGATACAGAGGGAAGTCCATTCTGCTACCAAGCCTAAGTCCCACTAAGAACGGCCACCTTTGCTTTGCCCCGGATGATGGGCCTCAGATTAAAAATAAATTTGGCATATTAGAACCAGATCCAAGACGAAATACGCTAGTACCGGCCAAACAACTGGATGTGGTATTCATGCCCTTGGTGGCATTTGATGAAAATGGTGGGCGTTTGGGAATGGGAGGGGGATTTTACGATCGAACCTTCGAATCCTTAAAACAAAACAGCCTGAATAAACCAAGATTAATTGGTCTAGCTCATGAATTTCAAAAAGTTGAGAAGCTGCCCATCGAGTCATGGGATGTGCCTTTAGATGGCATCATCACAGATATAAAAGCGTATAAAGTTAAAACATGATTCATTAAGCCAAATGCGCTTAACGAATCATGTGCTGTGAAACTTGTGGACGAACATTTCGATCATCGCTATTTGCAGTTAGGCTGGTAGCAACCGCGCCTAGTACGAACACAATACTTATAATAACCATAAGGTCTGGACGTTGAGATTTCATTTTTCTTCAGCTCCGGCAGTTACTCTACATCCTGTAAAATCTAAGTTGCCCTAAAAGATATCCGTAAATGTTTTTGTTGTTATTACTTTAGGCTGTTTAAACATTAAGCACCGTGACTAGTGTCACAGCTTTGAGTGCGCGCCCGTTATTTATTAGGCAATTATCGTGCACAGTTGTAATTAATGCAACGCAGGTAGCGGAATATGTATCTAAACCCCTATGTTTGTAAAGGTGTAAAATGTCCTACTGGCTATTAAAAAGTGAACCGGACGAGTTTTCCATCAAGGATCTCAGGCTAAAACGCACTGCCCCATGGGATGGGGTTCGAAACTATCAAGCCCGAAATTTCATTGCACAAATGAAACCGGGTGATTTGGCGTTTTTCTACCACTCAAGCTGCAAGGAGATCGGTCTTGCAGGCATCATGACTGTCGCCAGCGACGCGTACCCAGACCCACTGGCGGTTGATGCAAGTAGCCCATACTTTGATGAAAAATCACTAACCAATAACAAGTGGCTTGCCATTGATATGGAATACAAAACCGCTTTTAAGCACGTCTTTAAGCTTGCCCGAATCAAAGCCCTTGCGTTAAAAGATGAACGCTTAGCAGATTTAAAATTAATTCAGAAAGGTAATCGCTTGTCTGTGATGCCGATCAGCGATGAGCAATGGCAGTGCCTAATAGCAGCGTGCGATCCAGATTAGTGCAGATGATTATGGTTTGCCGAGATATTCTCTAGAGGCAAGATGATCTCAAATCGAGTGCCTTGATTAGGTTCACTAAAGCACTGAATGCGTCCACCCAAGGCTTGGGTGACCAGATTATAAATGATATGTGTGCCCAAACCGCTGCCACCCTGGCCGCGTTTGGTGGTGACAAAAGGATCAAACAGACGCTTCAGTATGTCTGGATCAATACCCTGACCGTTATCCTCGTATGTCAGGTTGAGCACGTCTTCCAACACATGCGCGCGAATATTAATAATGCCAATCTGCTCGGCCTGAAAAGCATGGTGCAGTGAGTTCATGATCAAGTTGGTGACTATTTGCGACACCACACCTGGGTCACAGTAAAGGTCTAAATCGTCTGGGATATCCATGTGAATTTCATGGGGGGTGCGTTTAAGCTTGGGTCGAAGTGAGGTCAATATATCCTGCACATAAGATTTAAGTGAAAACAGTCTGGGCTCCGCACTGGATTGATCTACCGCCACAGATTTAAATGCTTTCACTAAGTCGGCAGCTCGCACTAGGTTACTTTCAACAATTGAGGCGCTCTCTAAAATTGCCTCAAGCATTTCAGCGAACTGTTTTTTGGTTAATGTGCCAGTATTGAAGGCTTTATTAATACGTACAATGCTCTCTACAAGGTGACTCACCGCCGTGATCCCAACACCGATCGGGGTGTTAATTTCATGGGCGACTCCCGCCACTAACTCTCCTAAAGAGGCCATCTTTTCTTGCTCAACTAACTGCTGCTGAGTGATTTGCAGACTGGCTAAACTGGCCTCAAGTTCGCGAGTGCGCTCATACACTTTATTTTCTAAGTCCGCATTAAGCTCTACAATCTCGGTTTCTTTTTCAATCCGAAAGGCTTCGTGCTCTGATAACTTAGATAACATAAAATTAAACGCACTACCGAGTTCACCTAGCTCATCATCACTGCCTATTTCCACCTGTTTGCCATAATCCTGCGTATAAGCCACCTCATGCACAGCCTTGGTTAAGTCGCCTAATGGTGCGGCAAGTTTTGATTGCAGGCTGCGAGAGAGCAACCACACAACCAACAAACTGCAAAGCAACACGGGTACCATGTATTTCAAAATATTAACGCCAAAGCTGGCAAGGTAGTTATCGTCTTCGGTGAGATATAAGCGACCCACCTCTTCACTATCCACTAAAATGGGTAGGCGAAGAATGAACTCACCGTCGCGCCACTGCTGCACAGGACCGCCCTCATAACTGAAGTCCACTCGCTGAGTCGCGACTTTTTCATAATGGGAGAAATAACGATAATCGCCTGGGCCGTATTTCTTATACACAATGGCCGACCTGACGCCCTCATCCACCGCCAAGGAACTCAGCAGCATATTCACCGATTCAGGCTGATCAAACACCACCCCAACGGCAGCGGCATCCGCCAGCAGGTTCGATTTCTGCAGCACCCGATGCTCTAGATTACGTTTAAATTCCCCATAGAATCCCACGCCAATCACAAGGATAGCTAACGTGAGGACGCTGATACTCACAACATTAATGATCAGCTGTATTTTGTCGCCAAAGCCAAGCCGGGCATACCATTGCCTCATTTAGGCCCTCTTGTTTTCCATGGGATATCTCCAGTTTAGACACTCAGGTGAAAAAAATGCATTTTCCTTACTAAGAGTAGCAGCAGACTCGCAAGATATGTCTAAACTGATAATAAACAAGGAGTCAGCATGTCAGATTCGGATCTTCTATTTGGGGACGATGACGCGCCGGAAGAAAGCAGCGAGTCATTAACGCCAGCGCGTGTCAATTGGCGCATCTTGATCGTGGATGACGAAGAGCAAGTCCATAAAGTCACCTCATTGGTACTCGCTGGCTGTCAATTTGACCAAGCGGATGTAGACATTGTGCATGCGTATTCCATGGCCGAAGCGAAGCGCATCCTTCAAGAACAGCCACCGTTCGCCCTTGCATTGGTGGATGTGGTGATGGAAACCGATGATGCCGGCCTTCGCCTTGTACAATTTATTCGGGATGAGCTGAAAGACAAAGACATCCGTTTGGTGCTCCGTACCGGTCAACCAGGGCAAGCCCCTGAAGAAACCGTCATCGAGCGTTATGATATTAACGATTACAAAAACAAAACGGAGCTCACCTCAACCAAGCTTCGCACCTTGCTTTACAGCGCCCTAAGAAGTTATCGCGATATCCGCACCATTGCGGCAAACCGTCAAGGGCTGTTTAACTTGATAGAAGCCACGTCTAAGATAGTCGATACCCAGCAGTTACCTGTATTCGCAAGCGCGGTATTAGAGGAAATTGGCACCCTATTAAACCTAGAAGCAGAAGCGGTTTGCACCCATACACCGGTTGATGCAGTCGCCGCAAAGACTCAACATCACCGTTATGCCATTCTCGCGGCCACAGGAAAGATACGTCATTTCTTAGACAACTCAGAAGACGCTCAATTACCGCAAGAGATCACGCAGTACTTTGATCAAGCGAAATCAATTCACACCAGTATTCATAATGAAGAGGTGTACATCGGTTACTACAATATTAAGGCCGCAGGTGAAAACCTATTATATGTTCGCCCCAATGCCCGACTGAATAAAATCGGTTGTCACTTATTGGATATTTACACCAAGTGTGTCGCCATCACCCATAATAACCTGCATCAGAAAGAAGCGATTCGCCAAAGTCGCCAAGAGCTGGTGTATGTATTAAGTGAAACCATCGAACGGCGCTTACCCGATGAGAGCAATCATGTGCGCCGAGTGAGTAAAATGGCCTATCTAATGGCTCGTAAGGCAGGGCTCAACGACAACACCTGTGAGCGCATTAAATTGGCCGCACCTTTACACGATATCGGCACCATAGGCATTCCTG
>Ga0115005_10001149_pt1 | contig 20762 bp, 15 predicted proteins | sample ArcOceMetagenome_FD_87163 | JGI IMG/M metagenome (GOLD analysis project Ga0115005, IMG submission 87163) | Marine eukaryotic phytoplankton communities from Arctic Ocean - Arctic Ocean - Greenland ARC118M Metagenome | ecosystem: Environmental > Aquatic > Marine > Oceanic | place: Arctic Ocean... | reverse complement strand
GATAGATAGATAGATAGATAGATAGATAGATAGATAGATAGATAGATAGATAGATAGATACAAGTAGACAGATACGGTAGATACAAGTAGATAGATAGAGATAGAGTTCTTGTGTACCTGATACAGTAACAGTGCTCTATTCGTATTTATCTGGGGATCATTCATTCCCTTTCTTAGCTGTGCAACTGAGTGAGGTACCGGGTATAGAAATATAAACTCCAAATCTCATCTTATTTTGCACTTTTTTAACCATTATTATTTTAAAAGTGAGATCGAGAAATAGGAAAATCTTGGTGAGAGATGGAGTTTCTCACCCACTTTCACTTATAAAATATTTTGATCGATCCCTGCGATAATGGGAGATTCCTTAAAAATCACTGCATTGTGAGCTTTCGTCTGAAGAGGAGGAGCTACAAGAAGAGAAATCGGACGACGTTGATGAATCATTATCGAAACTTCTTTGTGAACTATGGAATTTCGCGATATCAAGGTACTTTTTTGCGGATTTACACTCATCCATAGAGATCAGGAGCTGCGCCATTTTCGAGGCAGAAGTGAACATTATTCTGTGGTAAGTAACACTGTCTTTGAATTCAGATTCGTTCATCTTGAGAGTATCGCTATAAATCTATAGTTTGAACAAGAATATTAGATCAGTCATTTTCTACAATTTTGTGTTCATAATACCTGTTCATGAAAAGTAGGTAGGGTAGGGTTTTGTGTTCATAATAACTGTTCATGAAAACTTACTGTCAAAGCTTGTTTGCACTTTCTTCTATTGTCTTTCGGTCGAGCGTTTCTGATTTTGGGTGTTTGATTACTTTCAGGGAAAGGTTCTTGGCGAGTCGTTGGATTTATTTGTTTTATAGAACAATTGGAACATTTCACCGTTACGACAGTTTCATCGTCATCATGACTATCCCTCGTCCTGATTGTGTTTATATGTTGTACATGATCAGAAGTTTGTTGCAAACGGTCTCTCTCTTGATGAGGCTCGTCCACTAAAGTGTTGGTTGATTTCCTGTCTCTCTCTCGTCTTATATGTTGCACATGATCAAAAGTTTGTTGCGAACAGTCTCTCTCTCGATGAGGCTCGTCCTCTAAAGTGTTGGGTGATTTTCGGTCTCTCTCTCGATGGGGCTCGTCCTCTAAAGTGTTGGGTGATTTCCGGTCTCTCTCTTGATGAGGTTCGTCCTCTAACTCTTGACGAGGCTCGTCTTCTAAAGTTTTGGGTGGTTTCCTCATGCGCATTGAAACCACACTGCTTACCAAAGCATGATATTCAGTTTCTTCATTTCGGGTGTCTGGTTGTTTTTCGCAAAAACGGCTACTTTCCATACACGCAAGCTCGTTGAGAACATTTACAGCATCTTTATTCGGACTCTTTTCTCTAATTGTGGTATTTTCTTTGGTACAGAAATTGTTGAGATCTTGTTGCCTACTGGTGCTGTCTACTCCAACCGCATGTGCTGTTTCGTGAAAAAGATCAATTTTGTAGTCGTCAGAAGAATTGACTGTCGCCACCAATTCATAATTTTCCCCACATGATCGTTTCTCTTCATCGTCAGCTTGTGATTCTGTATCCCTACTCGAGAAGCTGATTATAGGTATCGTATCAAGGTCACTCGGGTGACGAGAATGTGATTTCTTTTTTTTCTTGCTACTGCTTCCTAAAAACAGAAGATCGCGGAGCTTCAATCGATTCTTTCTAACACTACGCGTAGAGACAGAATTCGTTTCGATATCGTCCCTTGATGAATCCGTGATAAAAAAGTAATTCTTCTTTGAGACTTTTGACTTCAATGGAGTTTGCGATATCGCTGACCCACTCGACTCTGAATCTTTCGACGAGACCAATAGTGGCAAATAATCAGCTGTTTCCAAACATTCTTTTTGTTTATCTTCCTCGAGCTTGTAGGAAATTAGAGTCTTTGATCTAGCAAACGCGCTCTCCTCTTTTTCTCTACTATTTGATAGCTTAATGAGTCTCATGGCGACTGATCGATTTTCGTAAATGAATAAGTGAATAAATTGTTGGAAGTTGTTTCTTTGTACTAACTAGCGGCCTTGACTTGAGTGAGGTGAATGCCTCACAGAACACCTCCCCAAAAGTCGGCGATTATTTGAGGACTGGCGACTGACATCTAATCAACTGACAACGGTTTTTTACAAGAAATCCGAATTTGTCACAAGTGGTCGTCGAAATACTAGCTTAGTCAGAAAAAGATCAAGTTAGTTATTGGAAAGTCCGAAGAATCCTGTTTTACTCATCAACACTCTCACACTTTTTAATTGAACGGATGACTCTTTGAATGGATGTGGTGAAGAGTGTCTGCCTTGAGATGAAGCATGCAAACACCTTCTTGAAACACAGTATGTTCTTTATCGTCAGAGCAATGGACTTGAGAACAGAATTTTCGCAGTTTACTGCCATTGCTGTCTCTAGAAAATGGTGTGAAGATTGAGCATTAATAAGCATATCATAGCATAACGTTAGGTAGGAATCGACGATCCTATGGGATCCAAACTTGTAGGCTATTTTGATAACATCAAGGCAGTGATTTATATTGGCTGCTAGACTAGATTGAATCGTGTAATCCGTTCCAAACTCTACGTGGCATAGATATTCTTCAGTTGCATCGTATGAAGAGGTATTTATTTGCGCAATAATAGATCGATCGTGAAAAGAGCCCAAAGCACAATTATCTGCGATCTTACAGTATGATGGGGAAGATTTTGTCAGCTCAACCGTTATGTCGATCTTACAGGGAAAACCACACCTTACACGTACCTGCATTGCCAAAACAGGTGCGTTGGAAATAATTTTATCAATTGGAGGACATCGGAGAACGACGGGCCCAATCTTATCCCTCGAACATATCTCAATTTTTACTTCCTTAAATTCCATCACACCTTTCAATGTTTTCAATGTTTTTTCATCTAGATTGGTGTATGGGACCTCCTGTATGCTCCTATTCTTGAGCACAATGACAAGATCATACATTCTCATTATATTTTCAACAAGGTTGTAAATTTCTTCGCAATTGTCCCATGGAATTTTATTGTTGATGCATTCTTCCATTAGACAAAAATGTCCCTTGCTCATTCTGCGTGTTTCGACATGCATCAAGAAAAACTGTTCAAGTAACAGTCTATTGGATGACACCGGCGGGATGTCTGTTATTCTGTCGTTGCGCCCGATGTGTTCTCCCACTGAAATCGCAATAGATATTGCGTTTTCTAGCTGTAAGGAAACCCTTTTAATTCTACCTTTTGAACGACAAAGTTCCCGGACAACCATTAGAATATGAATATAACCGAGATCCAGTAATCCTGCAATATGCCGGGATTTGAGAATGCAGTTTCCGATGTTAGAAAACAGTTCTTGAAATGCTAACGTGGCAACTTTCCCGATTCGTTTGTGCACGTGAACTAATGCCCAAGTAACTGCAATGACACTTGGAATCGTTGAAGACTCCTCTGCTCGGAGAGGAAAATGTTGGCCTTTCACATGTTGTTTGGAGCTTTTTCTACGTGCGGTCGATTGGAAGACCTTCTTTCTCTTATTATTTTCAAGAATGAGGCTACAGGCAAATAGTGCAATTGTGTGGTAGAGGACACATTCGTCATAGTCTCTTGTATCTGACAGGTTATGCTGCTCTGTCGTGACTTTGTATCTGGTATCCTTGACAATAGACTCGAGAACGGTATGGGTCGAACTCGATACTGGTCTTTCCACTGTAACCCTCTGAAGAATTAATTCAATGATATCTGTTGCTAGAAGCGATAATTGGTCTTTGGCGGCACCTCTCTCAATACCAATAGCATTGATGAGTTCTCTTAGCAAATGTTCATGCTCGATTGCCTCGAACCAGGGTTGCGATAAAGTTGGCGATTCAGTTGCAATTCTGCAAAGAGCGATGAGTATTGTAATACCTAACCTTTTGATCGAAACAAGGCCCGGTTCTGTGGAGGCGTCTTGTCCGAGAAGCGCCCACCTAGATATGACTGGTATTTTCCCTTGTCTGTGGAGGCAGTGAAATAGCAAATGTTTTGAATCGGCGCAACGGGCACCTATTACATCAACTGTTATAACGCTGAGCGCAAGACGGGCTGAATCTTTTACTACAAAGGGAAAAGCTGGGCTTCGTGATGAGACATTATGGATGACATCAACCAAACAACACAAAACATTGTTTTCCAGTATATCTCGCATGATCGGGGGTGATTCAATGTCAAAAATAATTGACGTCAAACATCGAATGAGGCAAGTCCTAATGAAGTCATCTACACAGCTATTGGATGGTGAAATCATGATTGCTAGTTCTTTCTGCATGAGTGATAGTTCGTTTCGAATGGCTGAAGATTTCACGCACTGCAGTGCTAGAGCAGCGGCCATAACATGGTCCCGTCGTTCTTTCCCGGAAGTTTTCTGGTTACGCTTATCAACTGCTTTCACTGTTAGTTGTTTCAGTATAGCCTTTGGGCCACCAAACATTCGATAGACAAGACAAACAGGAGGCATTTTTTTAAAGGCGCACTTTCAACTTCGTACCTTACGCCATAAGGTTTTTGAAATTTGAAATTGCAACGAATTGATATAATATCTATAAGCAAGAAGAACACATTTATATCAATCTTTACAGTGATTATCCCCTCTTCAAATAGCATGGCATCGGGCATCGCTTTGATCACAGATTTGGTCCTTGTTCCTAGCAGTTACCTAGATTGTACCGCATCGCAAAAAATATGGACCAGATCAGTAACCTTTTATTCTTTCGGAAAACAATTGGTCGTATCCATAGCGCACCGTCCATTTATAATATCCCGTTGTACCCCCCTTAAATTATTCAAACCCTCACGCTTTTGAAGCCATGGAATCCTCCGGCCCGTCACCACCTGGAATCAAGACAGTAACATGATTCCCATTCAACAAGATTTCACTTTCCAACTCTGTTTTACAAATTTCTCCATGTGCATCGGGACTGTATTCTACCGCTTCGTCTAGAACAAGGTTCACGTAATCGTCGAAGCCCCGCAGGATCCCGACTATTTCTGTCTGCCCTCTCATGAGGATCCAGATCTTTGATCCGATCGCTTTGTCGATGAGTTCTAACGGTAATATTTTTGTCGCCATGGATATATTTGTGTTGGAGAAGTTGATTTGTTCGGTTGGCCGATTACTCGAAGATATTCAGAACGGCTTTGGGTTGTATTATTTCAAAGTTGTGTCGTTTTGCGTCGTGCATTGTCGCTTGGCATGTTGGCGTGGCCGCTCGAGCCAGCACGTGAAAAATCTACTTGTAATCTTCAGAACCAACCAAATTTCGCGGATTTTTTGTCTTGCGAGGCCATCCAGTTGCTTTCCATCCACCACATTACTCGTAGCTTCAACAGTTGAAGTGGTTGTAGCATCTACTAATTCCATTCCTCCTCGTCAGATTGCAGTGTGCTGTATTGTATTCAAACCCGGAGCGTGCTGGAGCGAAGTTCATGAAACAAATTACTTCCGAAGAAATTTCCCTCCCGTTTTGAAGCAAGAAGCAACATTATGCCTAAACGAAATCATCACCAAACAACGAAGGCTGGTATCAATCCACTTTCTGATGCCAGAAAAGTGCAAGACCACACTCGTGAGGAAAACACGACAGGGTCAGATAGTAAGAAACAGGTCGAACCTTTATCCAAAGGTGATTTGAAAGCAAAAGAATTATGGCATAGAAAGAGTGGAATTGGATCTCATCTTTTTGTCGAATACTACGGCTGCCAACCAAAGGGTGTTGTTTATGATGATTCTGATCATATCATCCCCAGTCAGTCTAGTGGGTGCGCTACTAGCTCAAGCGGCACAAGTAAGCAGGGAAAAGGATTGTCAAGAGCTGCGAAACGACGAAAGAAGAAAAATTATTCAACACAGAAGGAGCAAAAGTCGGAACTGCCACAAGTCGCAAATGATGATCGTGTGTTGCCTAGTGCAATTTCACCCAAATTTGAAGCAGCGCTTGAGGATAAGCCTAGCTGTAGGGTAATTTCAAGTATGCTGTCATCCATGTCAGGTGCACTTCCATTGACTCTGAGAATCAGGCATCCGTCATTCTTGTCAGAGAGCTTAAAGAGTGATGCAAAAAAAGTGATTGGGCAACTTGAAAGCAGATTTTCGCACCTAGTACATCCAGTGGAATATGATGCAACAAAAAATACAATTTATCAAGCAAAGCGAAACTCGGGTATAACGAAATTTTCATTGGGTAAAATTTCTCCAGAACTAAAATCTCTCATAGTTCAAGCAACGGCTTCAGGGATAATGGCTAGACAAGAGCTAGGGTCTATGCTTCCCGTCATCGCTTTGGTGGGCATCGAACACTTAAAGTATGGGTCAAGAGTGTTAGATATGTGCTCCTCCCCGGGTTCAAAGACCTTGCAAGCACTGGAAATTGTTGCTACATCGCCTGTGCAACCACCTAAACGTAAACCAGGGAGAATTGTCGCAAATGACATTCATCCTTTGCGTCTCGAATCGCTCAAGGACGCCATTCAGAGGTCTGGAGTATCTTCTTCTCTCACAGATAGGATAGTATACACCAATCATGATGCGTCAAAGTTTCCAACGCCAAAATCTGGAACAAAGTTTGATTGTATCATTGCCGATGTGCCATGTTCAGGTGATGGAACTATACGAAAAGACCCTCATATTCTACCAGGGTGGATGCCATCTATCAGTAATTCGTTACACGAGTTGCAGCTGAAAATACTCAAAAGATCGATCAAACTACTCAAAGTTGGTGGTGTCGTAGCGTACAGCACCTGTAGCTTGAACCCTATAGAAGATGAGGCAGTCGTAGCATCTGCTTTGTCTTGGGCAAATAGATTCGAAGGAGGTAGTGCAGAATTGGTAGACTGGCCAAAGGGAGCTCTTCCTGGATTCAAGCGCCGGTCGGGAGTAGATTCTTGGCGTGTGGGGAGCTATCATTGGGGTGACATCGGCAACAAAACGGGTAATGATGATGATTTGGAGGATGTGCAAAGAATTCAATGGTATGACACATTTGAGGCTGCAGAAAACATGCCCCATGCTAGCCCCACAATGTGGTCAGGGAGCGTGCAAAGTATCGACACGTTGAACTTATCGAAATGCACTCGATTACTGCCACAAGATAATGACACGGGTGGATTTTTTGTTGCATTGATCCGGAAGAACGTAGATATGGATGTTCAATTTGCTGCATGGTCCGAAAGAAATAACATAGATTTATAAGAGATATTTATGCAATTACGTTGATCAAACACTTTTGCTTCGATCCAATTACTCGTACACGTTAAAAAAAATGATTGGCGTCAGAGCTCGGGTGGAGCCCCCCGCCGCCTGTTCGCGCCCTGCCTCCATCCCAACCATAACCTCATCCCTACGTAGGTGCCTCGCCCCTCCTTATCACGAGCATCCAGTTTATTGTTTGCCTATTAAACAAGCAGTGCAGCAACCGAGAGGACAGAAATTGTTTGGATCGTCGATACCTACCGGAGGAAAACAGTCAGCGTGTAAGGAATCAAAATTTGCAAGAGTTGCCCTTAAATCACATAGCCCATTTGGCACATCCCCTGATAGTTTGTTGTTGTTCAACAAAATTTCAGTGATCAAAGGTAGCTGCTCCGCGGATGGATTTGGAATTGTTCCGGTCAGCTCGTTCGAGTTAAGCCAGAGATCCTTCAATAATGGAGCTTCCACATAGTTGTTTGGAATTTGACCTGTTAAACGATTACCACTCAAATATACTATGGACAACTCATTAGAGTTGAAGATAGTGCTGGGGATTGTACCAGTCATTTCGTTGTTCATCAGATTTAGAAAATACAAGACCGAAGATGAAAATGCTGGGATTTTTCCTGTCAAGGTATTATTCTGTAATGTGATCGTATCAAGCTTGGTTAGGTCACTGAAACCGCTTGGGATGGTCCCGTTAAGGTTATTGTTATCACCAAAAAATTGTGTAAGGTTGGCGAACTCTGACATTGAGGTGGGAATGCTGCCACTTAGGGTGTTATCCTCGAGATAGATGTTTACGAGAAACTTGCAGGATCCAATACTGGGGGGAATGGAACCAACCAAATTGTTGTTAGAAAGAAACAATCTTTGTAATTTGGATAAGTCGCCTATATCGTTGGGGATTTGTCCAGTAATACTGGAATCGTATGCTATGAAGCTTTCTAGCTCAGAGAGATTTGTCGTCGAATCCGGTATTGAACCCGAAATATCGTTCTCTGCGATCCAGAGCTTTTCCAGTTTTGATAGTGTTCCAATCGCTTCAGGTATCCGACCTGTTAAAGCGTTTTTACTGACTTGAAAAGCTTTGAGAGTCTCCTTAAGTTGGAAAATTTCAGCAGGGAATGCAGGTCCTGACAATTCATTTTCCTCTAAATCCACCGTCGCGAGTTCAGATAAAGTGAACAACTTAGTTGGAATAGTGCCAGTAAGGGAATTTCGAAATAGCGTCAAACTTTGTAGAGCAGAAAGCGTGGACAGCTCGGAAGGAAGACTGCCACTCAATGAATTTTTCTTGAGATTAATACCTGTCACTCTATCATCAGCATTGCAATCAATGCCTGTCCAACCACATGTCGCATTGTTTGTGAGCCACAACGAAGTGTCCGTCCAATCACTGCCCCCCGTTGAATAAAACAGCACGGCAAGGGAGTAACGTTCCTATTTGTAGGTTAATGCATACAAGAGGTGAGCATAGTCTTCAAATCTAGCGATAGTTCAAGCAATCAAATTAACTTTCGATATTAGGGGTACAACTCACAATCATTGCATTGTTTGAATCACATGCATTTGAAGTATCCACATTTAATAACCATTCAAGAGCAGAACTTTGAGGCGAAGAAGGGCTTAAAAGTTCTGTTCCAGAGATATCTGATGCGATCATTGTAGCATCGCGAGCCCGGCCAGCTGGGGATTCGCAATTGTATTGACTTGGCGCTAGTGAAATCGACGGATTTGCAGAATTCGATGGTGCCAAAGTTGGGGAGTTCGATGGTGGAGCGGTGGTAGGAGACGCCGTTGGCAAAGCAGCAGTGGGAGCTACAGAAGGCGATGTTGTTGGCAAAGCAGTGGTGGGAGCTACAGAAGGCGATGATGTTGGTGAAGCAATGGGAACATCTGTTGGCGTTGAAGTAAACGGTTTTGTTGGAGACAAAGTTTCTTCTTCACAGTCGTCTACTCCAGTGCCCTTTCCCTTCGGTGCTTTGGTACTCGTCTTCCCTTTCAATGACTTCGAACTCTTGTTCGTTTTGCATTTTGCTTTCTTGGTTGCCTTCAATTTTTTTGAGGTTGCCCCTTTCGAAAACGTGATTTCTGTAAGCGCAGTGAATGGGGTTCGGAGCCTTATGAGTTTTCGACTACCGTCTTGAGAGAAGGCGGCAACTTCTTCTCTATTATTGCCAGCAAGTCGTCTCCTCTTTGATAGCTCCTTCCCCTGCGCAGACCCGAAGAGATCGCAAAGCAACGGAATAAAGAATACTACGTGTAGCCGCATTGAGTTTAGCATATTTCAAATTCTTGAACAATACGAGTACTGTATTTTATGTTTCATTGTCATTTCATACTTCAAACAGCTTCACTTCAATCATTGCGCGCAGCAAAAAAGCCTCTACTCACATCCAACCAAGACCAACATACAATGAAAGTCATTTGCTTTTCGTGGGATTGCTTGGACAAAAAGAAATCGGGACCGCGCCAGAAATGAACTCCCAGCTAGCGAGCAGCAGGGCACTACAGGTACCGTAAGAGTCTCAGATCAGAAGGAGTCATCGTCACTCGATGAAAAGTGCAGTGGTGAGTGGTTATCTTGAATCTGGAAATTTAAACCATTGGAATGGTAAACGAGCACATGCGATAGGCAACTGCTGCTACATGTCATGCATTCTTCATTTTGTGTGTCCCTGCTCTAACCCTTCTCGTTCATCGTCGATAGATATCATATTATTGCGCAAACATTTTCCTACTGTATTGCATTCATAGTTATCGTGATCAATAGTAATATATGTTGTACTTATGACTCTAAGTTGTGTTGTATTTCAGCACGTCCCCAATGCTTTCCCATTACATGTAGTGTGTATTTTGTTTCTCTTTCTGTTCGCCAGCTGGTTGCATTGTTCCTTGAAAACCAGCAAGACTCTATTGGATATACCTTCCTCCTCAGTGCAATCTCTATGCACATTGTGATTAATCCATTTGGACACTGAGTGAGCAGGCGCCTGTGTAAATAAGTATAAGTATTTGTTTCCATCTCTAAGAATTCTAATTTTGTCTGTGAACAAGAAAGCCGGTCAAAAGCTCTACTCGTTACATTGCCATTGTTAATTGCATTCAGGCATAATTGTTCATTGGTGAATCAACTCCTCTTCCCAGTAGGATGTTGTAATTATTTGAGCTTGATGCTTCGTTGCTGACACCGTAACCACGATTATTTTCTGTGCCCGTATTAATCGGTAACGGGCTACCAGGTACTTTATCAATCTGTTGCATCCAGATTCTGGTTTTGTAGATACCGAACAAATCACGAACCAGCTCGCGGAAGTCTACTCGGCAGCTAGCTTCAAAAAAGAACGTAAGTTTGTGACGATCGAATTGATATTCTGCGTCGAGAACATTCATCGGTAACCCTCTCTGCAAAGTTTTATTTCTGCAAATCTTGAGGAGTTCGGTTTCTTCTTCTTCCTTAAGTGCAAGAAGAGCAATGTCCGATTCAGAAGCTAGAGAAGTGATTCTCTTCAATTGCAGGTCTGGAACGTCCATGTTTGGTGTGTTGAGTCTCGCTTGGTTGAGTCTAGCGCCAGGGTTGAACTTTTCAACAGGAATCCGACTCAATACGATGCCAAGATCTTCGCCTCTATCAGCCTCGACCTTGACATAAGATCCAATTTTAATATCACTTCTAATGTTATCACTGAGAAAAAAATTCTTTTGGGATCTCTTGAATTTAACAGTGTAGACAGTCCTTGGTGTTGACTGTCGAAGATCAAGATTTTGACTGTACGGCATATATTTCTCAGATTGGACCTGTCGAAGTCGAGTGAATCTGTCTTGGTTTCCATATTCACCCTCGTGAGAACGATATTGATGTTCATGCATGTAGGATCTACCAGACGACTGGCTTGCATGGTGATTATTATGTTGCAAATCATTCATGTAGGCTCTACCAGACGATTGGCTTGAATGGAGATTATTATGTTGCAAATCATTCAACTGAGAAACAAAATAAGGAAGAGGGGTGAGCGCATGGCTACCTGAAAATACAACTTTTGGACAAAACATCAACCTACCTGTGCAGAGTGAAACAAAGCACTTCCATCTGCCATTCGTCCCTGCATTGAAGGTTGTGAATGGTTTGTTGACCCGCTAGAATCAATAAAGTAGTTCGTAGTGTGAGGTGCATTCCGGTACGACGGGGTCGGCGGGCATGTCGTAGTGCCTGATGAGAAAGACCGCGGTCTGTTATGATGTTGTTCAGTATAAGGGTTCGAAGAGAGGGGAGAAAATGTATGAGGTGTCATCATACTTTGGGAAGATTCGAAAAGTGATCTTCCTGAAGCCTTATTGTGCACTGCATCCGCGGACATTACTCGTTGCCGTGGATTGTGGAAGCTTTCTTCGCGATTTCGTGCTGGCAATTGAGGAATTATGCCGTTGTCACTCGTATGTGAATATCCACCAAGGCGACTTTGATCAAAGGTAAGTTCTTCATGGTATGTAGGAGTATGGGAGAAAGAACTACCTCTATTATATCCAAGGGTTGCAGTAGCCGATGCGGACCTTGCCCGATTACCAAGATATTGCTCGTTCTCGTCAAGACTGCCCATATTATTAAGTGAATGTGCTGATCTTGTATTAGAAGGAGGCCAATTTCCAAACACCGGGCCGTTACTTGACTCTAACGAGTCTGGAGTTAAACGACGTGGCTTTGAGAAACTATCAAAATCTTGAAAAGATTGGCTTCTGTCGTCGTGACGAACACCTGGCCAGGCATCAGATGGAAAAGAGGATTGATCGAAGTCCTCGATATGTTCTTGAAACGTTGGCAACGATGAGTGACCATTCCCTGCGTAAAGTGCCGTATCTAAAGAGGAGTATTTCGAGATGTGAGAACCCGATCCTTTGCTGGTTTCAGATTGATAATTAGGAGTGGTGCTCCCTTCATAACGAATACTAGTGGCGGAAGGGGAGTTTAGCGCAGACCCAGAGCTGTTGTGAAAATGACTTCGAACTGATGCGCTTGACAAGGGGGATGATGGCGCTCCAGAAGTAGCGTAAAAATTTGAGAAGTCCGCCCCTCTGTAATTTAAATCTTCTCCAATACTTGAGATAGAAGATACCGAAAGCGCCGGAGGTCTATTTCCCGAAATAGAAATAGCAGAAAATGCAGATTCTAGCATCTTTCCATCAGTATCGGAACTGTCAGGGTATAAAGTCAAAAAGACACGGTGAGAAATGGAATGTGTAAAAAGAAGGGCCAAACTCGATTCAACTTTAGTTTGGGATTGCACAAGCCCACAAATAAAAACAGAGCCGGCATACAGCAACCATAAACAATCTGACCTTTTAGTCAATCCAAGTGCATATATACAAATTGGGGCTTCAAGAGTATTCCTTATAGTAGTAGGATGGGATTTTTTCCCAACGATATCCGGATCCGGTATCCGGTATGTTTCTTTCCCTACTAACTGTACGACCACACTTGAACCTTACATATCTTCATCTGCCACAACACCGCCAAAATCATTCGGCATTAGGTCACCTCAATCTGATGTTTTTGTCAAGTAGAGAGTTCCAAATGCAGGTCAATTTACAGCGATCAGCAAATTTAGTCTGATATCCACCAAGCACCGAAAAAACTGAACGATGGCAATGCACATGCAACCACTCTCAAGTCAACCAAAGATGATCTAGTTGGGGCTGAACTCTTACCTATACGATGATTGCTTCCATGACGACGACTTTATTTCTTGAGAAGGGGAGTCCATCATGGCGAATATCCTTTACTTGTGTGATAAAGACCTATATCCATCAGACAGTATGCGCTTCCAGTTTTTTTGATCTTTTCCCCAGAGTAGCGAGAGGGGGTTAAGTAATTTATAGTATTCCTTTATGCGTGGGGCCCACACGACGGACGGGACGGCTCGCTACAGTATGATACGCAGAAAAGACATCGAACAACTAAATAAACTCGTAACTGAGTGAGTCATTCGCGCAAAACTCAAAACGAGGATGCATTTATTCTTTGAAACTATTTTATTAATGTGTTACCGTACGTAAATACTATCGTTATCTATTTCCCTTTACACCACCGTGAATGTGATATCCTATTGGAGAGGTTCTAGGGCGAGGGTGTAACCGAGGATGGCGAAAACCAAGAGTTGTTGAAGACATTTTACGCAACGGTGCCAAAGGTCTTGTCTTCGCGTCTGACGATGAACGATGATATGGGTATACAGGAGGCGTAATGTTTCTTCCGCATGGTAATGCGTTGTGATTCACTTTTGAGGCCATAAATTTGTTTACCCCGTGAGGGTGGATCTCATTACAGCCTAAACACTTGTAACCAACCATTAGGGAAGCTGTGTTCTTTGTGATCCCCTCTTTGGCACCTCGAATTAATTGTTTGACCAGTCCTAAAACTTGTTCTTTTGTCAATTTCTGCTTTAAATCGGTCTTCACAGTATCAAGAACAGATTTCAAATCTTCATCAATGCCGACATGTTTCAAAACAGATTTTTCAAGATTTTGCAGCATTGTGTTGATTTGGTCTTGATCGGGTTTCTCTGCTAGTTGCGATGCCACCTTCTCCATCTCGTCTTCCACTTGTTTCAATCCTTCCAGTCGAGATGAAAAAACTTCATTTAAATTAGACTGGACAGATAAGGTAGCATCCCTGATTCTCTCGTCAATATTTAGATCGTCGGATAGCGAATTAGCTTCAAAGGATCTCTTTTCTGTTTCTCGGATGCTATCTTTGCATTCATCAATGCCACATTGAACTCTAATTAGTGACTCGTCCATTCTTGCCTCAGAGCTTCCCATTACTTCGTTGAATGAGATTATTGTGCTTTCTTTTGAGGTAGATAATTCCCTCAAAAAGGTATCTTTATCTATTTTTTGATCATTCAAAAATTTCAATTGTCGTTGGACACTAATCTTAAATTTGTGGAGATCCTCTTGGCTGAAATTAGGAGTAATGGGGCGAGAGATCTCCTCGTCGCTGTCTCTAGATGGTTGGGTCGCCTCAAATAGATATGCTGATATTTCTTTGTTCACCATATCCATTGATGCCTTTGTCTCCATATCTTTGGTCATCTTCTCAAGGATTTCATGAAGAGAGTCCAGTTCACGTCTATAGGACGATGGATGGGATTCAATACCATGTAGGATGTCTGGATTTTTATCAACGATTTGTTTATTTGTATCGATTTCGGTTTGTTCAGGATCGGGTGGAAATTGGTCTGTTAACTTCCTGGTGACTTGACTGTTCCAGTTATTTTCTAAGTCCCCAATGCGTGCTAAAATGTGCGTGACATTTTCTTTGAAACGGTCTTCTTGATCAAGAAGGTACAACAGTAGGTTTTGTTGCTTGCTGAAGCTGCTGCTCTGGCGACGGTTTTCAGGCTTTTGGACCACTTCAATTTTCTCTTTGTCCGTATCAGTATGTTTAGTAGTCTTTCCAGATGAGTTGGTATCATTCGCAGACTTTGTCCTTCCGAGAACAGAAAGCGGAGGACTTTGACTCTGGTGTTGGTAGTCATTAATTGAATCATGTTGATCTTCCACAACTGCTTCTGGGGAACAGTTCTCTTCGATATTTGTCGGCTCAGGGCCTTGACCTGTCGAACTATTCTCAATAGACTCTTCAGAATCGTGGCGAAGCAGGCCCGATGAAGGAACTTGGTGTTGTATTCCACTCAACGAATCGATCGCAATACTAGACTGTATCTCATTACTAGAGGAAGTTTCAGCATCTTCGGCAGGAGTGATATCCGCAGCGTTAAAAGTACTAGACGAGTCGCCCCTGACAGCTGAAACAGTACCAACTTGATCAGTCATTGAATTTCCATTGGCAACTGCCACAGCATCAAAATTGTCACCACAAGCTGCGTCCGACAATATAATATTAGAAGTATCGCGGACAGGAGTGATATCCGCAGCGTTACAGGTACTAGACGAGTCGCCCCCGACAGCTGAAACAGCACCAACTTGATTTTTCATTGGATTTCCATTGACAACCGCCACAGCATCAAAATTGTCACCACAAGCTACGTCCGACAGTATAATATTAGAAGTATCGTCGGGTGTACTCTGTGAAGGCTGAGCAATATCCCAAGAAATTTCAGCTGGAAAGCTTTCATTAGACAAAACACCGAAACCAGACAAGAAGGTTTCGACAATAGATATCCTCGATTGTACTTGTTCCAGGGATTCACTCTGTACCATGTTACCATTGTTATTGGTGTTGTTACAAGCCTCTTTCAATGTATTCTTCATCTCTGTCAGTTCCTTCCTTAAATTATCTTTGTCAAGTTCAATTCTATTGAGTCTAGCAGCTAAAGTTTCATGAACGCTTAACTTTCGACTAGTCGACCTATCAATAGCACTCCGTAACCGAGTTTTTGGTATTTTTTCCTCTTTAGCAGGTTCATGAACTTCAGGGTGACGGGGAGATTGGTGATCTTTTGGTTTGTCTGTTTCTTCAGTTTCACTACTGGACTGTGTACATGTTTCAACAATTAATTCCGCTTTCTTCATTTCAATGTCCAAATACAAGTCTGATAAATCAGGTTGCACATTAGAATTTTCATCTTTCTGTTTCTGTAGTTCCACCGGATCTTCACCTTTCTTGATACCTGGCTGGAGCTCAATCTGATCGTCGTCCTCGTGCGATTTCTCTAACCCTAACCCAGCATCTAAGGGAGCGGTATCTCCTATCTCATATGTGTCTCGATGCTCTAATTCATCTGACTGGAAGGAAGAATCGCAAACAGAATCTTCAGGACCTAGATCAACGTCAAGCGCTGTAGTATCAAGTTGCAAATTAAATGCCATTACCTGAAATATTTTCGGATATATGTTTGTGAGGATGAAATGTAAGATTTGAGCCACCTTGTTCCATGATTGAAGAACCTTACCTTGACTTCTTCCTTTAGACTGTTCAAATCATTGCCGGCGGTGTCCTGTGTCGTTTGTATTGTCTTTACCGACTCAATCATGTCCCTCGTATCCAATTTGATGTTCTCCAAAGTTTCTGCAATGTCTTTATGTTGCTTCGACTGTTCAAGCATTCCAAAACAAGAATCTTGGATGTCCTTCATATTCTCCAAGAGTAGGGTATTCTGTGTTCGAAGTTCTTTGTGTTCATGAGCCAATGCATCGTATTTCACTTGCTGCGAATTTATCATGCTTAATACCAAATTGAAAGCCTTTTCGATTCCTTGGGTTGGACCAAGAAATAAATCCGAGAGGCAAGAGATTATGCCTTCTTCCGGGGTTGTGCTTGAAGCGATTGGTATTGATCCATGATGAATTTCAGGTTCTGGATCTCCCATGCTAATTCCATCGTGATACTTTTGGCTCTAAAATCAAGGTTTTTTCGTTCGTGTCTTCCAGAAAGATTCCACAAAAGTGTTTGTAACGCACCCCATCCACGATCCACGATTTCAATTTACTCATGATGCTGGAAGAAACAATCTCAATCAATTCCTCGGCCAGAGCATAATGACTAAAACTCCAACCATCGCAATCATACTTCCAATTAAATCACCAACATCTGGTCGATCTCCATCTAAAATCCAACCAAAGAAAAGACTCATAAGAATAAAAAATCCACCATAAACCGCATATACCCTTCCAAAATTATCTGTTGGTTGAAGTGTAAAAGCAAAGCCATAGGAAATCAATATGATAGATCCAATGATCCCAAACCACCAAGGTTTCTTCACACCATTGTTTCCTCTCACTGCAGACCATACACACCAACCTCCCAATATTTCTGCCACACCTGAATGAAATACAGATAACTAACCGTTGAACTTTGAAGTATAATAGGTAATAGTTTTAATACGAAAATTCGTCAACTGCGCCGTTTTCTTACCTGCTAAAATGAATACCCCGATTGCCCAGAAGACTTTCAACGTCGACCACTCGAAGTGGATTTCTTCCTCTTTTGTAGGTTGCATATTCAATATCAGCTTCCAAAAGTAGTGTGGCCACCTGCTGGCCAACCTTCCGCTAATAGCTACCGGTACTCGTATTTCCTATGTTCGAAATGGCTTTGTGAATGTGTGTGATGCGTGATGCGTTTTCTTTGATATCACAAATTAATTTGAATTTTCAGGATGGACGGAAGGAACTGGAGGGAGGGTAGGGGGTGGTACGCGATGCCTCTATCACAACAACAAAAAAGGTGGCAACACACAAACTTCTCAAACTGTCAACTCTCGATGGGACTGTGTACGAGTATTCTTTCTACCCGCTCGTAATCCGACCTTGAACATTCATGTACCAAATAATCTCTACATTGAGCATCAATATCATTAAAACTTTGGAAATATGGGCAAACACGAAGATAAGAGAGCAAATATCTTCCTCGCTACGGTGGCAATGCTGAGTGCCTTCTTCGTATACTCATCTATGGTTCTCACTGGAAAGAGATTCCATATCAACTCAGAAACGAGTTTTGGCAGGGAAGATCTTTTCTCAAATGAAGGTGACACCATAAACGAAACCACTATGAATAGTACACATACAGAGGAAACCGCTCATACCAGTTCAAAATATGTTGTATCAAACACGACGACAGACGACAATGGAATTCTAGGCAGCGGTCGTGAATACATTTACGACAACGCAACCGCAACCTCATTTAAACGATATGATGGCGTTGTAATTGTAACAAAGGTCCTGTGGCAAAAGGATCTCCAACAACTCATGGAATGGGCATGTCTTATCTCCCATGCGTACAATGATAGAATGAAATATGATGTTCTCATTTTTACGACAATAGAATGGGACGACGATAGCATAGCTCAACTCCAAAGAGCAGTTGCACCTGCAAAACTCACTGTTGCAATCGAAGCCCCACCATTGGAGGAGCAACTTTCATCAATGACCAAGGAGGAAGTACAGTTCCTTCGTGATCGGTGTCAATTGAAAGATAAACCAAATGAGACACTAACATGGTGGCATTATTGTTCGGATCCCGGAGAGACGCGTGTGACTAGTAATCTCGCCTACGCATGGCAGGCCGAATTCCGGGCCTACCACATCTGGACCCATCCTGCCTTGAAAAACTACAAATACATGATGTGGCTTGATTCCGATGTCAATATTGCAAAGCATTGGGATATGGACCCTATGAAAACCATGATAGAAAATGATCTCACTGTTTTATATGCCGGATGGCCTTACGGTAAACTTCGAGATAAAGCAGTGAAAAAAAAAATGACTGGAGCCTACAATACAAGCATTTGCTCGATCCAGAAGACATCCGGTAGCGAACATATATACCCGAAGTTATGCAAGGATCAGAAAGGTTATTTTGAAATCAGACAGATTGCTGGTAATCATCACATCACGAATTTGGACGTCTTTCGGAAAGAGGTTCACCAGAAATTTTTGAAGAATTTTACAGGCGATTTTAGGTTTAATCGGAAATTTGATGATCAGCTGGCAGTGACCCTTGTTGGTATGTTTGAGCATTACTTGGTGAATGGCTTTGATAATCCATCAGTGAAATATACAATGTGGAATGAAAGAGCGAATGGTTTGACGCTAAAAATTGGTCATCATAGGATTTACGACGTACAAGAGAACGACAAGAACGAGAGAGCCATTGTCAGCCGTCCAAAATTCTTCAATCACATTAAAGCGAATTATACTGGTTTGGAAGAGCGTTGTGGGAACATATTTTTTCCGGGCAGGAAAGAAAAAGAATTAATATGATCCTGCAACGATTCGCGTTTTAATAATGATTACCAGGTACCCAGTTTAATGGCAATCATTTGTCATTTTTCTGACAAAACAAATTCAGTAAATTGAACCACCAAGACGACACCCGAAGTTAAAATTAGTACGTGAAAGCGCCAAGTCTCGAAGGAGTGAAACATAATAGCAATTATAATTACATAGCCGATATTTCATCTGAGGGAGCAGCGGATTAGAAATGGCTACAAGGGATGAAAACTTTTAGATCGCAAAAGTGAGGGAACCTAATTACGTTATCAGCCGTTTTCTCGAAAAAAGAAAGACAAACACAAAAAGCGACTGTTTTTGTGAACAGAGCAACAAGTAGCAAGGACCTTACCTAATTGGATTGATCTCGCACAGTACCGTACATACAAGTAATCATTACATCACAGGCGAATGACAACCAATTTCCCTTTTTTCTTGTTTCTCCAACGCTTACCAGTTACATGCACAGAATGCCCAGCCGAGTTCAATTAAGTGAAGTCATCCTGCATGAGTGCGGCACCTACCATCGTCAAAATCAAGTGAGTGCAATTGAAACATAAAAAGACTGATCAACTTTCACTGGTTACCTGGCATCCAATCCAACCATGCCATCCACGTCCCATTCTAAACTGCAAAGTCTGCGAGCGTCAGCTGGAACTGCACAGGGAGAACACTAGCGTCTTCCTCGCACTCTGGTGCAAAACTGTGGTCAACCGATTCGCTCCAAACTTCAGGGCATCAAAACTCTCTGAGAGAAATCTCAAACATCAACCACACAGCACCCGTCGATCGAGTTCGCTTCCATCCATCGGAGGCTTCACTGTTGTGCACCAATGCGGAGGATAAGACTGTGAACCTCTGGGACGTAAGATCGGCCAGGTCTCTTGCCAGAATACAACTACAATCAAACTGCGGGAAATGTGCTGCAAGTGTTGAATGGCAAGCTAGCGGAACTTCAAATCTTTTGGCAATCACTGAGAAAGACAATTCTGTGCACCTTCACGATGTGCGAAAATTGCAGAATAAATTATCGAACACGCAAAAGGCAAAAACAAATCCATCATCGTCGGAAGTGAAGATGTTTCAATTTAATGATGTACTTGCGGACACACATTTCTCACCGTCTGGGACTCATTTAGTTTCTGCTGCAAGGAGGATCGATGATGGCATGGGTATAATCCATGTTTACCCTTGGGAAACCAGTGCTGAAAGTGGTGCTGGAGATAAATCATCCTTTCACAGGACCACCTTCGTTGGTCACACGGGAAACATCTACTCCCTAATTTTTTCTCCAGATGGAAAGAAAATGGCCACAGGAGGGAATGATGCCCTAGTTGGTTTGTGGGACGTGCAATCTCTAGTGTGCAAAGCGACTATATCACGACGAACAAAATTTATTCGCTCTGTTGCATTTTCGTTCGATTCAAAAGTGGTGGCTTGTTGTAGCGAAGAAAAAGGGATCGATTTGGCTGATGCAGAAACTGGTGAACTAATTGGTGAGGTATCTTTGGCGAAACCTTTGGTGAAACCAAATGATAGGGATCGAGGCCAGGGCGCAGGATTTGGAACGGTGGGCTCAGATGAAATCGCATTCCATCCAAAGGCGCATATAATTGCCTGCGCCAGAGGTGAAAACCTCGTAGATCAGGTTCCCCAGGTTTCAATTGCTAGGATTCGTTACAGTCAAATGCAATGATATATATATATATATATATATATATATATATATATTAATATATGTGTAGTGCTCTTCCGTGCCGTTCGCTCTTTT
>Ga0115005_10001148_pt1 | contig 20766 bp, 21 predicted proteins | sample ArcOceMetagenome_FD_87163 | JGI IMG/M metagenome (GOLD analysis project Ga0115005, IMG submission 87163) | Marine eukaryotic phytoplankton communities from Arctic Ocean - Arctic Ocean - Greenland ARC118M Metagenome | ecosystem: Environmental > Aquatic > Marine > Oceanic | place: Arctic Ocean... | reverse complement strand
TGTTAATTTTTACACAATAATCATACTGATACACTCACCTACTTCATGAAAATTTTGTAATATTGTAAGTTTTAAGTTTTAAGTTTTAAGTTTTAAGTTTGTAATTTAGATAAAAATGAATTCACATCTCAAGAAACACCAAAATAAATAAAATGCACTATAAATTAAAAAATAAGTTTGTAACCCGCTTCACGTTTTTTGCAATTTTATTAACTAACTGTTTTTTATTCAATTGTGTTTCAGCCAATAAAATAAATTATTTTCAAATTGATGACACTTCAAAATTAAAAGAAACCATTGTTAATTATGAACCAAAATTACAAATAGGCGACATCCTAACAATTAATGTTTCTGCCATAGATAAAGAATCAGCAATTCCTTTTAATCTTGTTGAATCACAAAATATTGGAAATCAGATCCCTATACCTTATCTTATTAATGTTGACGGAGAAATAAATTTCCCTGTTTTAGGCGAAATTAAGGTTGCACAACTTACTACAAAAGAGCTTACAGATTCACTAACTCAACTTTTATTACCCTATTTAAAAAAGCCAATTGTAAATATTCGTATCACAAATTTTAAAATAACTGTACTTGGTGAAGTTAAAAAGCCTGGCAGTTATCCTGTGTTAAATGAAAGAATATCAATAATAGAAGCCTTAAGTCTTGCTGGTGATTTAACAATATATGGTGATCGAAAAAATATTGTTTTAATACGTGAATATAATGGAAAACGAACTTCCGAAACTGTAGATCTTACAAATAGGGCATTATTTGATTCCCCTTATTTTTATTTATCTCAAAACGATGCACTTTATGTAGCTTCAAATAAAACAAAAGTAAATTCATCAGTTGTGGGTCCTAATACTTCTGTAATTTTATCCTCTATTTCCATATTAACAACAATAATTGCTATTCTAGTAAGATAATTTTATATGAAAGAAAATATCAAAGAAATAGATACTTTAGTAAAAAACCCATTCAATTTAAGAGAATTTTTAGAAAAATACCTTTTTCATTGGAAATGGTTTGCTCTCGGTATCATTTTATCATTTTCTTGTGCTTATTTGTATTTACGCTATACAATTCCTGAATTTGAAGTGGTTTCAACCATTTTAATTCAAGACAGAGAAAACCAAAGTATTTCATCAGAACTTTCCGCTTTTCAAGATTTAGGAATCGCATCTAATAGTCAGTCATTATTTTACACTGAAATTGGTGTTTTAGAATCTAGAAGCTTGATGGCTAAAGTAGTAAAAGAATTAGAAATAAATAAAACCTATATAGCAAAAGGGCGTTTTCGAAGCAGTGAATTATACAAAGAAAATCTTCCTTTTAAATTAAATTTCTTTGAAAAAGATTCTTTATTGTATAATAAAGACACCTTAGTTTCTATCGTACCTATTTCTCAAACAAAATTTGATTTATTTGATGGTAAAGACAAAAAAGTAGGTAGCTATCTTTTTGGCGAAAACGTTGAAAGTGAGATTGCTGATTTTACAGTAATACCCACTTTAAATGCTCCTATAGAGATAGAACAAAAGATTTCGATTTATATTACCAAGGTGATGACTAAAGCGAACACATACAGGCATAAAATTCAAATAAGCCAAGTAAATAGAAAATCAAGTTTGGTTACCATGAAGCTTAGAGACATCAATAAGCAAAAGGCAGAAGATGTTTTAATGGTTTTGCTAGAGCAATATAATATTGAAACAATTATAGATAAAAGTCTCGTTGCAAATAGTACAGATCGCTTTATTAATGAACGCATTGATGCTATATCAAAAGAGTTAACGATTATTGATAAAGATGTAGAGAAATTCAAAACTAGCAATAATCTTACTGATATTGCCTCGGAATCAAACCTAATTTTAACTACAAATAATGCTTTAGAAAAAGAAATTATCGATTTAACAACTGAATTAAAATTAGTAAAGTATGTTATTGATTATTTAAATCGTTACGATAATAAACTTATTCCAACAAATTTAGGTTTAAAAAGCCCAATGCTAAATCAAAGTACATTAAAGTACAATGAAATTTTAATTGACAGAAATAGATTGCTTCAAAGTTCAAATAATTTAAATCCAATAATTGTAAATTTAGATAACCAAATTTCCAATTTAAAGATAAGTATTACCGAAAGTTTAGCGAACTTAAAATCATCACTTACCATATCGTTGAATGATTTAAAAAGTCAAGAATTAAAAATGAACTCTAAAATTAATTCTGTCCCAAAAAAAGAAAGAAAGTTTAGAGACATCCAACGTTCGCAGCAAATTATAGAAAGTTTATATTTGTATCTGTTGCAAAAAAGAGAAGAAAATGCAATTACGCTTGCTATAAAAGTACCAAATGCCAAAATAATTGATCCTGCTTTTGGAGGCCCAAAACCGATTTCTCCTGTGAAACTTTTTGTCTATGTTATTGCACTTGGTATGGGGTTAGGAATTCCGTTTATAGTTATTTATTTAGTGTTTTTATTAGATAACAAAGTACACACCGTTGAAGATATTGAACCTATTGTTAATGTTCCAATACTGGGCGATATTCCTAGACTTAAAAAAACAGGTGATTTCATTATTCCTAATGATGAAAGAAGTCCATTTACAGAAGCTTTTCGAATTATTAGAACCAATAGTCATTTTTTACTTTCAAGTATCAACAAAGAGTGTAAAACTATTTTTGTTTCTTCTACAATTAGTGGAGAAGGAAAATCGTTTGTATCTATCAACTTTGCCAGAATTTTAGCACTCTCATCAAAAAAAGTTTTACTAATTGGTGGCGATATTAGAAATCCTAAAATTGCTAAATATCTTAATATACCAAACAAAGAAGGTCTTACTCATTTTTTAGCAGATCCTAAATTAAAAGCAGCATCCCTTATTGAATATGTGAATGATGTAGGTTTTGATATATTACAAGGTGGCCATATTACTCCAAACCCAACTGAGTTACTTATGAATGGTCGTTTTGATGAATTATTAAACTATGCAAAAAGCAACTATGATTTTATTATTATAGACACTGCTCCAGTAAGTTTGGTTACTGATACCGTATTTTTAACTCAAAATAGAGCTGACTTATTCATATATGTTGTGAGAGCAAGCTATTTAGATAAACGAATGCTTCAAGTTCCTAAAAAACTAAACGAATCTAAGAAAATACAAAATATGGCAATTATTTTAAACGATACTAAACCTAATGGTGCTTATGGATATGGTTATGGTTATGGTTATGGTTATGGTTATGGAACAGATGAAAAGAAAAAGAATTGGTTTCAAAAAATATTTAAATAAAGCCCTTTTTATTAAAAATTAATCAAACAATAAATTGAATTTACTTAAAGTATAGTATACCTTACTTTTTGTAGTTTAAATTTAAAAGTATGTCTTTATTTATTGTCCTTCGTTCAAAATCAAAAATCCATCCCCATTTATTAAAATATTTTATGGCAGACTTAATATGATACGCTAAAAGCTTTTTGTTTTTATAGGAACCTTTTTCGTAATTATGAACGATTTCTAGTTTTGGATAATAGACTAGCTTGCTAAGTTGACCAATTCTGCGACATAAATCTACATCTTCTAAATACATAAAAAAACGCTCGTCAAAACCATTTACTTTTTTTAAAACCGTGGTTCTAATCATCATAAAACAACCAGACAATACAGGGATTTCAGCTTCACTTTGGTAGGAAAAGAAACGCAATTCATACCTATTTTCTAGTTGCTTTTTTATTTTTTGAGACGGAATAAATCGTCTGATAATAAGATCTTTAGGTGTTGGTATTAATTTACATAAGTGCTGAGTATCTCCATTTGGATAGACAATTTTTGGCACCAATAAACCAATAGAAGTGTCCGTTTCTGCCTTTTCAAACAACCCTTTTATAATTTCAGGTTTAAAGAACACATCTGGATTTAATAATATATGATATTCACTATTTAACTGAAATGCTTTCTGAAAAGCAATGTTATGAGCTGCTCCAAAACCTACATTTTTATTATTGAAAATATACTGAACCTTTGAATCGTTGCAAAGTTCCTTTAATGAATCATCTGCGGAATTATCTACCACAAAAAGAAAAGAATGTAATTTGCAGCCTAAAAATGAATTAATTACTTTTTTAATATCTTCTTTTGAGTTTTGGTAAACCACTAAAGATGCCGTTATTAATTTTTCGCTCATAATTTGTTGTTGCTAACTTTATTGAATATCATAAAACTTCATTTTATGATTTATATTTTTCCCATCTTTGAGACTTAAAATTGAAAAATTTTATTGGTTTTGCAGGGATACCAACTGCAATTACAAAATTTGGCAAACTTCTAGAAACTACAGAATTGGCTCCTACAATTGTGCCTTTACCAATAGTTACTCCAGGCAAAACTGCTACAAATTCACCTAACCAAACATTGTCTTTAATAATGACTTCTTTCGAAGACAATGGTCTTTCATTTGGTGGCAATTCTGGATTGTTGTCGTTTTCGTCACCTGAATAACTACCATGTACACAATCTGAAATATAAATTTTGCTAGCCATTAACACATTGTCTCCTATAATTACTGATTGGACAGCTGCAATATGCACGTAATCGTTTATTTCTACATTTTTACCAATAGTTAAACATTTTCCTTTTTGGTTATTTAAAGGAAATGCTTCAATTCTGCATCCAAAACCTGTCGTAAATTGATCACCAATTTTAATATATCTTTTATTTCTGATATCAAAAGGAAGGCGTATTAATCTTGCATTGCTAAAAAATATTTTTGTGTAAATAAAAGATAACATCAATTTTAAAGTTCCTATAAAGCCATATTTTTTTATCATACTTACCATTATTTTAATAAAAACTTATTTTAAAAGTGTGTTAAATAGTTCATTCCAACCATGTACAAAAGGCTGCTCATAAATAATAGGTTTAGTTGTATCAAACTTTAATTTATTTTCCAAGGTGTTTAGCATTAATTCTGATAATTGTTTAGCATTATCAGGATTAAAAAAACGAACTAAATTATAATTACCAACAGTTTCCTTTGCATACCCCAAATCTGAAACCAACATAGGTTTATGAAACTGTTTATATTCACTTATTGGCAATCCCCATGTTTCTAATCTAGATGGAAAAATTAAAACATCGCATTCCGCATAATATTTATATACCTCTTCTCTTTTTATTAATCCAATAAATTTAATATTTTTTAGATATTGATACTTTGTGACAATTGATTTAGAATAGTTGTTTTCAGAACCATCAATAGTTATAATGATTTCAATATCTTTATTTTTTTCATGATTGATTAATTTTATAGCCTCACAAATCACTTCAATATTTTTAAAAGGTCTTGGAAACGTAGGAAAAAAAAATACTTTTTTTGAAGATACTATTGTTGTTTTTTGTTGACTTTTCTCTAAAAATTTGTTGTCAATTTTTGGGATTTGAGGAATTGCAGTGATTATTAAATTTCCGTTTAGGTTAAACATTTCCTGAAATCGATGCTTGATCCATAATTGTTGCACAATCACAAATTTGTTTTTTTTAATATTTATTTTATACAAATATTTATAGAACAACGTGAAAAAAAATTGTGTGGGCTGAATCCAAATATCTTTTAAATTTAGCTTGTTAAAAGGTGATGGATTATGGCAATACACAGCCTGGTTAATGTTGCCAACATTGGGTGATATATCATGCAAAGACAACCAAAAAAAAACATCATATTTTTTTGCTACCGATTTAAAATAAAAATATTCATAATATAACCTATACAAATAGAAAGTTCTTGATTTTGGAAATTCAACAAACTGTATGTTTTTATACTCATTTTTAGTGAACAAATCTTTTTTATGGACTAAAGCTATAAAATTATACTGACTTGTAAATGCACTGTTATTTAAATATAGCAAACAATCATTTAATATTGATAAAGGACCTCCTTCAAAAAAATTTACGGCAGCTATTACTATATTTCTTTTTTTCATTTTAGTCTCTTTTTTAGGATTAATCTATTCTAAATCTATCAAAATCAGGATTGATAAAAATCCCTTTATAAGGCACAAACAAATCTGCATAACCACTTATAGATTGATAAAATAAAAAAATAGTAACGATAAATAATAGGATTAAAAAATTAACGGTATAATCTCGGTCTTTTATCAATAAAAATTGAGCAGATAAAAGTAAGACTTCCATAACAGTAAAATACAAACTACCTCTGTTAACTATTACTAATATTGAACTAGAGAAGAGAAAATAGATAATTAATCCAACAAAATACCCGTTAAATATTATTTTGTAATATGATAATTTGGCTGTTAAATAATCATAATTATAGATAAATAGCCCTAAAAACAAAAATCTTTTAACCAATCCTAAAACACTCAAACTCCCAAAATCGTTTTTAAAATCCATAACGTACACCAGGGCTTTGTAGCCAACCATAACCCCCATACTATTTCCTACAAAAGAGAATAATAATGAAGGAATACTTGTTTTACCAATGATAAAACTTAACATTAGAATTGCAACAATCCACGGTTTTTTAATATCTCTATTTAAAAAATAATAAACTACAAAAAGTACCGCTGAACTATGAAACAAAAAAGCAAAGCCAATTAACATGAAAAATTTAAATGTCTCTTTTTGTGCCACATATCTTAAAGCAAACAAGCAAATACCTAAAGCTATTAACTGCCTATTTGACCCCAAAACCCCCATAGTTGTTGCGTAAAAAACCAATAAGGAAACAAATATGTAAGGACTGAATTTTTTAAAGGCTGAAAAAACTAGAACGTAATAAACCAACGCATGAATTACTAAAAAAGCAGTGTAGCTATTCCATAGCTTTTTTATGAGTAAAACTAAAAAACCATAACCTTTTTCAAAATTATCAATAGAATAATAAACATCTGTAATGCTATTTGTATTCTCAAAATTCATTAAATAAGGCTCCCAATCTGTACCTGTTTGCCAACGTAAACCAACTTGAAAAACAAAAAGAACAAATGTAAAAACCAACATGGTTTTATGTTGCACTGAAGATAAATTTGTTCTTAACTCGAGGAATGAAAAAACCAGTAAAACAAGCAATGTAAAAGCGTATACACCCATTACATTAATTTTTTGTAAAGTGAACTAAAATGGCTTATAACAATTTGATTTGAAAAATTTTTGTCATAATATTCTTTATAAGAAACACTTAGTTTCTGTTTGGCAATATGCAGTTTTTCAATAATATTATCTACTGTGTTTTCAAATAAAAATTCATCAGAAATAATAATTTCTGGAATGGCACATCTTTTAGAAGCAATTACAGATTTATTAAACAAATAACCTTCAATAATTGGCAATCCAAAACCTTCTGCAAATTCTGCAGGCATCAATACAATATCACAACTTGAATAATAACTCATTAAATGTTCATCACTTATATACCCCAAAAGCTTGATGTTTTGCAAATCCAATATTTTTATTTCATTTTCATATTGATTGTACAAAGGTCCTGTGCCTGCAATAAATATCTCAAAATCAGTATCTTTTAATTGTTCTGCTACTTTAATGAGTAAATCAATTCTTGAGCGCTTTTCCATACTTCTGACCACAAATACTTTAATTTTAGTAATATTAAATTCTATCAATAATTTATCCTTTTCTTTTTGCGCTAGTTCATTTAAATAACCTTCTAAATGAGACGTATTTGATACGATTATAAAATTTTCTTTATTAGAAAATAAACTCATTTTTTTTGTGAAATCAGATATAAAATGAACAAAATTTACTCTCTTATATAAATAAATTTCCAATAGATAAAATAGCGTTTTTAAACGATGATCATTCACTTTATTTTGATAGTATAAAGCATCATGAACCGAAAATAAATTGGTATTCAAAAAACAAGTCATACTCATCAATGTATTATGAGAGTGAATGAAAACTGATTTTTCTTTCCTTTTTATTCTCAAAATAAACCAATTAAACACAAAATATTTTAAAAAATCAGTTTTAATTCCAATACAGATGAAATCTTTATACCTATAAACATTGGTTTTATCATCCCAATGAACATAATAATTTATTTTGCTAGCACTAGCTTTTGATTGAAAATCAATAACATTTTCTACACCTCTTTTATGCTTTAACATATTGTTAAAACCTAAATATACAATTTTAGTGTTTTTGGGGGTTTTGCTCATAAACTACTTAACGATACACTTTTTTAACTTTTCTAAATATTTTTTTTCCCAACGTAAATCTGGCTCCATATAATTGCCTTCAGCCCATTCATTCCAAGATTTTAAAAATATAATTTTATTCTCAGATTTTTTGTCTTGTATCATTTCAACGACCTCATTTACATGATTTTCAAAATATTCAGGTGTCGAATTGGTTAATACCAAACCTTCTCTACCGCTTCTAGGTGTATGATCCCAACCTGGAATTATAGTTGGAAAAACGTTTTCTAGAGCATCTTCTTTAGGCGATACAAAATATTTAGAAACTACTTTATAAGAATATACCAAAGGGACATTTCTTATCACTCTATTCAATCGATTCTTTAGTTTTTGACCAAAAGTACGATGGTTGAGTGTGTAATTAAATAATCGGGTTGTATTCACTGCATCAAATCCGTTTTCTGAAATTTCTTTCACAGTAAACTTATTATCAATACAATGACCCACAAAATAAATTTTTGGCAATCCGTTTTCTAGAGCTAGTTTTTGCCAAGTTTCCATAAAGACTTTAACTTCTGACTCTCCAACTGGTTTGTAAATCATAAACAATGGTCTATCATTGACAGTAATATATCTTTTGTCTTTAAACGCAGGTAAAACCTCAAAAAAATGTGCTGTATAATCTTTTACACCAGGATATAACTGTTCAATTAAAATATTCCTATTTGTCATTCCGTGTGCAAAACCTTTCCATGTTTCGTTAGCCCATGCTAAACAAAAAGGAAAATCTGGTTCTTTTGAATTTAAGACTTCGTTAAATGGTCTTTCTATTAATCTTTTACCATTACCAAACCAATAATGCCAATAAATAAAACCTTCAACCCCATATTCACGAGCCAATTCTGCTTGCGCTTTCCTAGTTTCTGCAACTCTTAAATCATAATACCCTAAATCTGCCGGAACTCTTGGTTGATAATGTCCTTTAAATAATGCTTTGGCTTTACCAACATTCGTCCATTCTGTAAACCCTTTTCCCCACCATTTATCATTTTCTGGAATCGGATGAAATTGTGGTAAGTAAAATGCGATAACACGTGCTTTTTTTTCCATGTAATGAATCTTATTTTTTTATAAAGCCTTTAATCATTTTAATTGGGTTTATAGAAAGTATCATTGACATCCCAAAAATAACAAAAATTAAAGCTATTGATTTTAATACAATAGAAAATACTATTTCATCAATTTTAACTAAATAGACTAATATATAAATAGATAACGCTGCTAAAAGTAAACTAAATAATGGCCTATAATGACTTACTTTTATTCTAGAATACCAAATAGAAATTACTAACATTACTGTCATTGCTAAACTAGAAACCAATGCAGCCGTTAATAACCCAAATTTAGGTAAAAAAATAACATTTAAAGTGATACTTATAGTTGCACCAACAATACTAACTAGTGAATTTATTTTTGTTTTTCCTTTTGCTGTTATAATTGTTCCATAAAGCATGCTCAAAGAAGCGCTATAAACTCCAATAATTATCATTGGCACATACGAATATGCCTCATGAAACTTAACATCAGTCATCAATAAAAAAAACTCTTTTGAAAAAACACTTAAACAAAGAGCTCCAATCAATAAAATGTACACAAAACTATTACGTATGTTTTCAAAAATAGTTAAAAACTTGTCACTTCCCCAGTTTTTAAAAATATAAGGCTCAAAAGCTTTGTAGGCTCCGAATGAAAATATATTTAAAATCAACGCAATAGAGGCTGCAATACTATAAATACCTAAATCATTAAGAGTTAAATATTTATCTATTAATATTCTGTCAGAAATTGTTGTTAAATAATACGCAATAGATCCTGGTACTAGAGGCAGTGTAAAAGCTAAAACCTTTTTTATTTGGGCAAAATTTAAATTCCAAATGATATGATTGCGAATCATATACAGAAAGATAAAAGCAAAAATAAAATTGACAATTAAATTTGCATACAAAACACCTAATGCAGTATAATTGAAATAAATAACCAACACTAAAGTTAAAATAAATGCAATAATACCTCTTGAAACATTTAGCATTGTTAATGGCATTGGTTTCTCTATCACTCTAAAAAAAGCAGAAGGAAGTATGGAAAATAAATTGAAAAAGTTAATTAAAACTCCAATGAATAAATAGGGGTAAAAATCTATATTACTTCCTAATGCATTAAAAACATAGTCTCCAAATAAAAGTAAAACAACAACTAAAATACTGTTTAATAAAATGATAAAAGTCGATAAATTACCTAATAACTTTTTTTGTTCTTCACTTGATTTATATCGATAATAAAAAACTAAAAAATAGGTATTTACACTTAAAAAACCCAGTGCAAGTAAAAATGTATTCAAGGTATTTACATAATTTACAATTCCATAATCTGAAGGCGTCAAATATAGTGTAAGAATTGGCAACGAAATAAAACCAATAAGCCTAGGAATAATATCGCCTAAGGCATAAATAGTGGTGTTTTTAATTAACTTAATACCGCTCATTTTTTATTAGTCAATTAGTTCTTTTAATACCGATAAATCATAATCTTGAATATAATCATTCACCAAATCGTAATTCGTTAAGGCATTATTTTTTAACGCATTATATAAATCATCTTCCGTATTGACTACTACTAATTTTTCTTCTGAGCCATCAAAAGGAGGAACAGATTTATGACCAGCCATATTAATTCCATTCTCATTTTTAGGATTAAATAAAATATAGTTTACACCATGAATTAATGATTCTAGCACAAGTGTTGAATTAGTGCCAATTACTAACGAAGTTTTGTTTAAAGAATTTTCAAGAGTATCATTATCGCAAGTATAAAAATCTTGGTCTAAAAATGAATGAACCCATTTTTTATCCATTGTTGGATGTGTTCTATATCTTGCTTTTTTAACACCCAATTTTTTTAAAACAGTTTGTACTTTGTAAAGATATAAAGCAGTGGTACCACAATCTGTAATTACAGTATTGTCATATTGATGCTGAATCCAAACTGCCGATGTTAAAGGAATTACTAAAATATCTGATAAATCTGATTTTAAGATTTTATTTTTTTTTATTTTTTTATAATGAGGATTGCCAACTACTTTCACTTTTGATGAATCAAAACCTACATTTATATAATTTTGTTTAATTTTTTCGCTCCAAACCATTAAATAATCTGATCTGTTATCTACTTCAAGACTGTATACTCCTGGCATTCCATGTGAAAAAACAAAAGATGGACGCCCCATTTTTTTAAAAATATCGATGCAATATTTACTATAAAAATATTGGTCTGTGTATAAAAAAAGTGCTCTAAAATCTTGCTTTTGGTAAGCAGTTAAAAGATGCTGTTGAAAAACTTCTAATTCGTTATGAAATTTTGGATCTAAAAAAGTATAAAAATCATCAGATTTTAATTTTTTTTGGAGATTTTGATGCCAATTAAACGTTTCAAAATCGCCATAAATACTTTTTTTTCTTAGTGGATGCCAAATTGGTGAATATGAATCAAAACCTAAATCAGCAAGTTTAGAGATGTCTTTTTGTTTTTGTCTTAAAGTTGATAAAACATTTATATTATAGGATTTTTTTATATCATTTTTTGAAAGTAATGCGTTTGAATAACGATATAAATTTTTCAGTTTTTCTTGTATAGGAATCACCTTATTTCTATGATAAGGTTTTGCCATGATTGTTTCTGAAATATATAAAAGACAGTCTAATTCTATTTTAAAAAAATCTATGTACTTTTTTGATAATTCATTAGCTGCATTATCTCTTAAATATTTTATTAGATAGCTATCCATTGAAAATAAAAAAAATTAATTGGTATGATTATTTAAAACTTACTTTTAAGAAAAACTGTAAACTTAAAAACTCTTCAAAAGCGCCAAACGTGAACTTATTTAATGTTGTTCGTTTACTTTTTAAATTTTTTAAATTTGATTCAATTTTATCGATTTTTAATTCAGGGAAAGATTCAAAAAGTTTTTTCATATCTTTTTTACAGAAAAACCTAAGATGTGTTTTATCAAAAATACCAAAATCTTCGTACTCAAAACTACCTTTTACAACTATTTTGTACAAAGCATTTGCATAACGAATATTTGGTAGACTTAGATAAATAGCACCGTCCTTTTTTAAGTAAGGTAATAAAATAGCAATCGTATTTTCTGCATCTAATAAATGTTCTAAAACATCTGCTAAAATAATGGCATCAAAATAATTTTTATTGAATTGTAGTTCTTTTTGTTGCTCAATATTATCGATTGTAAATGAATTAAAATATTCTTTATTTTTACAAACATCTACTAAATCATACGCATGTATTTCTTTAGCTACACCCGTTTTTTTTAATTCGGTTAAAGTAGCTCCTGTTCCTGCGCCTACTTCCAGTATTGTTAAATCTTTATTTGCACCCATAAATGTAATTACATCTTTACGAATACTAGAAAAATAGTCTTCATTTTGTTTTACTTCATATTGCTCTACCATATTTTTATTTTTTTATTATACCACTTTCTTAAATAGTTGTCAAAATCTTTAAACTCAAAATAACTTTCTTTAAACTATAATACATTTTTTAAATTGATTGCTGCTACATAAACAGAGGATCCTTCTTTGTTTTCAAAAGAGGTATAATAGCTAAGCCATAGTATATTATCTGTTATAAGCATTCCAGGGTAGGAACCGTCTCCAAAACTAGGGATATCAATAACTTTCTTGTAGGTTTTTGTTTCTAAATCATAAACCCCTAGATAAACCCAGCTGTAAAAAGATCCTGAGAACAACAACTTATTATTATCTAATATTAAAAAATTCGGGCCTCTGAAATTATCTATTTCAATTTCAGCAAACCAATCCCAATATTCAAGAGGTTTTTTTGATCTACCTAATAAAGCCGGGCCCTTATCTCTTCTTACCAAAACAAAAAACTCACCCTCATCATTTACTCTTATGGTAGCTTCTGAAGGTAAAAGTTGAATATTTTTGATTACATTTTGTTTTGAAAAAAATAGACCATCATCGCTTTTATAAAGATCAAATATTTCATTATACTTATAACCAACTGTATAGGCTTTATTTTCATACCAAGTGATGCGCCATGGCCAAGCTTCATTTCCTAAAATAGGATCGGGAACAACAGCAAGATTATCTAACAAAACGATTTTTGGCTCTTGCCAACCATCTGTTTTGGAATATTTTAAATTATAACCGCTAAATGACTTTATTTGTTGATTTCCATATGTTGAACCATGAATATATAAAGATAATTCATCTGCGTTTAATGCAAATTTTGGATCTCTTAAATCAATTCCAGCTATCGCAATTTCTTTAAAAAAATCCCATTTCAAACCATCAATACTAGTAAACATATGTAAAACACTATCCTCACTATAAGCATGCTTATCTGATTCTCTAAAAACCAAAAAAAATTGATTATCAAAAAAAGTAATATCTGTAAAAGCTTTATGCCTTCCTTCTTCATATGCAATCCTATTCACCAAAATTCTCTCTGTTATTGGAGTAATAATTGGCTCTTTGGTTTTACCCTCATCAAAATCTTGAGAACCACATGAAAGTATGGCACAAAAAATACAACTAGTGATTATAATTTTCACCAGATTGTTTATACCTTTGATTTTTATTCCTTTTACTTCCAATATCTTTTCATTGTTTAATTTACTTCTATTAATTTAAAACATCAAAAGTTAATGATGTTCCTCGCTCAATATCAACATTAACTCTTTTTCCAAGTATTTCTTGATAATGTTTTGGATGCATTCCAAATCCTGGTCTTATTGAGCGTACATTCTCTTTAGTTAAAAATTCTCCTGCTTTTATATCTTTAACAATGTATAAAGAACGACAAAAATCTCTTCCACTACGTTGTTTTTCGGTCAAAGTATAATCAACTACCCCAATAGCGCTTTCTGTTTCTCTTACTGCTTTTACCATTGCTGTAAACTCCTCTTCATTCATTGAAAATGAAGCATCTACACCACCCATTGAACGATCTAAAATAAAATGCTTTTCAATGATTTTAGCGCCAAATGCTGTTGCTACAATTGGCACAATATTTCCCATTGTATGATCTGATAATCCGCTTATAACATTGTAACGTTCTGCTAAATCTTTTACCATACACATATTTGCTTCTTCAATTGGAGCAGGATAACTGGATGTACATTTTAACAATGCAATATCATGATTTCCCTCTCTATGACAAGCATCTAAGGCCAATTCTATATCTTCTTGTTCTGCAATGCCAGTTGAAATAATTACTGGTTTTCCTTTAGATGCAATTAATTCAATTAATGGAATGTCTGTAATTTCAAAGGATGCAATTTTGTACGCAGGAACATTTAATGTTTCTAAAAAGGCTACAGAAGTTGGATCGAAAGGAGATGAAAAACAGATTAAACCTTCTTGCTTAGCAACCTCCATAATTTGTTGATGCCATTCCCAGGGAGTATACGCTTTTTGATACAGTTTGTGTAAATTTTGATTCTCCCAAATAGTGCCTTTTACAATAAAATCATCCTTATCAGAAGCAATAGTCATGGTATCTGCTGTATAAGTTTGTAACTTTATACAATCTGCACCTGCTCTTTTTGCACCTTTTACCGTTTCAATTGCTGTTTCTAGACTTCCATTATGGTTGGCAGATAATTCTGCTATGATAAACACAGGTGTATTACTGTTTATTTCTCTATTTCCTATTTTCATATTAAATATTAATTTATTGACCTAACTAAACAAAAAGCTTCAGCAAAATTGGTTCCTACCATTATTCCCCATCTTTGCGCTTGAATTTTTAAAGCCTCTGGTGATCTAGGATGTGGATATTCACGACGCTCAAACTCGTAACTTTCCATACCTTTTATTTTTGCGTCAATATTATTTTTAGAAATGCTAAAAAATAAATTTGGTAAAAAATGACGTGGATCACTAGGTGATTTCCATTCTGTACCCGAAGGGGTTTCAAAGGTGATTATTGTTTTTACATTTTCATCTTGCATTGGTCTACAAGCGGTTATTACCGATTCAAAAGTTCTTTGATGATCTATATTTACATCACCTCCGTGGTGCGTAAATATAACTTCTGGTTGAAAACTTTCTTTTTCTTTTTCTATTACCTTAATAATATCTAACAAAGCAATGCTGTCAAACCTATTATCTGGAAAATCATAAATACTAATGCTATGATACCCAATAGATTTTTGAGCATTTTTAATGTTATTGCGATGTATGGCTAATTGTTTTTCCCAGATGTTAACATCCCTTTCTTCTGAACGAGATGTAATACCTTCACCAAGAATTACAACATGTGTTTTAACCTTGTACTCTGTAATTAATCGATGCATTGTTGCTCCTAAACCTAATAATTCATCATCAGGATGTGCCACTACAATCATAATTTTTTTATTTCTTAGATATTCTAACATCTGCTGTAATTATTTTTTTATCTGTGCTATAATTAGCATTTGTAAACTCAAATTTTAAGGTAGCTGTCTCCAAAAAAGCCGAAGGATAGCCATCTGCATCTAACATTCTAATATGATCATATACTTTTTGTATACCTTCTAATGTATCCATATTGCTATGTTCCAGTTTACGCCTTTTAAAATTCACTATCTCCCCTTCTTGTGCTTTTGGTTGTAAATCTGTAGCTATTATTTCGGAGATCATAACTTCAATAATTCCATTGGCTTTATTGAAAATTTCCTTTGCAGTACCTACTAGAGATAAATCTCTTTTTAAATAAATAGGTCCTGCATCCAATTCTTTAACTACTCGTATTGCTGAAATTTTAGTTTCTGTATGACCTCGTACAATTAAATTTTGTAGTGGACTACCACCTCTTCCGTATGGCAAATCAGTCATATGAAAAACAACACATTCATAGTTAGAATATATGGCTTCAGGAATAATATAAGACCAATGTGGAATAAAAATTTTATCAATATTATATTTACTTAATAAACCCGAATTAAAATCATTTTTATTATCAATCAACAACCAGTTTGTAACCTTATACTTCTTTTCTAGTATAGAGATTAAATTTCTATTCCATTCTTTTTCAGATAATATTATATTTGTAAGTTTCATACCTAAGTAATATATTCATTATACCCTTTATAAAAACATTTACCGGCCTTTGGTTTTGTATAATTGGAAATTTCTTCACCTAAAAACTCTTGAATAGACCATTCCAGATCCCTAAAACCTAAGAGATCTCTGAACAGAATTGTACTTGAAAACCTTGGATTGATTTCAAAAACAACTGGTTTTTCATTATGTATTCTTAGTTGAATATTGATACTTCCTTCAAGATTTAACAACTCTGCCATTTCTATTAATAAAGCATCAATTCTTTGGTCTTCAATAACCTCTCCATAACCACTATAACCACCTGAAGTTAACTCACGCTTAAATATAATATTTCTGATATCACCGTTTTTTGTTCTGTAAGCACAACAAGTATATTCACCTTCTTTACCATCCAGTAATTCTTGAAATATAAAGTCCTGATTTTTATTGGCGAGAAATGTAAATTCCTCGTAATTATCAACTACAAAAATATTAGAACTACCTGCTCCAGTATTAGGTTTTGCTATTATAGGAAAAATTATGTCTTTACTCGAACTTGTATATAGAATTGGATTAGGTAGTTTATTTTCCTTCAAGAAGAGAGTTGTACTGGTTTTATTAAAACCTATTATTCTTGAAAAATGATTAGCCATTAAAACCTCAGCACCACCAATCACTGGAACATCTTTATAATTATCTGTATAAAATCTTAGTTCGTGCTCAGAAACAGGAATTATAATATCAATTTCATTTTTTAAAACATAAGTCTCGATATCTTTTACATAATTCTCATCAGACACTTTCGGGCCAATATCAAAAATATCAAAAATAAATTGGGCGGCGTTTTTATCAGAAATATCTATTCCATAGACATTTTTTGCATACTTATATTTTGATAATATTTTACCAACACTTTGCCCAATATCTCCACCGCAACCAGTAACTAATATGTTTAGTTTCTTATTCATATAATAGCTTTATTTCCTTTTTAAAATTTTAGTTAGGTATTTTATTTCTGGGTCTTCTTTCTCAACTTCTTCTATTAGTCTTTTGGTATTATAATCTGTTGAAAGCATTTGAAAACAATTGTTTTTAGTATTAATAATTGCCCAAAAAGCCTTTCCTCCTATCTGTCTTGATTGACCAATTGAACCTGGGTTTATTAAAATGCTGTTGTTATTTTTAATAGCAAAAGCATAATGAGAGTGTCCTATCAAAACAAAATCGTGGATTTCAGAATCACACTTTTTGATGACACTTCTATCACAATCCGGATATATATAAAAATTATTAGCCCAAGGACTTCCATGACTCATTAATATAGTAGTATTATTAAATTTAACCGATTTTGTATCAGGTAGACTCTTTAAAAATCCCAATTGTTCTGTTGATAATTTTTCGATTGCTGCTTGATGACCACTGCCATATTTTACTCGAATGGACTCAGATAAAGAGGGGTCTGATCGCAGATCTTCCAATATATACTCATGATTTCCTTTAATCATATCAAAACTCCACTCAGAAAGTGCGTTCAATATTTTATCTGGATGATAATAATAACCAACAATATCACCAAGAAGCAATAAATGTGCTACGCCTTCTATCTTCGCCTTTTTTAAGACTTGAACAAGGGCATCATAATTACCATGAATATCTGAAATTACTCCTATTTTCATCCTTTTTTTTCAATAATTTTTAAAATATCTTGGGCAACAGCTAATGGTGCCTTTAATTGACCTTCTTTTTGTAACTCTTTAAAGTTTTCAACATCAGGAAAATTGCTAGCTCTTAACTCCTTTTGCATACCAGTATCCATAACTCCTGGATCTATGTTTAAAAAGCGATGTTGTTCATACTCACTTTCAGCAACATTAAAAAACATTTGAATAAATGCTTTTGATGAACAATATAATGACCAATTACTAATGGCTCTATTTGCAGCTCCTGAACTTATATTTACAAATGTTAATGGATTATTATTAAAGTTTTTTAGCAAGTAGTTTACAATGACCATTGTTGATTTCATATTTATGGATAATGTTTTATCCATTGCAGCTTCATCTAAATCTTCAATTTTAACAATAGGCTGAATGATACTGGCATTATTAATAAAACAAATAGATTCATCGCCAATCTTATCTTTTAAAGCAGTGATTTTTTTACTTACATTATTCTCTGCTAGATCTACTTTTATAAATTGAAAGTTATTTGAGGAATGAGATTGTTGATCCTTACTTAAACTTCGAGATATTGAAATAACAAGGCAGTTTTCATCTTTAATTAAAACATCTACTAATGCTTTACCTAAACCTCTATTTGCTCCTGTTATGACAATGGTTTTCTTCATGAATTAAACTATAGTTTTATCAATTATATTAAACTTTGCATGCATGATAACATCTTTATACACACCATTAAAAAAATAATGCTCTTTTAAAACGGCTTCTTGTATAAATCCAGCATTTTCAATAACCTCATAAATATGTGGTCTCAAATCAAAAGCATAAGTAAAGAGTTTGTGAAAATTCAAATCTTTAAATGCGACTTGCTCAATTAATCCTAAAAAAAAAGTCCAATGCTTAGAAAAATATTTTTCTTCTAACTCTGTATTCATTATGAATGAAACTTCCGCATTCTTGTCAATCCAGTTGATATGAACCAGTCCCCCATAACCAATACATACATCATTTTGCAGGTATGAAAACAATATTTGATTGGGTTGCTCTTCATTAAAAAGCAGATTAACTACATTGTTAAAATAGGCCTCTTGATCTTCTTCTGTGATAAGTTTTTCTTGTCTTAAATGATAAATTTGCTCGTTTCTCCATTTTAAAATATCCATACGATCTTCATACCGAATAGGAATAATAGTGAAATTCACACTTACATATTCTTGTTTATTTAATGCTCTGTACGAGTTCATATTTTAATTCAGCTAATTTCCAATCTAATTCAGTATCTATATCTTGTGCTTCTAGTTCTGAAATAACTATACTTCCTGTATTATCAGTTACGACAGCTTTCTTTTGTAAACATTTAATTGTATTCATCCAATAAAACTGACCAACATCATGATAACTGTGCTCCAAATCTTGTGATCTTGTTAAACTAAACTCTGGATAAAAAAAATCAACTCTATTCTTTTTACCAATTTTAAAGGCTCTTTGTACAGGAAAACCAAAAGTTGTAACTGGCAACACACAATCGAAATCTTCCTTTTGAAGCAAGTTAAAAGTAGTTGTTAATTTATTTACGGTTACAAAAGGAGCACATGCATATATACAACATGTATAATCAAATATTTTGTTTAATGATTCATACTTTAAAACAACTTCTTCTATCACATCGAAAGTTGTGGCATAATCATCCGCAGTTTTATTGCTTCTTAAAAATGGCACTTTTGCACCATAACTCATTGCTATTTTGGCAATCTCCTTGTCATCAGTCGATACCATAACCTCATCGAACAAACCTGATTTTAAAGCCGCCTCAATGGAATATGCAATTATAGGTTTTCCTGAAAAAGATTTAATATTTTTTTTAGGAATCCGTTTACTGCCGCCGCGAGCTGGTATAATGGCTAGGTTTGACATTAGTTCATTTTTTTCTTTTTAATTATCAGGTTTGGAGAGCTACCAAACACCATTGAGTTATCTGGTATATCTTGATCTTTTACACAAGCTCCTGCGCCTAAAATAACATTATTTCCAATTTTAGAATTACCTAATATCATAGAATTAACGGACATCGTTACATGCTCACCAATTACAGGAAAGATATTGTTATTATTCCCTACTGTACACGTTTGACTAAATGTGAAATACTCTCCAAATTTAGCTCTTCCCATAACAGATGCAAGTGGATGGTCTAATGTGAAAATTTTTGGTAATTCTACTTCATAAAACAAATCACATCCATTCATTGTTCTATTGAGATAATACAATTTATCTGCGAGACTTTTATGACTTTTTTCTTCCTTAAAAACAGTATTTGAGAAATAATATAAAAACACGGTATATTGCCCTGAATGATAAGGGTTAAAATAGGTCTCACCCTTTCGCGTATAATACTTGTTTTTATTTTTTGAAAAATTATATTCGCAACGATGAAAGACTTTATCTCCTAAAGAATTTATTACATGAATTTCAGCACCTGATATGCTAAAAAAAACATTCAATTGTCGAATTAAACCTTTTAGTATATCTTCTTTTTCTATTTCAAATATCATTGTAAAAGGTGTTTATTTCATCAATTACATACCCTTGTTCTTCATTAGTTAATGTTGGAAACATAGGCAAACTGATGCAATGATTATAATAATTTTCAGCATGAACAAAATCGCCTTCTTTCCAACCCAATCTTTTATAATATGGCATTAAATGACAAGGTATATAATGGATTTGCGCGAATATCTTTTTACTTCGTAAATGGTTGTACAATCCTAATCTATTTTCAACT
>Ga0115005_10001147_pt1 | contig 20774 bp, 16 predicted proteins | sample ArcOceMetagenome_FD_87163 | JGI IMG/M metagenome (GOLD analysis project Ga0115005, IMG submission 87163) | Marine eukaryotic phytoplankton communities from Arctic Ocean - Arctic Ocean - Greenland ARC118M Metagenome | ecosystem: Environmental > Aquatic > Marine > Oceanic | place: Arctic Ocean... | reverse complement strand
TTAATGATGAATTAATTGGAAGAGGTGCTGCAGATATGAAAGCTAGTGTTGCAGCCTTCATCGAAGCCTTAAAAAATTTCTTAGCAACATGCTCTGAACCAAATTTTCAAATATGGATGCTGCTTGCAAGCAATGAAGAAGGAGAACCACAAGACGGTAAAATTAATACGCTAATAGAATCCTTGGCTGCTAACAATGAGATCATTGACTATTGCTTGGTGGGAGAGGCAAGCTCTACCTCAACTGTTGGAGATGTTCTAAGGGTCGGTAGAAGAGGCTCTCTAAGTGGAAACCTTAAGCTTATTGGAAAACAGGGTCATGTTGCCTATCCTACAAAAGTGCTAAGTCCAATTTTAGAGGTGGGGCCTATTATCTCTGATCTTCAAGCAATCTCATGGGACCAGGGAAATGAATATTTTGATCCGACTTCATTTCAAATATCCAACATTGACTCTGGAACAGGCGCAACAAATGTTGTTCCTGGCCATCTAAATATGTTGTTTAATTTTAGATTCTCACCTGAATCATCACATGAGTCTCTCAAAGAGAGGTTTATTCAGATCTTAGAAAAATCTAAATGTGAGTTTGAGATTGAATGGACTCTTAATGCAGTTCCATACTTAACCAAAAAAACGAATCTACTCAATATAATTCAGAGCGCTTTAAAGAAAATTAATAACAAAGAAGCTGTCATAGACAATGGTGGTGGCACTTCAGACGGAAGATGGGTTTCACCCTCTGGAGCAGAAGTAATTGAGCTTGGCCCTATCAATAAAACTATTCACCAGATTGATGAAAAGATTTCTCTCTCTGACTTAGAACTTCTAACCAGAATTTACAATCAAATCCTGGTTGAGACCAATTCAGATTCTAGCTAATTAGATTCCTTCGCACCTTTTATTACAAAAGATAGGCCGATAAGCACTGCAGCAATACAAGGTAATATTGAATCATAAAGCTAAAGACTGGTGAGATTGTTTCTAATCCGCCGTCCAATGCTTCTCCGCCAAGCAGACCAGCCATAACACCGCCGATTGCACTAGCAAGGAACCATAAACCAAACATTTGCCCCATGTATCTCTTGGGACCGTAGCGTGAAAAAGCTGATAAACCAATTGGTGAAAGCGCAAGCTCTCCCCATGTTTGAAACAAGTATGTAAGAACAAGCCACTGCATGCCTACAGGAGATGATTCAAGCGCAATATCTACTGCAACAATCATCACAAGAAAGCTCAAGGCCATAAACAATAAACCAATTGCAAATTTAATTGGAAGATTTGGGTTTAAGTTAATTCTAGCGAGGTATGCCCAGATTCCAGCAAAAATAGGAGCAAACATGACCACAAACATTGGATTAGCAAATTGAAGCCAACCAACAGGGATTATAAAACTTGCAATAGATAGGTCTGTGTAATCTCTGGCAAAGATATTTAAAGAGCCAGCAGACTGATCAAAACCTGCCCAAAATGCTGCTGCTCCTATAAATAATAAAAATAGTAGAATTAGGTTCTTTCGCTCAGTAGCATCCAGACCTGCAAATAAAAATAAATATACAAAATAAACACCGGCAACTATTGTTAAAAAGTATGCAAAGTTTTCAGCAAACACTCGGGGATCGATGGTAATGAGACCCATGAGGCCTGCTCCAATAATTACAAACATTCCAACTAATGATGCATACATATATTTTGAAAGTTTGGAGCGCTTTTCATCGGACATCTCGTTTGGATGCATTCCAGCATCGCCAAGCAAATCTTTGCTTCTAAGGAACTGAATCACGCCAAAAGCCATGCCTATTCCAGCAGCTCCAAAACCCCAATGCCATCCAATTTTTTCTCCGAGGTATGCGCAGACTAAGAACCCTAGCGTGGATCCAATGTTGATCGACATGTAAAAAATTGTGTAGCCTGAGTCTCTTTTCTCATCTAAATTTTTATATAACTCTCCAACAATTGTAGAAATATTACCTTTAAGCAATCCTGTGCCAAGAACCACAAACGTTAGCCCAAGAAAAAAAGATTGCTCTATTGGGATTGCCAGCGTGAAATGACCAAGCGCAATGATAAAGGCTCCAATTAAAACAGCTTTTTGATGCCCTAAAATATTGTCAGCAATCCATCCCCCTGGAACAACCATAAAATAAACCATTCCAACATATATTCCATAAATAGCTTGAGCATCTACCTGTGACCAACCCAGCCCTGGGTTAAAACCAGTGACAGTCCCAGTCATATAAAGAACCAATAAAGCCCTCATGCCATAGTAAGACATTCGCTCCCACATCTCCGTTAGAAATAAAGTCTTTAATCCAATTGGATGACCAAAAAAAGTATTGCTTGTATTCATGTGTATTGAGTTATGATTTGTAGGAAATACTATATCAGAATGATGCAAAAAACTCCCTACGTTGGCCCATTTCTTAGAACCATTGCTTCAATCTATGATCTTTTTTTATTGCTTGGGGTCTGGTTTGCTGTTGGCTCTTTTGCCCTCTGGTTAAATGGAGGTCAAGTTCTTCATCCTGCTCTAGGATCAATCTTGGTATTTGTGAGTGGTTGGATTTTTTTTGCATTTTTTTGGATCAAGAGCGGACAAACGCTTGGAATGCAGGTGTGGAGAATTAAGCTGATTTCCTCAGACTCAAGCTCTCAAAAAATTACTTTAATGCAAACTTTTCTCAGGTATTCAGTTAACTGCGGGATTCTTGCTTTACTAGGCATGCCTCTGTTTTTAATTTATGTGGATCAAAAGAGATTAGCTGTGAATGATGTCTTGTCTAAAACTAAACTGATTAGGTTGGAAAGTTAGATTCTTCTGTACCCTACCCAGCCAGCTGTAATCAAGCATAAAATTGGGATCAAATAAGCTATTAATATAGGCCATTGATAGGTTAGAAAAGAGGCAACGAATAAGTCCTTAGTTAAATCAAAGAGAAGGCCAAAGAAAATTCCAAACACTATCTGTCTACCAATCCCTCCAGAGCGAACTAAACCAAACATTAAACTGCCAGCAAAATAAATAATTCCCATAACAAAAATAGGTAAGAATATTTTTGAATAGATTGCAGATTTAATAAGCCTTAAGTCCTTTTGAGGCACTAAGGATGAATATTTTTTTTGAAGGTTTATTAGGGATCTAAGGGAGCTTCTTTCTAAGGTTTTTTGATCGAGAGACGGCTGCAATAAAAAAGTAAAAATCTCAGGTTGCAAGGAAGGATCTATGGGATTGGTTATTTTTAATTCATTATCCTTTAAGACACCTGAGTTAAATTTTTGAGCGCGAGATACTTCGCCGGTTTGATTGAATTGAATTAACTGGATATCTGAAATCTTATTTGGACCCAGGGCCTGAACTCCTATTAAGCTTTTGTCAGTTAGTTGCCACGAATAAGTGCCTTGATCAGAATAGTTTTCGTCAACGGCGATGGTTTGCGCAATTTTATATTCATCGCTTATCTCAACAAAAATAAACTCATCAAGAGTTACTAATATGAGTGATAAAAGTAAAGGCCCAATACCAGTAATCAAGATAATTTTTGATGGAGAAAATCCAAGAGATCTCAGGAACACTAAATTGCCCTGTTGATTAAAGATAGTTAAAGCAATTAATGCGCCAATAAGCATAGAGCTTTCAAGGTACTGCAGGCCCTTGTGTGGTTGCTCAATTAATGTGGCAAAGAGTATTGAGATAAAGCTATTGGTGTTTGAAAGATTCTCTAACTCCGTGACAAAAGAGACTGAAAAATCAAGGCAGACCATCGTTAACCAAACAAACAAAGAGGTCAAAAAACTTTTTAAAATGAGGTGTTTGGCGTATATATTCATAGCGTTAAATTATGCGCTTAACCAAAGTAGCAATGAAAAAATCATAAAAATAATGGCAATGGTTTTAAATCTCTGGCGCAGCATAAAAATTTCTATTTGCTTTCGACCTTCAAGCCTATAAAGAAAAATTCCTAACATTAGAACGGCCAAATGGACTGGCCAGAAACCTAAGTACAAGAAATCCCATGAGCCTGAATAGCTTTCCCTAAAACCCACCAGAAAGCTCAAATATAAAATATAAATTAATACCCCTGTAACTAAACTGCCCTCTCTTCCTGCTCTGGGACTAGATCTTCCAAACACAAAACCAAGCACCAAGAGTGCTATCAGCATCAATGGAATGCTTGCGTTCCATTGATTCTCAATAAAATTAGAAGATTTTTTATAATCTAATAATTTATTCAGACTAAATTCGTTAGGTGGGGCTCCGCCAATATCAATAGAATGCGAAAGCTCATTAAAAGAGATATCCATTTTATTTGAATTATTTAGATCCGGATGAATGGTGCCGTTTCTAAAACTTAAGATCATTTGATTGCTCAAGTTAGATATCTCAAGCTCATCTGCTTTGATTAAGGAAAAGGAAGCATCCTTGGAAACAAAAAACGTTATGTCTCTCATCAAAGATTCATTTATAGCATCAAAATAAAGATAGCTAATACCATTATCTAGATTAATTAGGCTGCCAGGTTTTAAAGTAGATAACCTGTCTTCAAAAGACTGTTCAGCAATGAGATTTTTAGATAGTACTTTGGTATATGGTCCAATAAATACACTGAGAATCGAGCACGCAATCAGAGTGCATAAGAAAAATGGTGCTAGATACTTCATCAATTGAAGGCGTGAAACTCCAGCGGAGAAATATGCATAAATAGCATTGGATTGATATAGCTCAGATACAACCAATAAAAGACTTAAGAAAAATGCAAAAGGAATAAGGAGTGATAAAAAGTCTGGCAAACGTAACAAGAGAATTGTAAAAATAATATCTGGATTCAGGCTTCCATCTAAGGCTTGCTCAAAATACCCAACCAGACGAGAGGAGAAAATTAGCCCGAGCAAGATCAATAAAATAGCACTAAATCCTTTGAAGATTTGAAAATTTAGATGAATTGCAAGAATATTCTTTTTATACATGCCTTTAGCTATCTTGATGCATTACAATAATTATCTTATCAGTAATTTTTATTAGGAGATGGATTTATGACTTACAAAGTCTTATCAAGCTTAACAGCAAATAACGTTAATTCAGCAGACATATTGAAGGTTAAAACCGATCTATTAATCATAGGTGTCAATAAAAAAACAAGTTCAGCCTCTGAGCTTAAAGACCTTAAATCATCATCAAATTCCATGATTAGTGAATCCATGAGTGAGATTAATAACGGCACCAGAAAATCTATTTTTTTACCAGCTCCAGCAAAAGTTGGCGCAAAAAATATTCTTTTAATTAAAGAGCCAGAAGTTGATGCGGCAAGTTTTTTGGTAATACGTCATTTTGAAGAGATTATGGGAATGATCAAATCTTCAAAATCCAAGGATTTTGCTTTTTTGATGAGCTCAGCTACTCCGAAAAAAGTAGATTTAAACTGGATGGCTGAAGTTGCAGCAAGAACCTTTGAAGCAGCGGCCTATACATTCAATGCTACTAAAAATAAAACAGCAAAACCAGTTACTGTTAAGAAAGGTGCTATGTTATTTTCTGGATTAACACCTGCAAAATTGAAATCAGTTAAATCATCAGTTCAATTTGGGCATGCTGTTGGCGAAGGCATGAATGCGACGAAACACTTAGGTGATCTGCCAGCAAATCACTGTACTCCTCGTATTATTGAGACTAAAACCAAAGCTCTTAAAAAAGATTTCCCTGCTCTTAAAATATCAAGTCTCAATGAAAAAGATCTTGAGAGATTAAAAATGGGTTCGTATCTATCTGTTGGCAAAGGCAGTGATGAGCCATCAAGAATGATGACAATTGAATACAGAGGTGGCGCCAAAGATAAGCAGCCACTTGTTCTTGTGGGCAAAGGCATCACTTTTGATACAGGTGGTATTTCGCTTAAGCCTGGTTCAGGTATGGATGAAATGAAATGGGATATGTGTGGCGCTGCATCAGTGTTTGGAATTATGCAAACTCTTGCCAGGCTAAAGGCTAAAGTTAATGTTGTCGGACTTTTGGTCTGTGCTGAAAACATGCCTTCAGCTCGAGCAACAAAACCTGGAGATGTTGTTACTTCTATGTCAGGTCAAACCATTGAAATTTTAAATACCGATGCTGAAGGCAGGCTGGTTCTGTGTGATGCTTTAACGTATGTGAAGAAATTTAAACCAAGTCATGTTATTGACATGGCGACCTTAACCGGGGCAGTTGTAGTTGCCTTGGGAACACCTGCAACTGGGGTAATGGGCAATGATCAACCTTTAGCTGATAAAATTCTTGCTGCTGGCGAAGCATCTGGAGATAGAGCATGGCAACTACCTTTATGGGAAGAGTATGCTCACTGCACTAAGACAAATTTTGCAGATTTAGCGAACATCGGTGGAGGTAGAGAGGCAGGCACTATTACAGCTGCTTCATTCCTATCAAACTTCACAAAAGAATATAAATGGGCGCACATGGATATCGCTGCAAGCGCATGGACAGGTGGAGCAAAAAAAGGTGGATCTGGTAGACCGGTACCTTTGCTGGCCGAATTAATTCTCAAAGGAAATTTATAAACAGTATTAATTGAATGCTGTGATTAATATAGTTAATGGATAAGAAGCCTTATGATCCTTCCGAAATAGAGGAAAAACTCTATCAAGAATGGGAAAGCTCTGGTTTATTTGAGCCAGGCGAGGACTCAGACTCTTATTCATTAGCCATTCCTCCTCCAAACGTTACTGGCACATTGCATATGGGCCATGGTTTTCAAAATGCCATCATGGATTGCCTTATTCGTTACCATCGTATGTCTGGAAAAAATACTTTATGGCAAGTAGGTACAGATCATGCTGGTATTGCTACAGAGATGGTGGTTGAGAGACGCTTGAATGCTGAGGGAAAATCTAAGGAGAGTATTGGCAGAGAGGCTTTTGAAGCTGAGGTCTGGGATTGGAAAAAATACTCCGGTAATAAAATAACATCTCAATTAAGACGTTTAGGCTCTAGCTTAGATTGGAGCTCTGAAAGATTTACCTTAGATGATGAATATCAACACGCTGTTCAAAGTGCATTTATTCAGTTATTTGAAGATGGCTTGATCTATCAAGGAAAGAGACTGGTGAACTGGGATCCTGTGCTCGAAACTTCTTTGTCTGACTTGGAAGTGGTTAATAAAGACCTAACAATAAAAATTTGGGAAATTAAATATCAATTAGAGGATTCTGATCAATTTGTCACGGTGGCAACCACAAGACCAGAGACTCTTTTGGGTGACATGGCTCTTGCCGTAAACCCTGGTGATGAGAGATTCTCCCACCTCATTGGCAAGAATGCTGAAATACCCTTATGCAATCGCCTGATTCCAATAGTTGGTGACGACTATGTAGATCCAGAATTTGGAACAGGGGTTGTAAAAATAACTCCCGGTCATGATTTTAATGACTATGAATTGGGCAAAAGGCATGGTTTGCATCTTGTTGATGAAACTCAATGCGGAATAGGAACAGAAAAAGAATTTGATCCAATTTCCATCCTAAGTAAAGCTGTAAAAATTATTGGTATTGCACCAGAAAAATTTCATGGCATGGATCGTTTTGATGCCCGAGCAGAACTACTAAATGACCTTAAAGAAAATAATTGTCTTATCAAAGAGTCTGAATATGAAAGCACCCTTCCTTATGGGGATCGATCAGATCAAATTCTTGAGCCACTCCTAACAGATCAATGGTATGTAGATGCCAAGACTTTGGCTAAACCAGCTATTGAAGCTGTTAAAACAAAGGAAATAACTTTTGTTCCAGCAAACTGGGAAAAGACTTACTTTCAGTGGATGGACAATATTCAAGACTGGTGTGTTAGTAGGCAACTATGGTGGGGTCACAGAATTCCAATTTGGTATGATGAAAACGGTCAAGCCTTTGCTGGGCACTCAGAAGATGACGTTAGAGCAAAAAATACTCTCACAGGCCCTCTCACTCAAGAAGAAGATGTATTGGATACATGGTTTTCCTCCAGCTTGTGGACTTTTGCGACTCTGGGCTGGCCAGAAAAAAATTCTAAGCTAGAGCTTTTTCATCCAACTACTGCCTTAGTTACAGGATTTGATATTATTTTTTTCTGGGTTGCCAGAATGATCATGATGACTAAATATTTCATGAAAGAAGTTCCCTTTAAAGAGGTCTATATAACAGGCTTAATTAAAGATGAGAATGGTCAAAAGATGTCCAAATCTAAAGGCAATATTCTAGACCCAATTGATTTGATTGATGGTGTGTCTTTAGAGGAATTGCTAGAAAAAAGAACAGAAGGAATGATGCAGCCTCAGTTAAAAGAAAAAATTATTAAACAAACTAAGAAGCAGTTTCCGGATGGAATAGATAGCTATGGAACGGATGCTCTGAGATATACATACTATTCACTAGCTTCTCCTGGTCGAGATATTAATTTTGATATAGGAAGAATTAAAGGCTACAGAAATTTTTGCAATAAGATTTGGAATGCATTTCGATTTATAGAAATGCAAGCTGTAAATCATGAATATCAGCCCACCACACCCAAAGCAGATGATTTCTCAGATTGGATGTCGCAAAAAATTAATCAGACCTCCATTAATTGTAAAACTCACATAGAAACATATCGCTTTGATTTGGCTGCCGCTGAAATATATGAACTGGTCTGGTCAAATTTCTGTGATTGGTACATAGAGCTAAACAAAGTTGCCATTCAAGCCTCTGATAACAATGATGAAACTAATAACTTAATCAGTAATTTAATTGTAAACTTTGATAGTATTTTGAGACTGCTTCATCCTTTTATGCCTTTTATAACAGAAGATCTCTCTTCTAAATTAGCGATATTAGAGGGAAAAGATAAATCAGAGTTTTTAGTTAAGAGCGGTTTTACTCAACATCAACCTTCAAACAATAATACTGCTGAGCACATCGAGGAAATAATTAATATTATCTCTGCGATAAGAGTTATCAGGGCTGAGAATACACCTATTAAAAATGAAACCTTGCATCTTATTCTCTCAGCAGACATGAATTCAGAATTACAATCCATGGTTACCGAAAAAGAAAGCATCATAGCTAGTATTGCTAAGCTTGATGGTGTTGAGTTCACCAACGAGATACCTGATGAAGCAATTGAAAAGGCAATGATTGGTTATAAAATTATCATTCCATTAGAGGGACTGATCGATCCAGAGCTGGAGCTTAGCCGCCTTACAAAAGAACTCAGCAAAGTTGAAAATGATATAAAAATTATCAACTCAAAATTATCAAATGAGCAATTTGTTGCTAAAGCACCCGAAGCGGTAATTATTAAAGAGAAAGAAAAGTTGGCTAGCGCAGTTGAAAAAAAATCAATGGTAGAAAGTAGCTTATTAAAGCTTAATTCTTAAATACCAAGCTCAGACTTAAATTTTAGAATTTCTGCTGCTTATCTAAAAACTCTAATATGGTATTACCAACGACGGAGGGATTGGCATAAGCTATATCATGCTTTCCTTCTTTGATTATTTTTAACTCTGAATGAGGAATGCTTTGCATGAGTTCAGAACTTCCCGCAAAAGGAACAACTCCATCATCTGTTCCCCAAATAGTTATTGTGGGTATTTTCAGATCTCCAACCTTATCAAACATTCTTTTTGCATTAAAAAAATTAAAATTTCTAACAGTGGATAATAAAGCTTCTATCAGTCCTTTATATTTCATTTGTGCGCTGTATTTTTTCACAAACTTTGATTCTGACAATCCCACGGAATCATCTGAACTTGTAGCCTCATTCCTAACTTCTCTAAAATAAAGCCATTTCCCAAATACTTGCCAAAACCAGTCTCCAACCACTGGCATAACGGCAATCCTGCTTACTGAATCCTCTTTCATGAAACCAGCAGGAGCAATGAAAGAGATGCTCTTCACTGAATCAGGATATTGCTGAGTAAAATAACCCACAACCGGTCCACCCATTGAGTACCCAACAAGGTGAACTGACTGAGAAATATTTTGATAATCTAGTAAGCCCTTTAAAGATTCAACATATAGATCTTGATCATAGACCACGGAGGGACGCTCAGAAAAACCTCTGCCAAAATGATCGTAAACTAATACTTTGTATCCAGCATCTACAAGGAATTCTTTCATGCCATCCCACACAAAATGAGGAGTTGAGAACCCATGAACTAAAACGACGATTTCATTATTTGAAATCTCAGGTTCGTACCATCGATAATAAAGATTACCCTGAACTAATGGTGCCCAGCCACCAACCTCAGGTATGTCAGTTTCTGAGATTGTTTTTAAACTACTCGTTTTTATAAAATAAGGTAGCCAAAGCAAAATAAAAACTACAACCAAACCAATTAGAAACTTATTCATAGTAAAGCCTCAGAAGCATTAAATGCTTTGATAACAACCATTCTTGTATCAGCAGGATCTATCACTGCATCTATTTCTAAAAATGAGGCTGCCTCTACAGCTTGACCAACTTCATACATTTTTGAGACAAGCTTATCGAATAATTCTTTGCGCTTATCCTCATCTTTAATCTCCTCTAGCTCCTTTTTATACCCTAACTTTACTGCGCCCTCTATTCCCATAGCTCCAAATTCACCCGTAGGCCAAGCTGCTGTATAAACTGGATTATGAAGACTACCTCCCACCAATGCTTGAGCACCAAGCCCGTATCCTTTTCTTAGAAAAATTGCCACCAAAGGCACCGATAGATTTGCTCCTTGCTTTAAGAGGGAGGACATTCTTCTGACAGCCCCGCCTTGCTCACTTGCTGGACCAACCATAAATCCAGGAGTGTCTGCCAAAACTAAAATTGGTAACTGATGGTCATTGCAGATAGAGATAAACTCTCCAGCTTTTTCAGCAGATTCTGAATCTATTGCACCGCCAAGTTGCTTGCAATCACTTGCTAAAAGAGCAAAGGGTTTGCCTTCAATTCTTATAAAACCAGTCACAATGCTCTTGCCATACTGGTTTCTAAGTTCCAAAAAAGTATCAGCATCAGCAATAGTGCCAATAATGTCTCTGACTTCATAAGTATAGCGCCTGTCATCTGGCATCATTTCTTGCAACTGACCTTGATCTGAAAATGTAAATTCTTCAATAGGTCCCTGAAAGTATGCAAGCAATTGTTTCGCAATGATCGTGGCCTCTTCTTCATTTTCTGCGACATAATCAACAACACCATTTTTCTGTTGAACCTCTATAGGGCCGATTTCCTTTGGTTTAAAAGTGCCCAATCCACCTCCCTCAATCATTGCTGGACCAGCCATCCCAATCCATGAATCTTTGGTTGCTATTTTAAAGTCAGCGCATCCAAATAAAACTGCATTCCCTGCAAAACAATAACCATTGTTAACTGCGATTTTTAAACATATGCCTGTTAATTGAGCCCAAGAAGAAAATGATGGGATATGTAAGCCAGCGATTTGAGTTAAGACATCTGTGTCTCCGGGTCTTCCTCCTCCTCCCTCAGTAAAAATAATGACGGGGAGATAAAATTTCTTAGCTTGCTCACAAATACGATCAAGCTTTGCATGATGAAAGAACCCTTGAGTGCCAGCCAAGACAGAGTAATCATAGACAATTGCCACAGCCTTAGCATCGTCCTCACCAACCAGCGCAGAATTAATAGAGCAAAAACCTGTAATAATACCGTCAGCATTTGTTTTATCTTGAAGCTCTTCATAATCCCGCCGGCTTCTTTGAGCTGCTACTGCAAATTGACCAAACTCTAAAAAGGTATCCTCATCAATTAAATAATTTAGATTCTCTCTGGCAGTTCTATATTGCTTGGAATGTCTTTTTTCAGTTGATGAAGCTCTAAATTCATCAGAGCTCTTTGCAACTCTGCTAATAAATTTTTCAAACTCAGGTCGGTTTTTAATAGTCATGGTCTCTATGCTACTAAAAAAATATCAATTCGGGTAAAACTAACTTGCAGTATGTTTTTTGAATGTGTCTCCTGTCAGTTTTAACACCCTAGCTCTAGATAAAATTCTTGGTAAAAATGCAAACTTTGAATTGCCTTTACCGGGAACAATGTAATGCTTATTTAGTAAAAAAGCATCGAGGGTTTCTTGAGAGACTTTTTCACATGTGTCGCCAACCTGACCAGAGCCTTTAAGCTTACTAATCCTTTGTTGTAATTGCTCAGAAGATTTTTCTGAGGCTACGTTTCTAAAATTTGAATCTGTGGCTCCCGGACAAGAAGCCATCACTCGAATATTGCTATTTGCATATTCGTATCTCAATGCCTCAGAAAACATTAAAACATAGGCTTTTGTAGACGAATAAACGCTGGCATATGGAACAGGCAAGAATGAAGCAGAAGAACCAATATTGATGACTCCTCCACCCCCTTTAGTGACCATTGCAGGCATAAATAAATGACACAGATCAGTGAGGGAAGTAATATTTAATTGGATCATGGCGGCGTAATCATCTCGGTTAAACTCTCCAAATTGACCCCACCTTCCATAGCCAGCATTATTTACCAATAAATCTACATGAAGATTTGCCGATGTAATTTGTTGATGTAGTGTCTCAGCTGAGCCTACTTGAGCTAAGTCGCAAATATAAACATGAGCTTTACCACCGTTTGCATTAATCTTATTAGCAAGTGACTCCAATGGAGCTTGCGATCGAGCGGTGAGAATTACTTCCGCCCCTTGCTTTGCAAAGTCATGAGCCATTGCCTCGCCAATTCCACTAGATGCTCCTGTTACTAACACGGTTTTATTTTTAAATGTATCCATTTTTAACTCTCCTTAATGCAGTTTTCAATCTGTTGAATTTCAACCTGAGATAGAGTGCCTCGTTCTTCTGCCTCAATGCACTCAATCAACTCTTTTCTATTTTTAACACCCAAAATAACTGATGAAACATCTCGCATACTTAACGCATAACGATGCGCCAAACTGGCTGGAGATTCATTCCAGTCGCTTGCCAAGTCTCTAAAGGGCTGGGCTTTTCTAAAGTCCTCAAAATCACTTTGATCAAATCCTGAGCTGTGAGGCAGTCTATCCATTGCAGAAGTCAAGGCTCCTGCTTGCACAGCTCTGATAGCTAAGATGGGAATCTTATGATGCTGGCATGCAGAAAGTACTGAGTGTGGATTAAAATTCTCTGATACATAACCGATTGCACCAGCTGAATTCAAAGGGTTAACAACACACTGAACAGCACTTGGAGGTTTGGAGTGATCTAAAGCTTTTAAAATTGCTTCTTCTTGGCCAAGCCCTCCAATACCCCAATGATCTATCTTGCCTTCTTTTTGTAAACGTTCGAATGCAGGAATCGCTGAATTAAAAAAGCAACTGAGTGTTGTGGTACTTTTTTGTCTTAATTCATCAAATTTAAAAAGTTTGAAGTTATCTTCAATAAGTTGAGAGTGGAGTAAAAATAGATTTACTTTTTCCAGACCTAAGTTATCTAAGCTTTCAGTAAGTGAGGTATTTAATTTATCGTAGACCTCGCTGTCGGGCAGTGTTCCTAATTGACATTTGGTGGTAAAAAAAAGATCGTCTGTATTTTTACCATGCAAGGATTCTCCAACCACTCTTTCAGCCTCTCCTCTTCCGTACATAGGAGCTACATCAAAGTGATTAATGCCATGATCTAAAGCAGTATGTACAGTTTGAATAGCCTCTTCTTTAGTTGTTTCTCCCCAAACTTGACCAATACCACCTCCCCCTAGAGTGAGCGCACTGACTTGAGTAAAAGGTCTGAAGTCTCGAATATTCATGTCTAGATTTTCATTTCAATTTTTGCTTCTACCATTTTTAAATACTTTTTTTGCGTTTTTATCTCCAGCAATATTTTTTCTCTGTGGCTCTCAAGCATTGCATTTCTTTCCTCAAACTTTTTCTTGCCCTGCGCATATAAGCTTCCATATTCTTTAATTTGCTTCAAAGACATTCCAGTGCCTTTTAAACATTTTATAAATCCAATTCTCTGAATGTCGTCTTCGTGATAGTTTCTCCTGCCTGCAGAGTCTTTTTTAACCCCAGGGAGTAAACCCTCTTTTTCATAGTAGCGAAGCGTGTATGGGGTCAAGTGTACTTCCGCAGAAGCTTGTGAAATTGTATACAAGCTCATATTACGTGCTCCTCTTGATCCAAAACATTTGCAAGACTAATACAACAATATAGATTGAGAAAAAGGCGCCATAAAAACCCATCAAAAGAGGATCGTTGAAAGTGGTAATCACAGGGTCGTCTACTGGCAAACGTCGCAAACCATCAGTGATTGCTGGAATAGAATGAAAAAGGAAAAGAGATGTATAGCAGATTGCTTGAAAGTAAGGTGCTAACCACCCAAATAAGAGTCCTTGCTCATTAATCCTACCAACTATTAAAGCTAACAATGTTAAAACAGCTAATATATGTCCCACACCAAAACCACCTTGTTTATATAAAGTTAAAGCGGTCAATGCTGCAATTAATGTGCAAATTAAAAATATTTTTGCAGAAGTATTTTGCGAACTAATAACTTTGTATCTGATTAAAGAATATAAACCACTTAACAAAGCAATAATTCCCATGACGGTATGAAACCATCCATAAAGTGACATCTCTGGCATTTTTTTCTCCCAAAATAAATTACTGAGTTAGTCTAACAGTTATAGCTAACTCTAAGTCAAGGTCTAAACTAATGACGCCTTAGTAAGAAATCAGATGGATCTTTTTGTAATGGAGTGTATGGCCTCATAACTAGGTTTTAATTGACCATACATTTTTTTGTAGACCTTATGATATAGGTCGCTATATATGTCTTTATTGGCATCTATAGGTTCAAAGCTATCACCACTATGAGTCATTTTATCAACCGCAGTAGAAAAGTCTGGATATAGACCAATGCCAACAGCGCTGGCTATGGCAGCACCAAGAGAAGATGTCTCGAAAGTATGTGGACGCAACACTGTCATACCAAAAATATCAGCAGTAATTTGCATTATCTGATCGCTTTGAGATCCTCCGCCAGATACTACCAATCGAGAGATAGATTTCCCACTTTTTTTCTCTAAGAGCTCTTTACCCTCTCTTAAGGCGTAGGTCAGTCCCTCAATCATTGCGCGATAAAGATGCGCTCTTGTATGATCTTCATTAAAACCAATAACAGCGCCTCGGGTTTCTGGTCCATCACCATTGGAAGGTGACCAATAAGGTTGGAGCATTAATCCTTCACAGCCAGCAGGAACTTTAGCAAGCAATTCATCAAATAAAGACTCCGGTGATAAGTCTTGGTTGGCTGCAGATTGCTCTTCTTGAAGCCCAAACTCCTTTTTAAACCAACTCACCATCCAGTATCCCCGTTGCACCATCATCTCAATATTAAATGTATTGGGTATTACGCCAGGATACGCTGGATAAAAAGGTATCGCCTCAAGGTATTTATCAGAAGTGATATTTAGAGTGGCTAAACTACCATAACTCAAACTGCCTGTTTCATTATCAATACAACCAGTTCCCAAGACCTCACAGGCTTTATCTGAACCACTGGCAATTAATGGCAATCCTTCGGGTATGCCTGTTGCATCGGCAGCAGCTGCAGTGATTTCTCCTAGCACTGACCCCGCTGGTGATACCTTCGGCAACATTTCAGGTCGAATTGGCATAGCTCGCCACTTCCAATCTTTTTCATCGGCCCATTGTTGAGTCTTATATTCAAACGGCACAAATCCGACAGTACTGGCAATAGCATCATTGTATTGACCGGTGAGCTTGTAATTATGATAGCCAGATAGAAGTAAAAATTTATGAACTTGCTGCCAGATGTCAGGCTCATTTTGTTCAATCCAATTAGCTTCAGCTTGGCTATGCATCAAATCTACCAATGGCTTTGCTCTGATCAGACTCATCAGCGCCGACTCTAGCTTTCCAAGTTTAGGCTTAGTTTCTACTTGTCTCTGATCTAGCCAACTAATTGCGGGTCGCAGGGGTTGATTATCTTTACCCATCGGAACTACTGTAGCCCTTTGTGTGGTTACTGAAACTGCAACAATAGATTCCTTAGGTATCGGAAGCTTTGGCCAAAGTTCTTGGCAGGCCTGACAGAGTGAATCCCAAAAATAGTCGGCGTGTTGCTCTGCCCATCCTTTCTGATTAGAGAAATAGGGCTCAATATCAATTTTACTTTTTGCGATGAGTTGACCCTGTCCATCAAAAACAATGGCACGGACACTTTGCGTGCCATTATCAATGCTTAAAAAGTACTGTTCTTTCATCGCTGCCTCATCTTAAGAGTTGCTAGGAAGACTGTAATGGTTTTTCCAGATTTTTTCATATCGATTAACTTCTTTTTGCCAACGCTCATCATCCCAGCTCCCATTACTTAAGAAAATATCTTTTAATGCAGGATAGAGATTAATGCCCCCGTTAGGCAGACACATACCTAAACGAGTTCTTCTTAGCAAAAGATCATCGAGATGTTCCACTGCCTCATGCTGAACTGCCCATCTGCATTCGGCTAGAGAAAATTCAGTATCGCCAAGATTCTGTTGGTCCTCTAGTGAGCTGTCATTTGCCAGGTCAAGCGCTTTCTCTCCATATCGACCTAATAAACGTTGACCCCAACTATGATTTTCTGGTGACAAGGACTGGGCACTAATTTTTGGAGTTGAGAACACTCGATCATCAACAAATTCTTTGGCTGTAGGCAAATTATCTTTGGCTGCAGCTAGTGCATCTAATGCAATCAATCTAAAGGTGGTTAGTTTTCCACCGCTGACGGTAATTAATCCGTTATCAGACCAAACGGCGTGATCACGACGTTCTTTGGAGGGGTCTTTATTTTTTTCTGCGCCAATGACAGGACGGACGCCAGCCCAGGTCGATAAGACATCGCTGTGCTTGAGTTCGTTATCAGGAAATTGGCTGTTAAAAGCTTTTAAAAGGTAGTCTACCTCTTGCTCGGAAATGCTAGCCTCTAAATCTAAATCGTCATCATGATCCAAATCTGTGGTGCCAATAACAGTTGTTCCCTCCCAAGGGTAAACGAATACACCACGTCTATCATCGACATGTAAAAAAGTCATTACGTCAGTTACAGGATATAAAGATTTAGAAATAACAACATGACTACCGCGCAAGGGTCTGATTCGCTTCTCACTATTTACAACGTTTCTAAGTCGATCTGCCCATGCGCCAGTAGCATTGATAACAACCGGGGCAGTTAAGTTAATAGAGGAAGAATTAACGCTGTCCTCAATAGTCACGCCAGAAACTTTCCCATCAGTGAGCAAGAGATCTTCCACTTTTGTGTAATTGAGTGCGTATCCACCATCATCAATACTGTCTTGTAATACACGAAGGACTAATCGGGAGTCATCCACCATAGCATCGGTATAGCAGCTAGCACCTTGAAGTTTATGCTCATCCAGACCCTTGAAACGCTGTAATAATTCCTTGTTATTGCAGTATCTGTTATCTTGAGCGCCAGCAAAAAAATCATAAATAGTTAGTATGACCTTCATGGCTATTCGGCCAGGAAATTTGCCCTTTCTAAAGGTGAAGTAAAAAGATATGGGGTCCACTAATCCAGGAGCCTCATTTAATAGACGCTGTCTCTCCTGAACTGATTCCTTGGTGAGTTTAAGATCACCTGCAGCAAGATAACGAAGGCCTCCATGCACCATCTTAGATGATCGACTTGAGGTGCCCCATGAGAAATCTTGTTGCTCAAGTAGCAGCGCTCGATAACCGCGTCGCCGAGCTTCACGAAGTACACCAGCCCCAGTAATGCCGCCACCAATGATAATAATATCCCAATCTAGATTCTGCCCATTGCGCATTTCAGATAGAAGTTGATCGCGATTAGTAAATCCTTTCATAGTAAATTAGTGCTAATTATCAGGGAGTAATTTTCCTGGATTCATTTGGCCATTAGGATCAAATTGCTCACATAAGCTTTTTATTGCAGCAATACCAAGCTCCCCTTTTTCGGCGGTTAAATAGTTCTTATGATCGCTTCCAACACCATGCTGATGGCTGATGGTGCCCCCATGAGCAACAATCTGCTCGGCACCAGCTTTTTTTAGCTTAAGCCATCGATTCATACCCTGCTCATAGCTTTCACCTATGCGAAACAAATAGGTAGTGTAAATGCTCGATCCCTGGCCATAGACATGAGATAGATGCGTGTAAGCATGAACTTGCTCACCCTCATCATCCAAAGCTGTGCGAATCGCTTGTTCTATATTTTCTGCTGCTTGAGAAACTTTTGACCAATCAACTGCTGTCTCCATGGTGTCGACAACATAACCCTCGGCGCCTAAAGGGTCGCGAAGATATGGGGCACGGAATCGACCATGAGCCCAGTTCTCTCCGAGGTCAGACTCATCTGCAACACCGCCAAGACCAGAACAATGATCGAGTGCTAATTGATAGGCAGCATCGCAATGACGAGCTGAGCCAGTGACTCCAAATGTCATCATGACTTTGCCTTCGCCAACACCTTTTTTAGATAATGATTCCTCTAGCGCAACAACTCCACTGCTATCGCTGCCCGCGCCCATGTATAAAAGACTCGTTGTCTCAAGCGGGTTACTTAAACGCACCATAGACAGAGCAACTCGCTGCTGAATAAGTTCCCTTGCTGCACTCATGCCAATTTCCCAAGAAGGAAAAAAAACTACTTGGAATTTTTCTTTTTCAGGTAGAGGAGTTATTCGTATAGTTACTTCAGTGATGATGCCCAAACGACCTTCAGAGCCAAGAATCATCTCTCGAACATCAGGACCTGCAGAGGATGCAGGAATAGTTGGAATTATCATGGTGCCATTAAGAGTTTCAATCCTACCCCCAGCAAACATATTCTCAATTCGCCCATAGTGAAGGGATTGCTGGCCACTTGATCGACTTGCCACCCAGCCACCAAGCGTAGAAAGCTCCCAAGATTGCGGGAAGTGCCCTAATGTGTAGCCATGTTTTTTAAGCTCTTCTTCAACAATAGGCCCTGGGGCACCAGCGCCGAAGGTAGCTAATTGACTTTCAGTATCAATACTCATCATGGAATTCATTTTTCCCATATCTATTGTCAATACTGGCTTATCGCTGTTCTCAGGATTGATATGACCCACCACTGATGTTCCGCCACCATAAGGAATTACTACCAAATTATTTTCTTTAGCATGAGCTAAAAGTTCTCTCACCTGCTCTGATGATTCTGGAAATGCAACGCCATCTGGAAATGTATCAACATTGCCACTATGCATTTCTAACCAATCAGGCAAACTTTGGCCACGAGAATGACGAACTCGTGTTTCAGGATCAGTAATTATCAATGGATGATTTTCAAGACGAGTGTTTGGCACTTTAAAGATAACATCATTTAGGGTTGCCTGAGGAAGCGCGGTCCCTGTTCCAACAAGAGCCTCCAACAACATACTCAGACCAGAGCTAAGTTCCATTGTTAGGTCGCTATCTTCATTCCCCCAACCATTCCATAAACGCATTAATTTCACCTAATTATGATTTTGTACAATAAGCGTGACACTGCTGCACTTTTCGATACAAGTATAGCCTTTTTCATGATGAACATTTAAAGTTAGATCAGGATTTATGTAGAAAATAGCCCGAATTATTTGCGGAGCAATCCCTGCTCCTTTGCCCATTCATGCGTTGATTTCATACCCTCTTCAAATGAAATTTCGGGCTTCCATCCAAGAATACGTTCAGCTTTTTTGATAGAAAACCAACTCTTGGTTGAAAGCTGCATAATAGTGGATGGCGAGGCTTCATTTAAGTTGCCCATAAGATCGGCCACTTTTGATGCTATCCCAGATACCCTAAGTGCAAATTTCGTAGATACCAGCATGGGACCTTTTTTTCCTAGCCATTGGTAATGAGGTGCAAAGTATTCCTTGGTAGCCATATAACCTTCGCAAGATATATTAAATATCTCACCTGCAGCATCTGGGTGACTTGCTGCCATTACAATGCCGCGCACTAAGTCATCTATGTAAATGGGTCTAAAAAAGCCTTCCCCTTTTGCTGGAAGCATAAACTGATTTTTAGCAATTGCCTCTAGTGGGGCAATAATCCAAGGGCGACTGCCTGGACCATAAGCATCACCTGGTCGAAGAATCACTACCTCTATATCATCATTTGCCTGGGCGCCCAATACAACATGTTCTGAAGCAAGTTTTGTAAGAACATAGCTGCCTCCATCTGCATGAACCGGCTGACTTTCATCTAACTCGCCTTCTGCTGAATTCCCATATGCAACCACTGAAGAAATTTGAACAAAGCGTCTTACTTTATGCTCTTTAGCTGCCTCAATTAAGTTTCGAGTAGCCAAAACATTGACCCTCCACATATCGCTATCTTGCATTGCATTAGATACCAGTGCAGCCGTGTGAATGATTACATCACATTCCTGCAAGACATGACTGATCGAATCAGGTTCAGCTATGTCGCCCTCGATAATATCATTGCCGTTGCCGACAAGATCAACACCCACAACATCTTGACCCTGGTTTTGGTAGTAACGCATCAATGAGCCGCCAATAAATCCATTGGCGCCAGTAATCAGTACCTTTTTAATCATTTGTTCACTCATAAGAAAACCTTAATATAATAATTTATAACCTTTAGTCCATGTTTTTTCGATAGAAAGAACCAAAAACCTTTGTTACCAATGTCTTTGAAAAGAAGTGAGTAATTATTGCTGTAAGTTTATTAGCAACACCGGGAACTACAATGTCCTTCCCTGCAAAACAGGCTTTTATACCAATTTCAGCGACATCTCTAGCCGACATCATCATGCTTGATGGAATGCGAAGAGTGGCTC
>Ga0115005_10001146_pt1 | contig 20777 bp, 19 predicted proteins | sample ArcOceMetagenome_FD_87163 | JGI IMG/M metagenome (GOLD analysis project Ga0115005, IMG submission 87163) | Marine eukaryotic phytoplankton communities from Arctic Ocean - Arctic Ocean - Greenland ARC118M Metagenome | ecosystem: Environmental > Aquatic > Marine > Oceanic | place: Arctic Ocean... | reverse complement strand
CTTTACCTGTTCCTATTGTTACCGAGTCACGCATTGAGTTTGAAAAAGAGTTGGCCCGTATTATGCCCAACCATGACATTAACGTGACGACCTACGACGCAGAGGGCTCCGAGCTTCGCGCAAGGGCAATACTCGCCGATTTAGCTAAAGAGCCTACCCCCGACTTAATGGTGTCGGTCGCTACGCTCGCTACCCGGGCGCTTAATGCGTCTAGCGAATTTCTTGAAGTACCAAAACTCTTTATGGCGGTTTCTTCACCTGTTGAAGAAGGTATTGTGCCGGCAATTGGCGCAAGCAGCGATCGCAATATAACAGGTGAGTCACACGTACTCGACGCAAAAGTAAAGCTGGATATGCTGGAGGGGGTGCTTAGAGCCTCTGATCAAAATAAGCCTTTAACCATTGGGCTAATTCACTCAATGTATCCATCTTCAAGCAACTTGGTAAATCAACTGCTTGCGCTTAACGGAAACTATAAGCACATTAATTTGGTCGCTGTCAGCACCCCTTATTTAGAGGGCGATGAAGGGCTCGTGGCGATGACCGATAATATTGTTGAAAAATTGCAGCAAAGCGAAGACAAATTAGACGGATATTGGCTCTCTTCAGGGCCACTCGCTGAAGCAAATGGACTGGTGGCTAAAGTAAAAGAAAAAACAGGTTTATTCCCTTTATTTGCAGAGAGTATTTCATCTGTGAAAGAGGGGGCGCTCATTGGGGTCGTATCCGAGCCAGTTAGTATAGGGAAATCAGCGGCAAGAAAAGCAAAGTTAATACTTGAGAACAGTTCGGCGAAAGATATGCCTGTCGGAAAAATGGATACGTATACGGTGGCAGTAAATGTTTCTACAGCAATAAAACTACAGCTACCGATCCCTTCAAATTACCTCAAACTCGCGAAAAAACATGTATATCAGTAGGGTCAAATAAAAAGTTAATATGCGGATTAAAACGAAACTATTGATGATATACATTCCAATATTGCTAATTGGAATGGCAGTGACAGGCTACTGGGCTTACTTAACAGCCTATGATTCAGTTCGTGAACGAGAGTATCAGCTTCTTACTCAAACACTCACATTGAACGTAATGGAAATCATAAACGAACGACGTGAATTGCTTATTGAGTCAGGTCTTGAAAACGTGCCTGTGTTCAGGGATGCCTATCAAAAAGAGGTATTTGAAGAGCTAAAGTCCTTACAGCAGGCAACCAACCGACACTTTGCGATAAGTGATAGAAGTACCGAAACCCTTGTTTTTAGCACGATGAAGGCCCCTGTATTGCTAAATGTCGAGGGCGCCAGCATGGCCACCATTGCCAATCGCACCGTGGCGTTTGGAGAGTCTAACGTTAATGACATAGATGTACTTTTTGCGTGTTCAGAATTCAATCCGTGGAACTGGAAGGTGACGGTTTTACAGCCAGCTGAACCTTTGCAGTCTTCTTTGTTTACTATAGCGTGGCTCACTGTTCTCGTTACGCTGTTTGCCGTTGTCACTGTAAGCCTTCTTATGGGGCGCGTAACCCAGATTTTAGTTGTATCGCCCATTGAAAAAATTAAGTCGGCCGCTAGCCGAATTGCAGTAGACCATAAAAAGGTCACCATCGATTTACAGCAAAACGATGAACTCGGAGGCCTTGCGCGGGATGTTGAGGCAATGTCTGGTGAAATAGAGCAGTATGTCGCTCAAGCGCAGCAGGCGAATAGAGCAAAAACCGATTTTCTTGCTGTGATGAGTCACGAGATTCGTACTCCACTAAACGGCATTCAAGGGTTAGCAGCATTGCTGTTAGAAACGCCGCTTTCAGATAAGCAACATCAATATGCAAGTGATTTGAAGTCTTCGGCATCTATTCTCGCAACGGTCATAAACGATGTACTGGATTTGTCTAAAATTGAGTCTGGTATGTCGGAAGTGGACGTTACTGAGTTTGACCTCAACGTTATGCTTAACGAACTCATCACGTTACTTGGGACTAATGCCAGCAGTAACAATACCCGTTTGGTGTATACAAGTAAGAACCTTGAGTCTGTGGCGGTAACGAGCGATATCACCAAGCTTCGTCAAATTATTATTAATCTTGTAAGCAACGCCATCAAGTTCACACATAAAGGTACGGTGAGGATTACCGCAAAGCTTAAACAGCCGTCAACGGAAACTGTGGGCGAGAACCGTTTGGTTATTGCGGTAAAAGATAGTGGTATTGGCATCGAGCCAGATAGGTTAGAACACATTTTTGATAAGTTCACACAATCTGATTCATCGATTACCCGAGAATACGGGGGGACAGGTCTTGGGCTTGCCATAGCAAGACAGCTTGCTCAGCTACTAGGTGGCGACATCAAAGTCGTAAGCAAGGTAGGCGAAGGCTCGTGTTTTACCGTTACAGCCAATGTACAGTCTCGCTTAAAAGTTGAGTCTTCAACTGATTCCGTGTTGGTAAAGAAGGCTCGTGATGCAAGCTTGCCATCGGGATTGAAAATCTTACTGGCAGAAGATAACGCGATCAATGCAGTAGTAGCACAAGCGCTTCTAGAGCAACTCAATTGTATTGTAGAGCACGTTGACAATGGGCTGAAAGCGACTGCACGGGTTGAAGAAGGTGGCATTGACGTAGTCTTTATGGATGTTCACATGCCAGTGATGGATGGAATAGAAGCCACAAAGCGCATTCGCAAATTAAATGGCGACTTAGGCCAAACGCCGGTGATAGGTTTGACTGCAGAAGCGTTCAAAGAGCGCCATATAGTATTTAAGGCGGCAGGAATGGACGACATTGTAACCAAACCTGTTACTGTTGAAGCGTTACAAGAAAGCTTGGTAAAACTGGCGCTTAAGCAAGAAGTCACTGATAATAAGTAGAGTTACTGAGTGTCTTTGTAGATTTCATAAGTGAATGAACGCTTAGTGAAAAGAGCGCTTAGGTCTACATTCAATCTTGATGCATAGGATGGCGTGTGCAATTTAATAAACCAAGTGAATTGAGGCGTCTGCGAATTGCGCTCATAATCGGCGCTGTACTCGTGCTCGTCTTCATGGCCGCTGACTTGTTGTTATTGCCAAGCTCCATGTATCAATTGTACATTTTTGACCGTTTACTTATCCAATTTCCAATCATACTTACAGTCATAGCAATATCCTATTGGCGCAAGTTTATTCAACACAGGGCTATTGTCTTTGCAACGTTGCTTGTCGCTCTTTCATACAGCAATTATTGGCTCATTTGGGTATGTTGGACTGAGCATGATTTTATTTTTCCCTACGAGGGGACTATCTTATATGCCTTCTTTTGTGTTTTTGCGCTCGGTATTCCCTTTAAACTGGCGATAACCGTTAACCTCATTAATATCCTGGGTTTCCTTGGCCTAATGTGGGTAGCGCCTGTTTACGGCGATAGAGTGCCAATTTCTGCGGCATTCGTATCGGGGTCGCTATTTATTTGTGTATATGCTCGCTACCGTTTAGACCGAAGTGTGCAAATGCTAAAACAAACGAACGATAGACTGCTCAAGCTAAGTAAATACGACCCGCTCTCTGACTTACTGAATCGACGTGCTTTAAGAGAGCAAAGCGAAAAACTGTTGGCATTAAGTAAACGGCATAAGGTTTCAATGGCAGTATTGATGCTCGACTTGGACGATTTCAAAAAGTACAACGATGCTTTTGGCCATCAGCAGGGTGATGAAGCAATAAAAATACAGGCGCGCATCATGAAGCAGGTATTTAAGCGGGAAACCGATATACTGGGGCGATATGGCGGCGAAGAGTTTATTATCGTGCTAAGCGATATCAAAAAAGACCAAGTGGCGAAGCACTGTCAGGCGCTTTTAAATGAATGGGAAGAAGCAGCGTTGCAACACGCACAAGACGCGAAGCACCCGCTTGTAAGTTGTTCGATTGGTGTAGTGTTTGCGAAGTCTGTTAATAATTGCTCCATCGACTGGCTTATTGATGAAGCGGATAAAGCGCTTTATGGCGCTAAGGAAAGAGGTAAAGCCCAGTTCGTGTTAAAAGAGGCCTAGTTTTACAGAAAGAGGGGCGAAACGACGTGCGCCACGCCCACCAATTCTATTGCCCGTGCTTACTAAAGTTTTACAATCATTTTGCCGGTATTTTTACCTTCAAAAAGCATGTTTAAGCCTTTCTCAGCATTTTCTAAACCTTCTATCGTATGTGCGCGGTACTTAATTTTACCTTGCTGTACGTAGGGCGTGAGCTTTTGTAATAGCTGAGGAATTTCACCCCAGTGATCAGGCATAGCAAACCCGCGAATATTGATACGTTTTTTAATTAATGGGATCCAGTTTGGACCCGGTGAAGGTTCTTCGGACTGATAATCAGCAATCATGCCGCACACAACAATACGGCCATGAGCGTTCATTCTGTTAAAGATGTGATGTTGAATAGGTCCTCGTGTGTTTTCAAAGAAAACATCAATTTTATCAGGAGTCAGTTCGGCTAGCTTTTCTTCCAGATCATCTTTCTTGTAGTTAACCGCGCCGTCAAAGCCTAACTCATTTACAATCCAGTCCGCTTTTTCATCACTACCGACTACACCTATAACACGTAAGCCGTCAGCTTTTGCAAGCTGTCCTACCATCGAACCAACCGAGCCTGCTGCTCCTGTAACTATAAGTGTTTCGCCTTCTTTAGGCTCGCCAAAATTATAAAGCCCTGTGGTGGCAGTTAAACCCGGCAATGCAAACACACATAGCGCCATTTCTTCTGTCACACCATCCTGTAGCTTATTGAATCCAGAACCGTCACTGAGTACATACTCGCTCCAGCCTGTCATACCCATAACTTTATCGCCAACAGAGAAATCAGAGTTTTTTGACTCTACAACTTCACCCACGCCGCTCGAACGCATTACATCGCCAAGTTCTACTGGAGGAATATAGCTTTCTCTGTCTTCGCTCATCCAACCAAGCATTGCGGGGTCTAACGACATGTGCGTTTGCTTTATCAGAATTTGCCCGTCCTTCACAGAAGGAACGTCTAACTCTTTGGTTTCAAAAAGGTGAGGGCCAATCTTCCGGTCGTTGGGACGTTGAACCAGCGTTATTGCTTTGTACGTTGACATTGTATCCTCCAGTAACAATTAAAAAGTGTCTGCCTTCTTGGCATATTAAGTTACACCGCCGCAGTTTTTTGGCGCTATCACTTACTTAGTAAAAGGTGGGGCTTGCTGGAACTAACTCAACCGATCAAGCCACTTTTCTATGAATTTGAATTAAATATTAGATTAGTTCCAATGGTTGATAGTGATAATTGCAAAAAACTATTAACAATATTGTGATCTTGTATTAACTGTGAGTTTTCAATTTTGTTTATAAATGCGGCGAAAGTGTCGCTATAATTGTAAAAAATGCGATAAAAGTGCGTAAATAACGTTTACTTGCATTGAACAAAACTATCCAGATCCGTAGAATGCCTGCTGCAATTTTCCCCTATTACAATGAGTATCTTATGAAGCAACAGTTTTCTTTACGTGCCTCAGTTTGCCTAGCGCTTGCTACTTTAGCCTCTTCTTCAGCGCTGGCAGCTGGTTTCCAAGTCAATGAACACAGCGCAAACGGTCTAGGCCGCGCAATGGCTGGTCAGGCGGCAAAGCCAGAGAATGCATCGATTTTAGCGACCAACCCTGCGGCAATTGGTGTATTTAAAGAAGCTGAATTCAGTGCATCTGCAAGCTTTATCGACCCAAATGTAGATATCAATGGCGCAGTTACCTATAACCTCGGCGGCAACATCGTTGGCGGCGGTGCAGCGCAAGAAGACAACATCGCTGATACAGCTATCGTCCCTGGTTTCTTCTATGTCTCGCCTATCAACGATAAACTTTCTGCAGGTGTTGGAGTTTTCACTACTTATGGTCTTCGTTCAGATTACTCAGATGACTTCGGAGCCCTTCATTTTGCCGACACAGCAGAAGTGAAAACTGTAACGGTGAACCCAGCTGTTTCATATAAAGTAAACAAGCAACTTATGGTTGGCTTTGGTTTGAATATTACATATGCGGAAGCCGAAATTGGCTCTGGCGTTTCAAACACCCTTGTTGACACCTTGGTTGGTTTAGCGCCAAGCGCTGAAGCGCTTGGCGTTACCTTGCCACAGCTTACTGCTGGTAATTCGTTGTTTAGCATGGAAGGTGATGATATTGGCTTCGGTTGGAACGCCGGTGTTTTCTGGCAGCCAACTGACATGACTAATATCGCGCTTTCATACCGTGCTGAAACAAAATTAGAGCTTGAAGGTGCAGTATCTTCAGAAACGCCTATTTTTCCTATTAATCTTAATCAGCCTGGTAGCCTTGACTTGAATCTTGCTGCTATTACTGAATTAGCGGTTGACCAGAAAATCGATAACCAATGGTCTGTGCAAGCGAGCTTAACGTTTACCGATTGGAGTACGTTCGAAAAGCTTGAAGCCAACCTAGAAGATGACGTTGACTTCTTAATAAAAGAAGAAAACTTCGATGACTCATGGCGCGCAGCGCTTGGTGTTACCTACATTCTAAACGATGAAATTACCCTTCGTGCTGGCTATGCTTACGACGATGGAGTGGTTTCGGTAGAGAACCGCTCGCTGAGTATTCCAGATACTGACCGTCACTGGTTCTCTGGTGGTATGACTTACACCATGAGTGAAGACACTTCAATTGATGTGGCTTACGTATTTATTGATGGCCGTGAAGCAAACATCAATAAAGACAGAACTATTTTGAGCAACGTTCTTCCTGGTACAGACTTCACCACTAACTTCACAGGTACACAGTCTGCGACTGCACATATTCTTAGTGTTCAGCTTAATACACGTTTCTAATTAGAAACGTTGTTCATAAAAATGGCAGCTTGAACGCTGCCATTTTTGTTTGAGCTACCAGGCTAACCCTTGCAATAGCTTATCGAAGTAATTAAAACTGATGCTTAAATTTGCGCAAACAAGTCTTGTAGACAAGTAATTGCAGCACTGATTTTTGCAGGCATTAAATCTCGCTTTGGCGTTACTGCATACACCGTGTAATCAGGCAGCGTCCAATCAGCAAAGAGTTGTTTCATATCGCCAGATTTCAAAAGATGCCTCACTTCTGGTTCTGGCAGTACTGCATAACCTAATCCATCTTGAGTGAGCTTAATCAGCGTTTGCATCGAGTTTACATCAATACGCTGTGTATCGAGTTCATAGTCGCCATTGTCTTTGTGAACCATCACGTAATCTTCGATATGTCGATGAGCAATATAAGCGTGACTAACGAGTTGCTCAGGGTTTGAAAGATTAGTGTTCGCTAACGGATGCTCTGCAGATACGCATAAAATACGCTTCCACGTAGCTAGCTCTAAACTACTGAAATTAGTGTCAGAAACAGGGGCGAAGCAAAGAACTAGATCGGCGCTTGACGCAATAATATCTTTGGGTTCATCGGTAACGGTAAGCGAGATGGTTATTTTCGGAAATTCTTCGCAAAGCTTCTTCAGCGGCTCACTGAGCAGACCGCCACCAAAACCTTCTGGCGCAATAATATTGATTTTACCAGTAGGGTCGTCTTGAAGGCTTTCTATCTTTTGCTGGGCAAGTTCTGCGGTTTGCAGCATTTTCTTGCTAGTCTCGTAGTAGATGCGCCCCGCTTCGGTTAGGCTCAAACTTCGCGTATTTCGATTGAACAGGCTAAGGCCAATATCATGCTCTAGCTTTCTTAATTGCTGGCTAATTGCAGAGACCGTCATGTGGAGTTCTCGCGCGGCGACACTCATGCTTCCGCTGTCTGTTACTGCGGTAAATACCTGAAGGGAGCGAAGTAATTTAGTATTCATGGCGCAGTTTAATCCTTTCGATTGGCCGTAAACTTATGAGTGAACATTTGTAGCAAATTAACGATGTAAGAGGGCGAATTCTATCTTATTTAATGGTTAATGATCGTTTTTACGTTAGCTTTTACTCAAAACTTACGTTTAAAACTTCAGCGCTTCACAGCGAAGTAAGCGATAACTCTCCACATAGCAAAGAGGCGGGTTCTGACAACGCCCCCGCTTATCTGCCCGGCCCTTTACTTATTCTATAATCACCAGTTTTTAATTGTGGGCAGTAATATTATCGAATGGTCCTGACCATGTTAATAGTGTTTGTTGCTAGCTTTACTTCAACGAGGAACACGATAAGCGCACTGATTAGAAACATCATTGCCAAAATGAACAAAACAATAATGGGTGTTTTAAGATCAACCACCCAAAGCGAGCCCGAGAACAAGGCCATGATCACGGTGCACACTAAGAGCGCTGAAGCTACACAAAGGCCAATAGCCCAGTTAATGACTTTCACCCTGCGCCACAGTACTTTAATTTCTTTTTTAGAGCGGTCTACGATGTGTGGGTCTGACAGGGTATGAATTTGTCGCTCTGCCACTCTGACCCGGTCAGATATGCGCCCCAATCGCGAAGACATGACGTTAAGAAAACCCGCAATACCGGTAAGCAAAAACACAGGCGCCACGGCAAATTCGATAAGTTGTGAAAGGCTAGGTATAAGTGTATCCAACAATTTCTCCAGTCAGCTAGGCAAATTAAAATTGATTTGAGTTAACAAACGTTTTTGCCTCTGCTCAATTGCAAATTCATATGAAGGTTTCATTTCAATGCACTTGTTGAAGAACAGCTTATGTAGAGGCAAACCAATTATCGAAAATTAAAGTAAAAGCAAAGTGTAAGCCAATGCTTATACCAGATAACGGCTGCTAAACTTAACACTTTGCCTAAGTTTAGTGCTTTTTAACTCACTCACGGCTTGATTCACAGTAGAATAGTGTTTCTGACTTACGACACATCTCTTTTGCATAAGGACTAATAATGCGCGTTTCCCCTCTGTTTTCCCTGTCATTGTTAACTATTTCTCTCTTACCAATGTTAGCAGGGGCGCAGGAGATGTCAGATATAGAAAGAATAGAAACCACGTCTTCTCGTATTCAAGGAAAAGTGAATGCCTCTGGTTACGCTGTTTCTTCAGTTTCAGAAGAAACATTATCACTGCTCTCTTTTCAGCATATCCAAGAGTCGCTTAACTACATTGCTGGTGCTGGCGTTCAGCGAGGAAATGGACAAGAGTATTTACCTGCTCTTCGCTCACCTGTTCTTACGGGGGCTGGCGCCTGCGGAGGAATATTAGCAGCAGAGGACGGAATACCCCTGCGTGCAGCGGGTTTTTGTAATATTAACGAATTGTTTGAAGCACATGGCGAGATGGCACAGCGTATTGACGTCATCAAAGGGCCAGCTTCTGCGTTATATGGTTCAAATGCAATTCACGGAGTTATTAACGTCATCACCCCAGATACAACACAAGGTGATGGAATACTGGGGTTTGATTATGGCTCATACGGTTTTCATCGAGTTAAGCTTCAGGAAGGAAAGGATTTTGGCGGCAGTGGCGTAGGTATAGCGGCTAGCTTAACCCGTGATACGGGCTACAGAGATGACGAAGGTGTCGACCAGGAAAAAGTGTCTTTACGTCATAGATTAGAGTGGGATAACACCGTTATCACCAGCGGGATGACATATACACACTTAGATCAGGAAACGGCGGGCTATATAGAGGGGTTTGAAAGCTATAAAGATACGCAGATAGCACGAAGTAATCCCAACCCCGAAGCGTTTAGAAACGCTCGAAGTTTTAGGCTATGGAGCAAATTCGATACAACGTTTGAGGGAGGTCATGCACTATCAGTGACCCCCTACATACGTAATCAAGATATGCGTTTTCGCATGCACTTTTTACCGGGAAAACCCCTTGAAGAGAACGCCCAAAAGGGCGTGGGCGTGTTGTCACAGTTTAACTATGTGGTAAACGACAGGATATCGTTAGATGTTGGCGTTGATGCTGAATACACAGATGGGAAATTGACGCAATCTCAACAAGGCCCTACCGAAGGCTCGGCCTTTTTAGTTGAAACCATACCGGCCGGTAAACACTACGATTATGACGTTGATGCAACGTTGCTCGCGCCGTTTTTTGCGTTGAATTGGCAGGATGATAAGTGGGCTATTCAGTTAGGCGGACGCTTTGAAACTATGCGGTACGACTACGCCAATAACATGAACACAGGTCGTGTACGAGAAAATGGAACTGAATGTGGATTTGGTGGCTGCCGCTATTCTCGACCGGCAGACAGTGAAAATGATTATAACAATTTCAGCCCTAAGCTCTCATTGCGCTATCAGCTTAGCCCCCAAATTCAACTTTTCGGTGGGGTAGCCCGCGGCTATCGCGCGCCCCAAGCTACTGAACTCTATCGTTTACAGCGTGCTCAAACGGTGACCGAGCTTGAATCAGTCACGGCTGATAACGTTGAACTAGGTATTACGGGTTCATTACTTTCAGGTGGCTATACGCTGTCGTTTTATAGCTTGGAAAAAGATAATGTAATTTATCGCGATAGCGACTTTTTTAACGTTAGCAACGGAGAGACGTGGCACCGAGGTGTTGAACTCACTTTTGACCAGCAACTGAGTGACGTTTTACGCGTTGATTTTGCAGGCACGTATGCAAGGCATACTTACGAGCACAGTCAACTTTCAGGTGAGCTAGACATTAAGGGCAACGACATTGATACGGCACCTAAAGTTTTATTCAATACCCGTTTAAGCTATGACGTTACAGAGGAGATACAGGCTCAGTTGGAATGGCAACATGTATCTAGCTACTATACTGACGCTGAAAATCTCAATGAGTATGATGGTCATGACTTGGTTCATGGTCGAATAAGCTGGGATGTAACAAATAGCATTATCCTATATGCGCGCATCAACAATATGCTAGATACTGAGTACGCCGAACGCGCTGACTACACAAGTTTTTCTGGCCCGCGTTACTTCCCTGGCAGACCCCGTAATTTTATGCTTTCCGCATCGTTTATTTTGTAAAGAAAATAAAAACTCCTGATAATTAATTATTAATCTTGAAAATACAGACTATGGACGCGATTTGCTTGTGCATAATGGGCGACGGGCGTAGTCTGTAATAATCAGCATGGGTCGCAGTTACGCCATGTATAGCGCTTTTTCTCTTAACGAAGCAGGCGATATACGTGGAATGATTGTTAATAGGTATACCCATGCAAAAAATAGTAATTGTTGGTGGCGGTGCTGGTGGTCTTGAATTAGCCAGTCGCTTAAGCCGCACCCTCGGGAGAAAAAAGCAAGCCGAAATCACCCTCGTCGACCGAAGTCGAACCCATATTTGGAAGCCGCTACTTCATGAGGTAGCCGCCGGTGTTATAGATAAGCATTCAGACGGTGTGGACTATGCAATCCATGCTGCAGCTCATCATTACCGTTTTCAGCTTGGTGAAATGTGTTCACTTAATGCGAATGAAAAAACCATAACCTTGTTGCCATTGATTGACGAAGAGGGTACGCAGGTCTTACCTGAGCGTGAAATTCATTATGACCAGCTGGTACTGGCCATTGGAAGTGTAAGCAACGATTTTGGTACACCGGGTGTAGCAGATCATTGCTATTTTCTCGACTCTCTAAAGCAAGCCGAGCGCTTTCACCGCGCGCTGCTCAATCAGCTTATTCGCATAAACCAGCAAGAAGACAAAGATGCAAGAATTGATGTTGCCATTGTGGGAGCGGGCGCCACGGGGACTGAACTTGCTGCTCAACTTCACCATGTGGCTAACTTGTCGAAAGCCTATGGAATGCCTGATATGTCTGCATCACGATTGAAAATTACGATCGTAGAGGCCGGCGAGCGTATATTACCTGCATTGCCCGAGCGCATTGCTAATTCAGCCAGAAAAGCGCTACACAAGTTGGGTGTAGATATAAAAGAGCAAACCATGGTGGCTGAGGCAGATTCAAATGGATTAATCACCAAGGACGGCAGCCGTATTGATGCCGATCTAATGGTGTGGGCTGCGGGTGTTAAAGCACCAGACTTCATTACAAAATTAGATCTGTTTGAAACTAATCGCGCCAATCAAATTTTGGTTGATAAGCAACTGCGAAGCTCTACGCACAAAAATATATGGGTGCTAGGCGATTGCTGCGGCTTTCAGCAAGACAATGGTAAATGGGTGCCACCCCGTGCCCAGTCGGCACATCAAATGGCCGATATCGTCGCTCATAACATAACGTCGTTATTTAACCAGAAAGAGGCCAAAGATTTCACGTATCAAGATTATGGCTCGCTGGTTCATTTAAGTAAGTACAGTACGGTAGGAAGCTTAATGGGCTCGCTATCAAATAGTAGTATGTTTATTGAGGGGCGATTAGCCAAGCTAGTTTATGTCTCTTTGTATAACATGCATCAGTTTGCGGTTCACGGAAAAATGAAAGGGGCGCTTAAGCTAATTGTGAAAAAGTTGAGTCAGGCAATAAGCCCGAAACTGAAACTTCACTAGTCTCTATATAACGAAAAGCCCTTCAAATAAAACGCCTCCCAGAGACCGAATAGTTGAGGTCTTAGGGAGGCGTTTTGTAAACGATTTTTCGTTTACGTCAAAAAATATCTGCACGCTCTATTACTGCTTCACACCTTCAACGTGAAGCTCGAGTTCCACGGTTTGAGACGCTGGCCCTAAGTCGTAATCGATACCATAGTCTTTAAGGGCAATTGTAGTAGTACCCATGAAGCCCGCGCGATAGCCTCCCCATGGATCTTTGCCTTCACCAATTTTCTTGGCTTCAATAGTAATTTGCTTAGTTACACCATGTAATGTGAAATCGCCCATCACATCCATCATGCCATTGCCTTTATCAACAATCTTTGTACTTACAAATTTTGCTTGGGGAAAATCGTCCACATTTAAAAAGTCATCGCTTTTCAGGTGCTTGTCACGTTCTGCATGGTTTGAATCGATACTGTCTGTATCAATGGTTACCATAATTTTTGCTGCACTTGGTGCACTATCATCGTAGCTAAAGTTGCCTTTGAAATCGTTAAAGCGACCCGTTAGCCATGAGTAACCTAAATGCTGAATTTTAAAATTGATAGATGCATGTGCGCCCTTACTATCAATCACATAATCCGCGGCCTGAGCAGTGCTTAAAGATAGCGCAGCGGCTAGGGCAAGTGTTAACTTCTTCATAATTTCTCCTTTTCCTTAATGTCATCGAAGCCGTAACATCTGCTTCATTGTGTCGTCTTTGTTTATGAAATGGTGCTTTAAGGCTGCAAGCATATGTATCACTGACATTGTTATCACTGACCATGCAATATAAAAATGTGCATCTCCGGCACGATCTTCTTGGTTGTTAAATAGCTCGCCAACGGCAGGAACTGCAAACCAGTTAAATACATCGATGGCTCTTCCGTCGGCGGTTGAAATCAAATAGCCACTGGCAAACAGCGCAATCATTAACGTATATAGAAGCGTATGACCAAAATGACTAAGCTTCTTTTCTGTGGCAGTGCCTAATGAAGGAGGACGTGAAGTAAAAGCCCGAGTAGCTAACCGAAGAACAGTAACCGCTAGCAACAGCAAGCCAACACTTTTATGCCAATGAGGAGCGGTTTTATACCAGTCGCTGTAATAAGTAAGGTCTACCATCCACAAGCCCGATGCAAACATGCCAATAACAGCAAATGCGGTTATCCAATGAAGAAACACAACAAGTCGGGGCCACCTAGATTTCATTTCGTTTCCATATAACGAGTGTTAACGCTAGTGTAATTTCAATTTCTTCGACCAAACATCACTTTTAATGAGAGCATTTGTTCTTTTTTATAGAATAAAGAATGGCGTAAGCGACCACAGCGACGGTTCATAATTTACTAAATTCAGATTATGTGTCGTTTAATGGAGGATAAAATGCGCCAAGTGCCTCTATTAAACGTGCAAAATACACTTATAGTTTAAATAGGGAGCCACAAAGGTGGCTGCCCATCCATAGAATTAGTCTTTACAGTTGAGGTTTCACGCTTTGCGCGTTTCATATGTTTTGTTGGCAGTCATATTGCCAGCGCTATTTTCATCACTGGTTACCGTCTCTGCATTGGGAGAGAGCCGAGGTGTGCAAAATAGTGCCAACGAGCTCAGCAAAACTACAGCACTAGCAACCCTTGCTGAAGAGTGGGAACGGTCAGTTCATGATGTTGATGACGACCTGGATGACGGTTTAGCGTCTCTCCACGTTAATGTTAGTGTAGAAAAGTATATTTTTTGCACTGGCAATATAGCTGAGGCAAAATCTTACGCTAAGCTGCGCGCTAATATCATCAGAGGACCACCTTCTTATACTTAATCACTTTAAAAACCATATTTTTTATTTTTGATTAGGAGAGAAGGTATGCACGCCTTAAATCTATATAAAACCGAAGCTATCGACACGTTGGCATGGCCGGTTGTTGAAAACACCATTACTCTAAACTCGTCTGCAATGGCGGTATTTACTGACTTCAAGCAACACTTGCCGCACGTTATCGATGCGCGTACCCCGGCAACAAAAGTTGAGTCTATTATGCGCCAATCTCATGTGCGAATGATGCTGGTGGTTAACAGTCATAATCGTTTCATTGGTATTGTTACAAGTCATGACGTTAGTGAGCAAAGCATTATCCAGCGTTTAAGTGAGCTTAAAATAAAGCGCGATGAATTGACTGTTTATGACTTTATGCGCCCTAAGACCTCTTTAATGTCTTTTGACTTTACCGAACTGACTCACTCATCGGTGGGTGATGTGATTGAAACGTTAAAAGACTACGGCCAGCATCACTGCCTTGTTATGGACAGAGATAGTCACGAAATCCGCGGCGTCATCAGCGTTAGTGACATTGCTAGAGAGCTGCGCGTTCCGCTTGATATTCAGGGGCGCCCGACCTTTGCAGAACTCATCACTATTCTCGCTGCTTAATTTTTAATTCCGCCAATTTTGAACCATACTTTTACTGCGCATTGTCATAAAGCAATGCGCAGTGAAAAGCTTACACAGGCGTATGCCTATGGATGATCTAAATATCGTTATAGAAGGCTAGATGGTTTTATGCAGTATGCTCACGGCGAATTTATTGTTACTCGATGTGGAAGCGCGATTGTTACGCAGGCTTATGGTCCTTGGAATAGAGAGTGCGTCACACTTTTCGCAAAGGAATATCGCGAGAAAGCTGAGAGCCTATTTGGTCAGACATGGTGTAATATCGTTTGCGTATCTGGGGAGTCCTTACTTGTTCCTGATGCCGAGGCTTCGTTGCGAGAGCGCACGGCTGCTATGCATCCACTCGGCCTTACTCACGTTGCTCTGGTGATGGGAGATTCCAGCGCTAAAGCGACCACCAAAGCTCAACTGAAGCGGGTTTATCGAGACCTTAATATCGACACAATTTTTGTAGATTTTATTGCTCAAGCTGTGGAATGGCTAACAGACAAAGGGTTTTCAATCGAACATGAGAATATGTCTGAACACTTGGAAAAAGTGGCATTAAAATAAAAGAGTAAAAGTGGTACGCATTTCGCTATTAGTTAACACATCAACGTAATATTGTGCATTGAAACGAGGCGTTACCATGAACAGATCACTATTTCCAACCAGTGTTGTGACCAAAGCATTTACTTGGGCATACCAAGAACTGGGTTTAAGTATTAAGCAAGCCTCTGAAATATTAGGTATTTCCCCATCTTCTCTTGCTCAAACTACATTACTAGGGTTTGAAAGCGGAACCATAGAGTATCGGAAACAGCTTGCGTTCATTCGTATGTATCATTTACTCATCACGCTGTCAGAAGGGGACACTGACCAAATGCGGGTGTGGTTCACCAGCTACAATGTAAGCCTTGAGATGTCACCATTGAAGATGTGTAAAGAGTATGACGGTGTAGAACGAGTTGCTGACCAACTTCGCAAATTAAAGCAATCTTGTTCAGGACGCCAGAGTGCACTTGCTACCGTTGAATTTGCCCATCAAGAACGAGAAGTTAGAACAGGCGCAAGAGTTCACTAGATTTCCCGATATTTAAATGACATCGTTAGAATCGATATCGCAGATAAAATCTGCACAAGCCTGAACTTGAGTTATTGGGATCATGTGGCCCGCATTAGGAATAATATCGCTTTTAGCATTAGGGATTGCATTTGTAACGGCGTTCATATGGTCAGTAGGCTTTAATATCTCATCATTTTCACCATACAGTACACCTACGGGGCAATTGATTTCGCTGTATCTAGACTGTTGTCTGAACAAACTGCCCTGCGCAGATACTGTATCCCTACTACCTTCATAGAAACTGCGTGAATGAAGCGCCAAAATACCTCCACCTTCTACTGAAAAAGAAGGCGGAACAGCTTCAGGATGGAATATTTGCGCAAGTTGCTTTCGGCCGAATCTTGCTCTTAGCGGGCTAGCGATGGTTTTTGAGACGCTCTTACGTACAAACTCGTTAGGTATGTAGAGCACGGATAACGGGCCTGCACCGCCTTTTAAGGGGGTAGTGAGCGGACATAAAAGCGATATTGACGCAATTTTTTCAGGCGCATCAATAGCCATTCGTAGCGCAATCCCTCCACCCATTGAATGTCCGGCAATACTAGCGCTTGTAATGTTTTCTTTCTCCATCCACTCTAAAATCATCTTACTTTGCTGTTCAAAACTTGCAGAGGTGCGTTTGTAACGTGTGGAGAATCCGCTTCCTGGCCGGTCAATAGAGTAAACCGTATAGCGGTGGGCGAGCGTTTTTGCTAACGCATTAAAATTGTTACTATTGCCTAGTAAACCGTGAATAAGTATCAGGACAGGCCCATTACCTTGTTTTTGCCAATGAATAATTCCACCTGATACAGGAGTAAGTTTTCCCGCCGGTGTGAATGCTGATTCAATATTGTTGTCCATTTTTGAAGTAAACCAAATCAGTCCAACAACGATACAAATCAAGAGTACCAGAACAACAATCATTGAGCGCTTCCTATGTGAGAGTGAAATTTAACCTAGCGGTTAACGCAATAATGGTCAAGTAAGCCTTGGTGATAATGATTTATAGCGTAGATGCATACGGTTGCACGTAGCTATAAAAAGCAAGTGATAATTAGGAACTAAGATGGAAATACAAATAACGCGAAGTATCACAATAGATGATAGTGAAGCGGACTTACAGGCTATTCGAGCCCAAGGCAGTGGAGGGCAGAATGTCAATAAAGTGAGCAGTGCCATCCATTTACGATTTGATATTTACGGTTCTTCTCTACCGGAACGATTGAAAGAGAAGTTACTTCAGTTAAACGACAAGCGTGTTACCAATGAGGGTGTATTTGTATTAAAAGCTCAGAATTACCGCACACAGGAACAAAATAGAGAAGATGCGTTGGCGCGACTTGTCGCTTGGATAAAAGCAGCAACGATTGAGCAAAAGCCGCGTATAAAAACCAAGGTAAGCCGAGCGGCAAAAGCACGTCGGGTTGATGTAAAAAAACAACAGGGCATTAAAAAATCTATGCGTAAGAAAGTGGAATTTTAATCAAAACTAATCTAAAGTATGAGGCTCACAAAAGGTCATTTCGCAAGACAACGGAAAATTCTTAGAACAATAAATGAATGTGTCTTGTGTTCATGCTAAATATTGGAACTTAGGGAAGCATAAAAAGTGACGCGTTCGAACGTAATTCCTATGGTGCTATTTGCAGCCATAGTGGTTTCGCTTGGGATTAACACACCGCAAGCCGCAAACGAGATCATCGCTCGTTTGTTCAATAAATCAATTTCAAATTCTGAACTTCAGCCATCACAGGCTGACGTCGATCGTTTTCAGTCTATTTTAACTGATAAGTCTGAAAAGGAAGTGCGGTCAATTCTCGCTCAGCGTGCATTGGGTAATAAAATTACAGAGTCTGTACTTTCTGACTTTGCTCATAAAAATGATATAGAGCCTGATGACGGAGAGGTTCAATCCGCTTATTCTGTTATCAAGCAGTGGACCGTTGAACTAGACGATAAAAGCGAGTTTAAAGGTGACGAACTTGAACGCTACCGTCTGGCCATGGCACACGGGATGGCGAAAAGCTGGAAAGTGTCCAAAGCATTGTATGACGCCTATGGCGGCGATGTAGTTTTTCAGCAAGATAACCCACTCACTCCGGTTGGGGCATACCAGCAGTTATTTGAACAGTATCGAGAAAAAGGTGAGTTTGTTATTTACGACCCAGCCTTTAAAGCGGCGTTTTGGAGTTCAGTTAAAATGAAATATGCCAAAACTTATGACCCGGAAAACATAGACTTCTCACTTCCTTGGTGGGAAAAGAGCATGACCGCTTCAGAAAAATAGTCAAAAAAGGCCCTGTTATTACAGGGCTTTTTTTATTCACCCATAATATTCTCTCTTTTTTGCTTTTAACCTACTTACACCGTGCTGGTCACAACGGGTAGCAGCTCAGCGACATATACTTCAACGGCCATTAGCTCCAGATACTTAATAAGCGCCTCAAACCTTAAAAAATACGCATCAAAAAAGGGTCGCAACGACTGCTGCAACCCTTTTGCCTCTAGTGTCATATATAGATAACACTGGCCATATCGAAAAAATACTGGGGCTATAAGTGTATCTATGCTTTCGCTGACGAATAAATTAGTTGAAGTAAGCGTCTACTTCTTTTTCAGCTTCGTCACGGCTTTTGCCGTATTCTTTCTGAATTTTACCGACTAATTCTTCACGGCGACCATCAATTACGTCTAGGTCATCATCGGTAAGTTTACCCCATTTCTGTTGTACCTTACCTTTCATTTCTTTCCAATTACCTTCAATACGATCATTGTTCATGGTGCTCTCCTTAACTAAACAATTGGTTTTCAAACTGGACATAAAAACCGGCCAGTTAATTAAATAGGAGCAAAGGGCGTTCCAATGTGTAGGCTGCTGTAAAATAGAGGGTTATTCAGGTGTTAGTAAATTATGTCATGGGCTTTCATGCAGGATTTACAAGTCGTTGCAAACCCTACATGGGTAATAGTTAGTTTAAGGATTGGGCAAATGCTTCACTATCCTGTCTCTTTTCTATTTTATGCTGATCTTCGCTGCGACCTTTCTTCCAGTAGCTACTAATATAGATATTCTCGTGTGCTACGTTTTTTTCATCTTTCAGCCATGTCCTGATCGCTCGCATATCTGAAAATTCGCACGCTACCCAAACCGCGGGCGTACCCTCTTGCCAATTAAGCTGAGTAAGACGGTGTGGTAAGCTGTTTTCGAATTCCCATATCACCTCAATACCCTCAGGTTTTTTAAGTACCACCGCATCTTTTTCGTCTTCAACCCGGATTACGGCATAGCCCTTGGCATGGAAAGGAAGCTCTGTGAGGTGATTTCTAATGCTGGGTAGAGCAGTCATGTCGCCTGCCATCAGCACCCAATCATAATGTTCATTTAATCCTTTGCTAGAGCCAGGACCCGCAAGCGTAATGATATCACCAGGTTTAGTACTAGTTGCCCATGCTGACGCGGGGCCCGTTTTACCGTTGTTGGCATGAATAACCATATCTAGCACTAACTCTGGTTTATGCCTATCGAACTGGGCAACCGTGTAGGTGCGCATCGCCACTTGACTCATGTCAGTGGGTTTTGAAAGCGGGTTACCGTTTTTATCGAACATTAGCTTTACGTAAGCACCGGCAGTTACGGTAGGAAAAATGCGGAGATCGTCGCCACCTAAATAAACGCGTTGCATAGTAGGGGTTATCCGAACCGAGCGAGTAACAACGGCATGACGAGGTTGTGGTCTGGACATAAGCTTCTCCTAAAAAATTCGATAATCATCTTATTTGATAATGATTCTCATTGCTATTAGTTGTTTTGAAACGATCTGTCTTTTAGAATTCTATTTTTTAGGACGAGAAGTAGGGCTTTAACAGCGTTGAGCAGGCTAGATAGATTTAACAGTCGAGAAAGAAAGAGTTTATATAACACTGAAAAGTAGCGAGCAAAAGAAAAGGGGCTAAAAGCCCCTTAAAAAACCACAACATAACTTGGAAAACACATTTACACACCACAAAGACGCACACTCAACGACTTCATGTATAAAGTAAGATAGCCTAATTCACAAAAGGTTCCGCTTTTTTTAAAAATAAAACGTAAAAATTTAAATACCTTTTATTTGGCCTTTTTAAATGCCTTACTTCTGCTGTTTTACACACGTGTTTTGGCCTGATTTTTTAGCTGGTGAAGCGTTATAAAAATAATGCAGGTGGTAATAGCGAGGAGTGCTGATGCAGTCGCGAAAGGAAGGGCGATATCATATTGATAAATCGACGCGGCGAGCGGTGGCCCCACAATGTAGCCCATCGCTGTTGTTGCCGTGATAAGACCGGTAATGGATGGTTGCTGAGAAGGTGTGCAATAAGTTGTTGCGGCAGCGGCTAGAGAAGGATAAGCCATTCCCATACCTAGCCCCATTAGCGTCATTGCGATATATAACGTAAACAAAGACGCTTGCAGAAATAATAGCAGATAGGCCAACCCTAAGAGTGGTAACGCCATCATGATCATGGTCTCTTTACTAACGCGGCCTTTCTGAACCCATCCAAATTGAGCGGTGAGTGATGCGGCTGCAGTCACCATCATTGCAAAGCCAACTTGTCTAGCAGCTTCCACGGGCGTGTAGTTGTAAAAATCAATAAAGAAAAAGCCTAGTGTTTGCTGCATCATCGCCATAGCGCAAAAAACACATATGCAAGCGCCAACAAAGATGTAAGGTGATTTTGTTTTTGAATGCTTATCAGTATTCACGGATTGGGCGGCGTGTTGCTGAGCCGAAGGAGCGAGAATCGGCAGCTTTATGTACACCAGTGTTAAGGCCATTAAG
>Ga0115005_10001145_pt1 | contig 20777 bp, 9 predicted proteins | sample ArcOceMetagenome_FD_87163 | JGI IMG/M metagenome (GOLD analysis project Ga0115005, IMG submission 87163) | Marine eukaryotic phytoplankton communities from Arctic Ocean - Arctic Ocean - Greenland ARC118M Metagenome | ecosystem: Environmental > Aquatic > Marine > Oceanic | place: Arctic Ocean... | reverse complement strand
TGAGGAGGAATTTATTTGTACCATCCTCTTTTAGGAAAAATAAATCTTTTCTACCGTCTCCATTAAAGTCTTCTGAAATGACAAATTTAAAACCACTTACATCTCCTAGATTGAATAGAGATGTATCATTCCATGAATTATCACTTCCTTCGGCTTTGAACAGGAATTTATTTGTACCATCCTCTTTAAGGAAGAATAAATCTTTACAATTATCTCCATTAAAGTCTTCTGAAATGACAAATTTAAAATCACTTACGTCTGTGGTGAGCTGAAGAGATGTTCCGTCCCAAGAATCAATAGCATCTCCATTTTTGAACAGGAATTTATGTGTACCATCCTCTTTAAGAAAGAATAAATCACTATTTTGAGCAGTACAAATACTTGAGATGATTACTAAAAAGTTAATAATAAGGTAAATTTTGTTTTTCATTTTATTTGGATTATTGCAACATTCAATTTGCTGAAGTATTAGGAAAATGGAATTATCAAGTTTTTTCAATGGAGGCAATACCGAACACTTATTAAATCAGCATCCCTTCACAAACAAAGATATTTGTCTTTAATAATTCAAAATTCTAAAAAAAAACTAGTTCTTCATATACGCATTTCTGCGTATATCTAGATTATCCCTTCTCGAATACTTTTGGATATCATATGAGCAGTATTTTTCGAATTGGTCTTTTTTAAAATATTTTCTCGGTGTTTTCGTACTGTACCTTCAGATATAATAAGGGTCTTGGGGTAGTTACAGGATACATGTAAAAAGTAGTCACAGAAAACAGGGTTTTGTAATCAAAAAGTGAATACCCATTTTCTGCGACCAAAATCGACCAAAAGACTCTTATAAAAAATCCAAACCTTTTTTTTGTAAAGAGTCAGGTAAATCATCCATATCTAAATGGAATCTTCCAAAACGTCTAAGGTGTCCATTCAAATAAGGACTTATCTTTTCAACTAATTCTTTGGTTACTGTTTCCCCTTCTGCATTCATTTCATTAAGTACATCAGTTAAATCAATGACATTGTGAAGCATGACGATATTAGCAATGAGGTCAGCATACTTGATGCGTTTTTCCATTTCTACAGGGTCGCCAGTTCTTAGAGTTTTACCACCAAAGGTGACCCAATCAGAAAAATTATTAAAACTCTCAATTTTGGTAGTGGATGCTTGAATATGCCTTCGCATACCAGGGTCGCTAATATATTTGAGTAAAAAAATAGTACGAATGACCTGCCCCAAAGCACGAAAAACTTTATATAATTTGTTCTTTTTACTGTGAACGCCTAGCCTTCTCAATAGCATAGACGGAATTACTTTGCCTGCATGAATTGATAATGCTACTTGCATGAAGTCTTTCCAATGTTTTTCAATTTTATCAAAATCACCTACCTTTTTGAATAAGGAATCAATGTGTTTGTAAATGGTAAATTCATCAGGACGTAAAAAATTAACATCATTCCAGTTTCTCATTCTCGGCATCAACTGAATGCCCATTAAATAAGATAAAGCAAAAACTGGTTCGCTCTGAGCTTGGGTATCTCCAATAACTGTATCGGGTTGTAGTTCTGATTTGTTATCTTGAAAACCATCTAAAATATGGATAGCCTCCCATGTGCCACAGGAAATAAAACGATTAATCAAAGCAATATATTTATCCGACAAATATTTGTAAGCAATACCACCATAAGCCCCATATCTAATATGCATTGAACCTAACATATTATTTTCGATTAACTCGATGTGCGTACCGTCCACAATCATATCCGAACCGTCGCCCCAATAATTAGTTAAATCCCAACGATTGTAGTTGTTAATAATATCTCTGATGGCAGCATCTATTTTTTTGGAATCAATATGTTGTTTGTTAATCCTCCTGAGAATTCTGGAAGTCAATCCACCCTTCGTATGTTGAACAGTTTGGTTTGCTCCTAAATTACAACCATAACCAAAAATGGTGAAGATGTATTTATACACTTTATCTTTTAGTTTTGAATTTGCTCCTGAGGGTGGACCAAAATGTCTAGTGTAAGGAATCCAAGTCTGTACTCTTTTGAGTAGGTCTATCAAATCTCGCTGCGGCATTTTCTTTTTTATCAAGTCTTCAAAATGGCGTAAGCCTTCAGGTAGTGGATTTGCTTTTTGTCTTTTCAGATGTGGTTCTCCATTTTCGTCAATCGTAAAATCGGTATTGTCAGGATAAGATTCATCGGCTGTTTTGGCTGCATCGGTTAACTGTCTCTTTATAAGAGCGACAAAATCTAATCCATTATTAGGCAGACCAACACTTTTACAGTAATGTTCCAATAGTTTTTCGCATTCCGACCAAGGCAGTAATTGTTTTCGATAATCGGCATATTGTTCAGAATCAGAAACATATAAATCGCCACACTTCAGCCCATCAGCAACAAAAAATAGAACAGCTATTTCCAATTCTCTTCGTTTTAAAACCTTGAGTCCATCCTCTTTAGTTTCTACATAATTTAACCAACGGTCAGTCATAAAGTCCAAACTGGTTTCATAAGGAATGGTTTTCTTTCGACTATCCCGATAAGACAAAATAAAACCAAGAGTCTCTACCAAATCGTCATCTTCCGTACCTGAACGAATGTCTAACAGCTCAACTAAATTCAATACCGCAGCACGATTACCTTTAAAAGATTTCCAAAGCAAAGGGAGAAAGTTTTTATTGTGATAGGCTGCCACTTGCTGATACTGGTCTAATAAATAAGTAGCTCCACCATTATTTTTCATCAATGTTCTAACTAAATCGCCAAGCTGTTTATCTTTTGGCACTTCGATGGTATAACCTACAACTTGCGAAAAAATGCCTAACATCTGTTCTTCGATGGCTCGAAAAAGATCTTGCAATACTGCCAATTTCTTCTCCGCACTCAATTTTGTTTTTCTAATCCGTCTGAGGAATAGATCTGCCAATTGGTCTTTGGTACTTACTTGCCGTTGGTGGATTAAACAAACCAGATGCGTATATCTTTTTTGGAGGTTCATATCCAATAAATCTTGGACTTCTGCATTTTCTACCTCTGCTGCAAATTGATGGACTTTAGTTGGATTGATAATTTCAAACAATCGAGAAGTATCAATAAGTTGTTGTAACCATGCCAATCTGATTGTCCAATTTCGCATTAAGGTTAAGGTTGGTTTTTTTGGTTTTTCGCAAATTCTATTAAAATCAGTTATGGTATCTCCTTCAATTACTTGAAGTAATCTATCCAATGCTTGTTTCTGTTTGGAATGCAAAGTGGCATTCAATTTTTCGTATAATTCCAAATGTACCTGATGGCGGATATGCCCAACCATTCTATCAAGTGTGCTAAAAGCGGGAAGTTCATATCGTCTTTCAATTAATTTCTCGATGGCAACATTTACTAAATCAGGAGGGCTACTCATAGTTAAGGCTGCTTTTTTAACCGTTGCTCCTACTATACTTGCTGCCTCGTCAGACCAAGCAAATACACTCAGATAAATCCGAATAGCTTGACGATACCTATAGAATGTTTTCTTGTTCGATTCTGTAGATTCGATTAGTTCGAGGTCTTTTGATAAACTAAGGCAGTAAGCCAAATATTGGTGGAGTGATTTTGGTACAGTTGAAATTTTGGGTAGGTAGCCCAAATATTGATGGGATTTTAAGAGAGTCAGTAATGTGAGCTTTGTTGTAGGTTCTCTAGCATTCTTCCGAATAAATCGGAGTTCCTTGTCAGTTGGTTGAAAGATTTTAAGTAACTCTTCCTCGCTGTAAATTTTTTTAAAACGGGGATAAGCCGTTTTGGTAATTGAAATCATAAGATGTAATTTTAAGATGTCTTAAAAAGGGTTTGCCGATTGGCAGATGAAAAGTGTTAAAAATAAGGCACTTAGCACCTATAGAATAACTATCTTAAAAGGAAATCTTTTTAAGACATCTTTAATCCTATTATTTACTATGATTACTTCAAATAAAGCTGCTATTTATATTCGAGTTTCTACTGTCTCTCAAAATACTGATTTGCAAAAAGATGGGTTAGTAGAATATGCTCAACGAGCTAAATTCTCTATTGAAAAAGAGTATGTTGATATTGCTGTATCTGGTAGGAAGGAAGGTCGCCCTGCTTTACGACAATTAATGAAAGCAGCTTATAATCGAGAATTTGATTGTGTGGTCGTTTGGAAGTTTGACCGATTCGCACGTAGTGTCTCCCATCTGCTTAAAGCTTTGGAGGAGTTCAATCATTTAGGTATCCGATTTATTTCTGTCCAAGACCAAATTGATACGAATAGTCCAATGGGTAGAGCCATGTTTACGATTATTGGTGCAATGGCTGAATTGGAATCTTCCCTTATCAGCGAAAGAGTGAAAGCTGGAATGGCTGCTGCTAAATCAAGAGGTAAAAAAATTGGTCGCCCTGAAACGCCACTTTATTTAATCACCCAAATCGAAGAATTAGCAGCTACCACAGATTTAAGTATCAACAAAATAAGGACAAAAATTAAGGAGAGGGCTAGTCGAGCCGTCGTTGGGCAAATTGTGAAACGGGTTCGAGATAAGGAAATTGATAGTAAAAACTCGTGAAGTGCGCTAAATCCTTTTTTTGATTACAGATTTCGTTTTTCTGTGACTACTTTTTACATGTATCCTGTAACTACCCCATATTGTAATCCACCAAAACAATAACTACCAAAATTTTTCATGAGTAAACTATCCCCATTACTATTGGTTTTTAACAAATAACAATATGATGTGTCACTATCAAAATATCTACCTTTTGTTAAAAGGTCACCATTATTTAATTCTATTGCTTCATCTGGATATACGCCCCCAGAATTTAACGCATTTGTTACCCCGAAATCATATTTTTTCTCCCAAAGTACTTGCCCATCTCCATCGAATTTCACCATAGATTGAGATAGTTTTTGAAAAGAATTAATATCTACTTCAAGTGATAGAAGAAAAAAACCACCGTCATTTGTTTTGATCAGTTCAATAGGATCCATTTTATTTCCATTTGGAACTTTAATATCCCAAGTGGTTTGAGCAAATAATGAATAAGTCATAAAAACAAAAACTAATATTGTGGTTATCTTTTTCATGATTTCAATTTTATCAAAAAATTCTTGCTAATCTAATTTCACAATCTTCCCACATTTTACAATGGTGCTTTCAGAAAGAATTGTAAAAAAATAAACCCCAATTCCTAATTGATTCAAGTACCATTCATAATTTAATTCATCTTTGAAAATATCTTTTTGAAACACTTGCTGACCAATACTATTGTATAAAATAATCTCCCCTTCTATTCCTTCTTGAAATTTTAAATGTAGTTCTCCAGAAGTTGGATTTGGAAATACTCTAATCTTATTTTTTTCAATAATTACATCATTAATAGCAACCATTGTTTCTAAGTTGATAGTAGAATCACAAGGATAACTAGGAGTTACTCCTAAGCGGTAATTAGGGAAATTAGGTAAAGAACGACTAACCCATGAAGGCGTCATAATATAATGCTGGCGTAAATCACATTCTGTTCCAGGTAAATCAGGATTCATTATTACATGCATATATCTACAACTACTAGGTGTATTCAGATATATTCGACAATCAGGACCTAATTGCATTTGATAAAAGGACACAGGATGAATACCGTCACTAAATCCATCCCATTCAGCAACTAATATTTTTGATGCCTGAATATCAGATGACCATATATCAAATTGATGTACTTTGCTAGGAGATGCGACATATATAAACCTACTATTAGGAGAAAAAGCTAGCCCTCCTAAAGAAGTAGAGTCTTCAATTATTAGCTTTTGAAAATTACTCAATTGTCCAGTATTTCGATCAAAGTCATACACGTAAAGTTGACTTTTATAATCATACTTTGCGTATTTAGTACCATCAGGAGAAAAGGCTGCTTGCCCTACTCCATCTCCTTCACTTAATTGAGCGTCACCAATTTCTTGTTCAAAAACATTTGAAATTCCATCTGAATTTAATAAAACTGATAGATGAACGTTACTTTGTTCTTTTGGAATTAGTATCCACCAGTCTTTTCCATTAGCATGTTTCACCGCTTCTAAATGTTGTTGATGTAGTGTATCTGCAATAGCTATTTGGTTTTTTTCAGCAACAGCCCCAAGTCCATTATTTTTACTCATATCTACTTTAGTGTATAAAAGTGGATAACCAAATAGTTCAAAATTATTTGGAGAAACAACATGAAAAGTTTTTTTAACATGGAATAAATAATAGATATTGCTACTATCAGGATGAGGTAAAATTGTGGCTCCATTAGCAACGGTATATCCATTTCCGTTCCCACAATTATTATCATAAATTTCTCCTGGGTAATTTAAGCTATCTCCATTTTCCATCATTTGATGAGAGGCATCAGCGATGTAACATCCATTAGAATAAAATAATAAATTACCAAGACTATCGCATATACTTGCATTCATAAATCTCATTTCCATATCTTTAGCAAGAAATTCAAAAGAAACATTTCCTCCATTAAAATTTAATAGCGTTCCCTCTCCTCCTGGCTCTATAGCATTTTGATCATAACCTCTAATCCATACATAATCCCTTTTTTGTTCATTTTGTGCAAACAGCAAATTAGCATAGATTATATAAATTAGAATGAGTAATTTTTTTTCCATTTCAAATGTTTTAAATAGCCCTATTCAAATATTTTGAATAGGGCTAGAATATTATTAGCGACTTATAACCATTACTTTTTTATGGATAAATGGTTTATCATTTTTCATTAGAGTACAACTATATAATCCAGAAGGTAACCCTTTAACATTCATTTCTATCCGTAAAGAAGAGGTACTAATTTTTTCAGTTCTAACAATTTGTCCTAATGTGTTAACTAAATTCAAAGTTAATTCCTCTACTAGCAATAATTTTTTGTCCTGTAATTAACGCATAACCTCTGATTACCTTTATACCTGTATCACAATTTAAAAAACTAGGATCCCCATTTACCCAACCATCAGAAGACTCAATTTCAAGTAGGGAGAAATCCGAATTTCCAGTTCCCTCAAGATGAATTCCGTTTCCATTAATTGCGAAATTTCCAACATCACTTGCTCTTATATCATAAAATCGAGCATGTTTTACCTTAAAACTAGAGCTAGTTGCAATAATTCCATTTATCATATTTGAAAAATGATTTTCAGCATTTGGAGTACCAATAAAATTAACATCTGTACTAATAAGTTCTATCCCAGTATACGGTCTTTTTATATCCGAATATGGTCTTTTTAAAGATCCTGTTCCTAAAAATTTATTGTTATAAAATTTATTAAGTTGGATATAAGGAGGGGGAAGATTGATGAAATCATCTTCAAATTTCACCCCAACATAGTTATCTCTAAAAGTGGAATTATATATATTGATGACACTTCCATGCGTAGCATGAACAGCATGTTTCCCATCTTGAATAAGCGAACCAGAAATATTTAAGCTTGCACCTTCTTCTACATAAATACTTTCCCACATATTTATGCATCCTAAGACATGCCTTCTTATTATAAGTTCATTTCCTGATTTCACGATAATCTTTGCATCTGTATCCAACATAATAAATGGTCCATCTTCTATGCCATCTCCAGGATTTCTTTTAAAACAATAGTCTGTATCTATTTCTAATGTTCCTCTAACATAAATAGATTGAAAGGAAGGAGAAGGATTCTGATCGAATGTACATGCTTCTGATTGGTCTATCAAAGTTCCCGAATTAATTAAATCAAGTAAAGATGCTGGATTAGCAGGATCTGTTCCATCAATATCTACAAAAGTAGCAGGTGTTATACTAAAACCTGAAACGAAAAATTGCCCATTGGGTCGGCTAACTCTTCCTTGACCTACTATAGTATTAGATGAAGTTACAGATCCTTTAAGTACAAAAGTTTTAGTCTCATTTGGTTCAAAAAAAATAAATGATGTTGTTACATCACCAACGGTATTAGGAATTGTTGAAAAATAAGTAGGAAGGTTATCTGGGTCAAACCCATCATTTGGAAAAATAACTTTGACCATAAAATTTTCTGGAGAAGGATTATTATTTCTTACGGTAACGGTAATTTCTGCACAAGGGCAATCAACCACTATTGGAATATCAGAAGTTATTTCTGTTATTATAGTAGGTGGAGCTTGTCCAAAAGTTTTATCAATTGGGTAAACCAATGTGATAAAGAAAAATATAAAAAAAGATGTTATCTTAAGATATCGTTGATTTAAAAATTTAATTCTGTTCATATTTATATTATTTTAGTTGTTAAAAAAATATTTTACTCCACCTTCACCACTTTCCCACTCTTCACTAACAGTCCTCCGGAAAGGATACTATAAAAATATATTCCATTATCTATCCCATCTAATGACCATGTATATTGTTTTTCATTTTTGTAAATGTATTGTTGGAAAACCTGCTGGCCCACCATATTAAACAGCACCATCTCCCCAGTTATCCCTTTCTCCAATTCAAGATGAATCACCTCAGTCGTAGGGTTCGGAAATAACTTCACCTCATTCTTCTCCGCCAACACTTCATCAATCGCCACCAAAGTCTGAAACGCTATCGTAGAATCGCAAGGATAAGTAGGTGTCACTCCAAGTCGGTAATTAGGGAAGTTAGGAAAAGATTGCCCCATATTAGTAGGTAATTTTAGAGCGTGTTGTTGGAAATCACAAGCTAACCCTTTCCTATCAGGATATTGGATAACGTGCATCGATCGATTCCCACTCGTACTATGCATATAAATACGACAATCAGGTGCTAATTGCATCTTCCAAAAATTAGTTTGAAATGGGTCAAGAAACCCATCATAAGTCCCAATCAAAACTCTAGAAGCCTGAATATCCACCGCTTCCAAATCAAACTGAAATAAATAAATAGTTGCAGAAACATATAAATACCGACTATTAGGCGAGATAGCAATTCCTCCCGTAAAGGCAGTATCTGAAATTATCAAGTTTTGAAAATTACTTAACTCTCCAGTACTCCGATCAAAATCAAATAAATGAACTTGACTAGCAGGGTCATATCGAGCATATTTTGTTCCATCAGGAGAAAAGACTGATTGACCACCACCACGAGAATCAGGTAATTCAGGAATCCCAACATTTTGAGTTTGCATACTATCTACCCCATTAGCGGTAAATAACATTTTATAGTACAAATCACTAAACTGTCGAGTCATCACGATCCACCAATCGTTGCCATTGGCATGGCGTACAGCTGTCAGGTGTTCAGGTTGCAAAGTATCTCCTAGTACAAATTGATTTTTTTCTACCACCGCTCCCAGTCCATTATTTTTACTCATATCGATTTTGGTAAATAAAAAAGGAGTACCCAATAGATCAAAATCAAAAGGGGGGATTTCCATTAAGGTGGTTTTGGTATGAAATAAATAATAAATATCTGCACTATCAGGTTGTGGTAATATCATCGAACCTTGGTTATGTCTATATCCATCATAATCTTTGCAATGAGTATCATACCCCCACCCTGGATAATTTATTGAATCTCCATTTTCCATCATCTCATGCGTAGCATCGGCGATATAGCACCCATTGGTATAAAATAATAGGTTTCCAGCTGTATCTGCGATACTAGAATTAGTTACCTCTATCTCCATATTTCTGTATTGATAGATTGCTTCCACTCCACCGTTGTTGAAATTAAGATCAGTTCCGCCAAAGCTGGAATCAACAGTATTACTGGCGTAACCAAAGGTCCAGATGTAGTCGTGTTTGTCACTTATTTGTGCTAAAACAGAATAGGAAGACATTAATAGTGCAAACGCAATTAAGTTTTTCATTTTTTGTCCAATAAAAGATCCTACAGTCCAAAAAATTGGACTGTAGGATTGGTTAAATAATTTAATTACTGATCACTACTACCTTTGATGAACGCATCACCACACCATCCTTATTTCTAATCAATACAGTATATACCCCAGCATCATAAGAGCTTACATCATAAGTTTTTTCTTCATTATAATTTATTTTTTCCTCCATCATTTTTTGCCCTAAGCTGTTATAAATAAAAACGCTTAAGGCTGACTTATTGATCTCTTCAAGCGTAGTAGTAACTTGAATTTCTAGTATATCTGAAGTAGGGCTAGGGTGTACCATTAATTGTAATAATCTCTTCTCTTCAGAACCTCCAATTCTTTTTGAATTATTATTTTGTTGACACAGTATAACGTCGTCATAAGTTTGATCTGGAGTAATAATTAAATCATCCTTTGCGTAAGAACAAATGACTAAAAAAAGGCAAGACATAAGAATATTATATTTCATATTGTTTAGTTTTAGTTACTTTAAAAGTAAATATTTTTTGCTAAAAAAAATACGCTACTCCACCTTCACCACCTTCCCACTCCCCACCAATCGCCCTTCCGAAATAATACTATAAAAATAAATCCCACTCTCCACGCCATCCAACGACCACTCATATCGTTTTTTATTTTTGGAAATGTACTGTTGGAAAACCCGCTGCCCCATCATATTAAAAAAACTAACCTCTCCCTCTATCCCTTTATCCAACTCCAGATGAATAAGATCCGTCGTAGGATTCGGAAATATTTTTACCTCATTCTTTTCAGCTAATACTTCATCAATGGCTACCAAAGTCTGAAACGCAATCGTAGAATCACATGGATATGTTGGAGTTACTCCTAGCCGATAATTAGGAAAATTGGGAAACCCTTGACTATTATTAGAAGGCAATGCCAATCCATGCTGCTGAAAATCACAAGCTAATCCTTTCCTATCAGGATGCTGAATAACATGCATCGAACTAACCCCACTCGTACTATGCATATAAATGCGACAATCAGGTGCTAATTGCATTTTCCAAAAATTAGTTTGAAATGGATCAAGAAACCCATCATAAGTCCCAATCAAAACCCTAGAAGCTTGAATATCCACCGCCTCCAAATCAAACTGAAATAAGTAGATAGTTGCCGAAACATATAAATACCGACTATTAGGCGAGATAGCAATTCCTCCTGTAAATGCCGTATCTGATATCATTAGGTTTTGAAAATTACTTAACTCCCCCGTTCCGCGATCAAAATCAAATAAATGAATCTGACTAGTAGGATCATAACGAGCATACTTTGTTCCGTCAGGAGAAAAAACAGATTGTCCTCCTCCACGAGAATCCTGACCTTCTGGGATTCCAATATTTTGCATTTGAATACTATCTACTCCATCTGATGTAAATAGCATTTTATAATACAAATCACTAAACTGTCGAGTCATCACGATCCACCAGTCGTTACCATTGGCATGGCGTACTGCGGTCAGATGCTCTGGCTGTAAAGTATCTCCTAATACAAATTGATTTTTTTCTACTACCGCTCCTAGTCCATTATTTTTACTCATATCGATTTTGGTAAATAAAAAAGGAGTGCCCAATAAATCAAAATCAAAAGGAGGTATTTCCATTAAGGTCGTTTTAGTATGGAACAAATAATAAATATCCGCACTATCAGGTTGTGGTAATATCATGGCACCTTGATTATGTCTATATCCATCATAATCTTTACAATGAGTATCATGCCCCCATCCAGGATAATTTATTGAGTCGCCATTTTCCATCATCTCATGGGTTGCATCGGCGATATAGCACCCATTCGTATAGAATAATAAATTACCAGCAGTATCCGAGATACTGGCATTGGTAACTTCTATTTCCATATTTTTTTCAATAAAGGATACTTCTAAGGTGTCGCCATTGAAGTCGTATAGATTGCCTTCTCCTTCGGGAGTGGAAGGGTCTGTGTCTCGACCTAATATCCAAATATAGTCATGTTTATCACTTATCTGAGCTAGAAGAGAGTGTGTGGAAAGTAATATTAATAGGGTAATTAAATTTTTCATCTTTGTTTGAATCAAATAATCCTACATTCCAAGAAGTTGGAATGTAGGATTGGTTAGAGAATTTAATTACTGATTACGATTACTTTTGAAGAACGCATCACAACGCCATCATTATTTCTAATGATCACCGTATATAATCCAGCATCATAAGAACTTATATCGTAAGTTTTTTGCTTGTTATAATCGATGTCTTTCTCCATCATTTTTTGTCCGATACTATTATAAATAGACACTCTTAATGTAGACTTATCTAAGTCTTGAGCAGTATTAGTGACTAGGACTTCTAGACGATCAGAGGTAGGATTAGGTTGTACCGTTAATTGCAATAATTTTTTTTCTTCCGAACCTCCGATCCTTTTTGATTTATCATCTTGCTGGCAAAGTATTGCATCATCATAAGTCTGCTCAGGAGATAGACTAGCCATCATCGCTCTTGCTTTATATACCGCATCGCCACCGCTAAGTGGGCATTGGTTGGCAATATTGCTAATGATCTGGATATTGGATGTGGAATAAGGAATCTCATCATCTAACTTTTTAGTCAAGTATATTTGATGGAGGTCTTGTTCATTTGTTTCATAAATATGATTAGTCGTAATCGTAGCATTATCATTGAGTAGATTAGTAATATTGGTTTGCTTTTGAGTATTTACTTGCTCCGTAAATCCGATACCTGTTTCATCTAGGCTATGTAATTCTCCTAATACGATTGCTTTTTCCGCCATCTTTGCTGTTAATGCTGTAGCAGTCAGCGTTTCGCTTTGTATCTCCTCTTCTAGACTGGTTAGGATGTTTAACTTATTTTCTAAAATACTTCGCTGACTTAATAGACTACTCTCGGTCGTTGCATCCAGGGTAAATACATCGTTAATCCCTTCATCTAGGGTATTAAATTGTCCTATCGTGGTATTGCTTTTTGTAGTATAGAAGTCAGCTATAATAAAGTCAGCAGGCGTTGTTGGTGTGGTAGCATCATATCCATGAGCCGTTAGTTTTTGGAATAAGTGTCGTTGTGCTGTCCAATTCATAGAAGCATCATACCCATCGGTGATCAAGTTGCCCTGTGCAATTTTTTCATCTAGTTTGGTAGGTTCGTCATCATCTACAAACCCGTGCCAGCCGATTCCGTCAGGGCAAGTATTGGCAACGGTGCAGCTATAAGTATTACCACTTATAAAGTCAAACCAAGGTGCATTAGGTACTACAGGTGTATAAGTAGAAGGAGAAAAGGTACGATTGGCAATAGGTGGAACAGCATCATCATCAACGATAAACTCTGAATTTAATATCATATTCTGGTTACCATAATGTACCGCCCCATGATTACTATCATTTGGGTTATTATCTATCTCCCACATATTCCCATGATGCGCTTGCTCTCCAATCATGGCATTTCCTTGGGTTGCATCCTTTCCTAATCGAAGTCCTTGTCCTGCATTCCAAATATTATTACCTCGCACAGGTGAATTTTCACTAGTCCCAAATATACGGATACCTATATCTGTATTATCCGCATTATTACAGGACACATCTGATTGGTTTGTACCACTAAAGTCATAACCTATTGTGGGATTGGGAGTAGCGGCAGTCACAGAAGCATTACCACTAAATACATTACAGAGCACTCGATTATTATTTCCACCTTCTAATTTATAACCGACTTGATTATCGTATTCTCCCAAGCTAGTATAAACAGAATTTCCAATATAATTATTAAAATCTCCATTGTTATAAAAAATTCCTGTACCATCTGACGTTTCACCTATTTCAATATTATTATTCTCTATATCCCATCCGTAACCATCGACCGTCATATCAATCATCCCTGCCCCTCTGATTCCGAAACTAAAAGTATTAGGATTTTCCACCGTAATAAGATTGTTTTTTATCTCTGATACATAATTGAAGTTATTATCATTAAGCAAAATTCCAGTATTCGTAGCATAAATGGTATTATCATTTACGCGAAGAATTCTACTATTACTATTTTCGAGTTGAACACCTACTCTTACTTTATTCATCGTCAGATCAAAGAGTGTCGTATTTATCCCTTCGGCAAAAACACCTATATCACAATTTTCATATTGAGAATTTCCAAAGGCATTCCCGCTATGCGTCAACGTATGTAGCAAAGAATTAGACCGAGCAGAAATTCCTCTCCCTGAGATTGGATAGGTAGTGTTAGGAATCGCTTGTATATTGAGAAAATCAACATTCCCTAAAGTAAGGGTAGAGTTATAACTGACAATTCCATTAGCTAAATTGCTAAAAGTGGTCTTCACTTGCGGAGCATAATTGATACTTATAAAAGGTACATTATTCAAATTAATTCCTGCATATGGTAGCACATCAGGAATAGGCGACTGGTTAGGGTAAGGTTCTTTTAGGTTTCCGTCACTTGTAAAGGTATTTCCATAAAAGGAATTAAAATTAATATTGTTTTGAGTGGCATTAATAGTTTTTGGCGTTTGGATACCGATATAGTTATTATTAAAAGTGGTTATACTAACATTAAGGTTAGCACCATCCTTTGCTAAAATGGCATATTGAGCATCTTCAATATTTGAATGTCTAACAATCAGCGTAGCACCATCTTCTACGGTGATGCTTTTCCACATTTCTTTACAACTAAAAATATCAGCACCTAAATGCAGTATACTTCCTGATTTAACAATAATTTCTGCACCAGACGCCATATAAATTATAGATTTTACACTAGGTACATTATTACCTAAACCAATCCAGTATTCAGGTATATCAATCTCCAGTACTCCATTAATGTAAATTAATTGTCTCGAGTCTTGAGCAAGCGGTACCGCCCCAGCAGGGGAACTTGTAAGTGGAAAGAGAGGCGATTGTGATGGAGAAAGAGCTAATATTTCAGAGACTTTTGCAGGATTATTACTGCCATCTATTTCATTAAAATTTGTCACAAAAATATCTCCATTAAACCCTATTCCATCAGATAGTCCTGAGACTACTGCTCCTGAAGTAAATGGAAGATCTCCTCCTGCAGGAAAAAAAGTATTAACTATTGTGGTAAATGGAAAATTAAGACATTCACCAACAGGAATAGTTTGAGTAAGATTTAATGATAAATCTGGAGAAACAGAAAGATCATTAAATAAACCGGGGTTAACTACATCTTGTTTAACTGAACCAATACTGGCTTCAATCATTTGAGGTGTACTTGAAATATTACATATTTCCATTTCATAAAGTATTTCTGTGCAAAGGGGGATAATATCGCTGGCAGGTGTTCTAGTCAAATTGTAAGTAATTAAAGAGGATGTTTGACAATACAGAAAAGATGAAAAAAAGATACAAACTAAAAAAGAAAAGAATCTAAGGTCTGTCTGTCTGTCTGTCTGTCTGTCTGTAAACTGCGTAAAATTTGTACATAATATTATAGTTTTAGAGAAATTTAAAAATCGTTGCTTTTTGATGTCATTGCTAAAATAAATAAAATTTTTGGTAATGTGTCTTTTCTTCCTGTTTATTTATCCGACATAAAGAGTTTAGCTAATTGGAAATGAGTTGCAGTCAGTTGACTTTGCCTTGTGCTATTCGGAAATGAGTTGAAGTCAGTTGACTTCGCCTACCTATTTTGAGTGAATTAATAAATGTTTTAGCCAGAAGCTTTAAAATATCTCTCTATCGTACATTTTTTTAAACAGGTTTATTTTGTAGGGGCAATCCCTTGTGGTTGCCCAACATCGTAATGATTTTTCCCAGGGTGTTGGGCAACCATAAGGGATTGCCCCTACCTTTTTAATTTTTTACAAAAAATGTGACACTTCTACTTCTCAAACATAATGGAATTAAATAATTATTGAAAAATGACTAAATCACTAGTTTTTTTTAAATAAAAAATAATTCAATTTATAAGTCGTTGACTGTCAGTTATTAAATAAATATATTTTAAAAACATGTTTAAAAAAAATAAAGTGTAGAATGTAAATAAAATCTATCATTTTGGTACGATTTTGGACAAAAAAACGGTAGTTAATAATGGTTAATTGTTAATGGTGAATGGTTAATACCATTGAGTGCTATTAACCATTCACCGTTCACAATTAACCATTAAAAAATTGCATCTAGATGAATCAGAAGTTTAACCTCATTTTTATAAGTTTACTTTTCGCATTTTTACCTGTCCAAAATTTAATAGCACAAGACAATTTAAAAGTTGAGTTCGAAAGTCCTACTTCCGTCCCTGACTTTTTAAACATTTGTGGAGAACCAGATACAGCAACAGTTACTGTTAGTTTGAATGGTCTTTCCCCTGATGCTCGACAAAATATATTAGCAACCTTAGATTTGTTCAAAGGAGTTGAATTAGCAGAATTTATCGCTGCGGAATCTTCGGCAGGGGTTACTTTAAATAATAATGCGAATCCAAATTCTCCGATTTTTGGCTTACCAGATTTGGATCCTTCGGGGACAACTTTTGTCAATATTACTTTTACGATTGCGGCGAAATGTGAATACATCGATACGCTTACTTTGAACAATGCGATTCAAGTTCAGAACATTTGGAAGTTTGATTATACGATGGGCGGGAATCCTTTTGCGGAAAGTGATATCAATACAGAATATAGAGATGCCTTCGCAGTTCCTCAATTTACAGGTGCAGTAAATAATACCTACGGGCCGGCAAGATCAGGTGATTGTTTTTCAAGGGATATTGTGGTGACCAATTCAGGTTTAGATGGGTTTGTAGATTACCTTGTTTACTCAAATACGCAAGGTGCTGGAATTTATGTAGAGAGTATAGAAGTGAATGGAACAGTTATACCGGTAACTAAAATAATGTTGGTAACGGGTGATACTTTGATTGAGGCGATGATAGATGGGAGTTTCTTTTTGGGGAATACGGTAGGAGGTGGCCCAGGAGATAATGATGGATTTTTTGATCCAAATGAAACGGTTACAATTACTGAAAATATTTGTGTGGTAAATTGTTTGGCTTCTAGAGCATCTCAATATGAAATTTCTTGGGGATGTGACAGTCGGTTTTGTAATACGATCACTACTTCAGATTTTATTAATATTGGGCAAGGAAATGCGAATGTGCAAGTGGAAGATTCGGGGACAGTTCCAAATGTTTTTTCAGGATATTGCCAAACAGGAGTTTCCACCGTTACGTTTACAAATAACGGAGCTGAGGTTGATTCAGGTTTTGGAGCGATGTTAAATTTGGAAGTAGGAATTGGAATGGGAAATGGATTTGGTATTACTGACGGAGGATTTTTTATCACTCAACTTACGATTGCAGGAGTAACCGTTCCTTTGTCGGGAGCAATGAACCTGATTGATGATAACCCATTATTTTCAACCGATCCTGATGGCTCAGGTGTTGGTTTGGAAGATTTAGATAGTGATGGATTTTTTGATGATTTAGGAATAGGGGAAGCATTTGAAATTACAGCAGTTTATGATATTGATTGTTCCAATGCTCAGATTCCTGGGCCAGATGGAGATTGTGCGAATGATTTTAGCACTAGTTTTAGTGCGCGAGTAGATTATGATAATGCGTGTATGGAGCGAGTAGTGCGCTTACGAGGAAATTATTTTCGTCCAAGTAATAGCATTTCAAGTACTAAAACGAATTCAGAACCCGATGCCTTTGTGGAGCAAGACACTTTTTTTATTCGACAAATTGTGGATCGTTCGACCAGTCGTTTTGAAAAAAATTGTTCAGGTGGCGAGCAGTATCAAGTTAATGTGAAAATGCCAGCAGGAGTTATGCCCGTGATTCCTACCATTCAATTAATTAGAAATGGGGGAACTGTTCCGATTCCGTTATTGAGTAATGTGATGAGTAATGATACTTTGTTTTTAGTTTTTGATGCATCGTTTACTCCTTTTATAACGGGAGAGTATGAAGTGGTTTTAGGGTTTGAAGCGGACTGTAGTGCGGAATTGGATTTTGTAAATTTCCCTTATGAATTTGCCTATTATTGTCCTCCTTGTGATTGCCGACACATCTGGCATTGTGATACGTTGCAAGGGCCAAAGTTACATGCAGAAATGCCTCCTTGTCCTCCGTTGACTTTTGTTTGTCCCGTAGGAGTTGCGACGAAATCCTTCGATGTAAATCGAACCACATTTGGATATACAGATGCGACTTACTCCACTCCATTCGATCAGGATTTAGCAAATAAGAAAGTGGCGATTTCATGTGATAGTATCGAAATGCGGGTGGTAAATGTGATTGGAGATCAAGTGGTTAATGATAGTATAGGAATAGTGATTTCTTATGCTAATGCCGATGAAACATCAGATAGTATCGCAACATTTTTGTTTGATACAGGAGTCGTTCGATTTACTAATTTGGGAAATGAATATTTTTGTAATATTGATACTTCGATTTTGGAGGTAACCATTGTGGATAGTACGCAAGTGATGACTTTTGATTTGAATAGTTGTTTGACCGGTCTAGGTTTGAATTTACAGCCCAATGATACGTTTGAATTTGTGGGAAATTTTAGTTTAAATCCAGATGGACCTTATCCTACTAAATTTACTACAGTTCCAGAATTGAGAGCAGCTGGATATGGAGCGGTGGATGGTGTAAATGAAGCTTGCGATCATTTTGGAGAGGTATTTACGATTGCAAAAAATCTGACGGTGGTAAATTTCCCCTCAAGTAGTGCCTTCCCGGAAGGTTGTGAGGAAAAATATTTAAGCTATAATTTGCTTACGGTCAATAATGGATTTACGGAATGGTTTGGTGTAGAATATAGACAAGCCATTGGGATTGATTCGATTGTGATTGATTATGATCCTGCGATTTTAGAATCATTTGGAACTTTCGAGGCACAGATTTCTATTCCTGGACATCCAATTTATGGGAATAGTTATTTTTTAGTTCAAGGATTTGAGGTAACCGATAATGGGCGATATGTGGGGTTATTTGATACGTTGCAATATGTTCCTGCCTTGAATAATGTGTTGAGTTATTCCTTTAGTTTTAGAATCAGGGTTAATCCAAATTGCCAGTCTGAGATAGGAAGTAGCAATGGAAATAATCAATATAATTTTGATCCAGAAATTTTTTATCGAGATAGATATTATGCAACTGACATTGGCGACGGAAGTTGTTCTGAGCAAAAAATCGAATCAGCAGATAATGATATTTTTTATACGGATCCGCCAGAGTTGACTTTGGTAACTGCATCGAATCCGAATTTTAATTTAGCAGGTGATACGGCTTATTGGGATTTGCAATTGTGTAATACCTCCTTTGTTGGTCGGGCAGGTTTGACTTGGTTTTCTTTGGAAGATGCGACGGGAGCAATTGAAGTAGTTTCGATAGAAGATATTACAAATCCATTGGCATCTACCAATTTGTTAGTGACACAATATGGTTCATCAGGAAGTAATTATTTTGCCTATACGAATGCTTTAGAAATAGGAGATGCGACTTCTACCTTCGATGATATTTGTAATGTGGTGAGAGTAAAAGCATTGGTAAATGAATGTGGAACAACTAATTTTAATGCTCGCATCGGATGGAATTGTATAGATTATTCTGTACCCAATTGGAACCCAGAGTTGTATCCTCCTTGTGAAGATGTCACCTTAAATTTAAGTGTATCGACACTTGATCCATCTTTGGATGCTAACATTGTGGAGCAACCAATGGTTGATCCAAATATTTGTGATACTAATACGATTGCGATTTTATTAAGAAATACAAATTTGGGAAGTGCTTATGATATTCGTTCTCAAATTATTTTACCGATGCAGGGAGCAAGCTTGGTTCCGGGAAGTGTAGAAATTGCTTATCCATCTGGAGGTGCTTACCAACCTGTACCCATTGATCCAGTTTATGCGACGACGACGAGTAGAGGTGATATTTATGAATATTCTGATTTTTCTAACTTACATGCTTTCTTGGATCAAAATGGATTGGCAGGTTTTAGTCCATTTAATCCGACAGATTCTAATGAGTATAGAATTCGATATCAATTTGTCACGGATTGTGATTTTATAAGTGGTTCGATTTCTTATTATGCCTTTCAAGGATTGAAAAATTGTGGAGATTCTACTAACTATGAAACAGGAGAAACTTTACCAATCGAAATAGATGGTGGTGGTGCTGGGTTGGATAAAATTTTTGAAATTCATTTTTCCAACTCAAGTTCATTGATTCCAAATGCCAGCGCTCCGCTTGAAATTACTGCAACGAACTTAACTACCACGGCAACTGATTCTTCAGATTTGGTTTCGCTTTTGTTACCAGAAGGAGTGACTTATGATCTAAATACGACTGCGACGATTGAGCCGGGAGGATGGATTTTGTCAGAACCAGAAATTGAAATTGATGGAAATTTCCAGTTGTTATATTGGCATTTACCGATAGGGTTGTTGCAAGGAGATTCAGCCGTTTTTACTTTTAATGTAATTACGCCAGATGTGGATTGTGCGATTGATAGTTTGCAAGCAGGATTAAATACGATTCAAAGAAAAGAATTGACTTGTGCAGTTTCGGGTACAAATTGTGATGTAGATGCGATTACTTCGATCAATAATGGAGCATTGGCAGATTTGCCAATTATTCAAAATACGTTGAGTTTTATTTTCTCAAGTGTGACGAGTTCTTGCTCAGGAGTTGATGAAGAAACGATTCAATTTGCAGGAGCAATATCCAATAATGGAACTGATTTTCCAGCCATACCAATTGAGATAGAATATTATTTTGATCAAGATGGTTCTGGAAATGTAAACGTGGGAGATCAACTTATTACAACGATTACAGAGAATGGCCCGATTGGGGCAAATTCAGTTTTACCTATTTCTCATTCCATTCCGGTGAGTGACGATCAAGTTTGTAATATCATTGTTAGAATTGATTCGACAGGATTAGGGATT
>Ga0115005_10001143_pt1 | contig 20834 bp, 16 predicted proteins | sample ArcOceMetagenome_FD_87163 | JGI IMG/M metagenome (GOLD analysis project Ga0115005, IMG submission 87163) | Marine eukaryotic phytoplankton communities from Arctic Ocean - Arctic Ocean - Greenland ARC118M Metagenome | ecosystem: Environmental > Aquatic > Marine > Oceanic | place: Arctic Ocean... | reverse complement strand
TACTATTTAAAGCATACAACCGCATCATCTAAAAAAATCTACAACATTGATAATGGAACACCTGTAAGAGAGTTTTTAGAGACTAGAAAAGATTTAGTATTAAAGAATAAAATATTTTCAGAGTTTGGACTCGATGTAGACCTTGAAACTTATGTTTATGTAGCAAGAGTTGTTCCACTAAAAGATCAAAAAATCTTAATAGATACGTTTTCAAATCTTAAAGATAAGCAGTTACTCCTTGTTGGACCCTCTGGAAATGAAAAATACTGGGATGATATTAATAATCAAAGACTAGAGAATATTTTTGTTGTTGGTGCACAGGAAAATATTAATGAGATATTAAAATCATGTGATATCTATATTTCTTCATCACATCATGAGGGTTTACCAATATCTGTCCTTGAAGCTTCTGCAGCAGGTTTACCTTGTATTTTAACTAATATCCCAGGTCATAAAACATTAACAAAGTACTCTGAACAAGAAATTGCTGTGTATTTTGAAGTTCAAGATAAAGACTCGCTCTTAAATGCAATTGAAAAGATCCAAGAACCTAATATAAAAGAAAATATTAGAATAAACCTTCACAAAGTTGTCTTTAAGAACTACTCAAGTAGAAGAATGTTTAATGAATATAATAAAATCTATGAGGCCATATAATGTTATCTAAATTAAAACAAGGTCATTGGCCTTTATTCCTTATGTCTACCTTTAGCTCTGTTGCAAGTTTGTTTATGCCTATTATATTAGTGCGTATTTTAACACCAGAAAACATGGGTCTATATAAAATATATTTTCTTTATCTATCAATCCTTCCTTTTTTATTTTTAACAGGTGGACCTTCAAATTCTGTTTATTACTGGGTAGGAAGGCCCGAGGGTGAAAGAGAAAGATATATACAATCATGCTGGACTTTAACAACACTTTTGTCTTTTATGATACTAGTTATAGGTTTACCATTATCGGGCTTTATTGCTGAATACACTAGTATAACAAGAGAGTATGTTATCTATATGTTAGTTGCTGCCGCCGTTTGGGTTCCCTCTAGCCACTTTGGTGAATGTTCTGTGGCCTATGGTAAAACAATAGTTGGATCTGTTTTTGGAACAAGTTTTGCGCTCGTTAGAATTGCCCTTATAATCTCTACTGCTTATATATTTGATGATATTAAATATATATTTATCGTCCATACCTCAGTATTTTCACTTCAATTTTTAGTTGTTTTATTCTTAGGTCTCAAAAAGAAATATATCTCTTTTGATTTTGACTACCCAAAGATCAAAGAAGTCTTTACTTATGCCCTACCCATTTCAGTGTCTGGTCTTCTTGGATTCTTTGTAGATAAAGTAGATATGATTATATTATCCTCACAATTACCAATTGATGAGTTTGCCTTTTACTCCATGGGTTGCTTAGTAATCCCACCTTTGTACATTCTAGATACAACAGTACAAAAAGTATTAATACCTAAACTTTCTAAACTTTATATTGAGAATAAAAAACAAGCTGCAGTAGAGTTTTATAAAAATGCAATAAGTGACTTGGGGTTTTTAATCATTCCGGCCATCTGTGGACTTTTTGTTTACTCAGATGCAATTGTAGAACTACTTTATACAGATCAATATGCTAGTTCTGCAGTATTTTTAAAAATGTTCGCCTTTAGTTATCTACTAAATATGTTGCCTCATGACGCAGTACCTAGGGCCACAGGTCATTCATCATGGATACTTAAAATTTATCTTGTTACAACTCCAATCTCACTTTTTGTAGTCTTTTTTAGTGCCAAATATATTGGAGCTCAAGGCGCTTTAATCTCTGCCATCTGTATCAAGTTTTTACCTAAAATATTTGGTATAATTTATTCTAAACAAATAATGAACTGGAACTTTAAAGATATGTTTCCTTTTAAGAAAATATTTATATATTCTTCAGTCTCATTAGTGTTAAGCGCATTAAGTTATATAGCGAGACCTTATTTTTCTGAATCACTTAATTGGTTTTATCTATGTGCACCTATATTTGCAGTTACCTACTTAGGATCTCTTTATATTCCCTATAAAAGAGCAAAAAATGCTTGATGATAAATTGAAGGTAATTCACTTATTTGCTCCTGGACCTTTAGGTGGTGCTGAAAAAGTCATCATAAGTGGGTTAAAGACTTTGGTGTCTACTCATAAAAACTTAGAACTATGGTTAATTAAAGAACTTAGAGTTCCTGAATTTTGCGGTGATTTCATTAAACATCTAGATTCTTCAAACATTAAGATAAAAGTATTTGATACAAAGAAACCATTAGATTTAAGTCTAATCAAAAATTTAAAACAATCCTTTAACGATTCTGAGGTAAGTATAATCCACGCACATGGAATAAAAGCATCGTTCTATGGACATTTATCAAAACCTGCTGCATCAAAGTTTATCCTCACTCACCATGGAAATACATCACATACATTAAAAATTAAAATTTATGAATACATTGAACAAAGAATCATGCGAAAAGCAGACTGTACAATTGCTGTTTCAGAAACGATGCTCAAGAGTTTAAACCAAAAAACAATACCAAATACTGAGCTAGTTGAGAATTTGCTCTCATTTAATCCAGCAACGAGAACTATACCTCAGAATGAAAAACTAGAATTAGTAATCATAGGAAGAGTTAGTCCTGAAAAAGGGCACATGGATCTATTAATGGCACTAGTAGATATTAAAATAGAATATAACTTAACTATTATTGGAACAGGCTCTGAAGTTGAATTAATAAAAGATTATATTCTTAAATATAATTTAGAAGATAGAGTTCATCTAATCGGCTTTAGAAGTGACATAAGACCATATTTATTATCAGCAGATGTCCTTTTAATGCCCTCACACAGAGAAGGTCTACCTATGATACTTATTGAAGCCATTTGCAGTGGTGTACCAGTAATTGGATCATCTGTTGGAGCCTTAAAGTACTTAATATCAAAGAATGGGATTTTATTTACACCTAAAAATACAGATGAAATCAAAGGTTCAATATTGAAATTTAATAAAAACAAAAAAAACTACTTAGAAAATGGCTTAATAGATTCATCAAAATTCCAAGAACGTTTTCACCCCAATAGATGGGTAGAGAGCACATTAAATATTTATAACAAAGTCTTCAGCCAAAAATGAAATTCGAACCCAACATGGACTTCATCATAAATGTCACCCAATTTTAGATTTGTATTTTTAGATAAGGTCTTATATTTATCATTTAACTTTAAAGAATTTAATTTATCAATCCAATCTTGAACACTTTCACATAAAATGAAATCAGAAGGCTCTAAACCACTTCCTTGAGCCCCCATTTTAGTACTAATTATATTCCTTCCAAAAGCGTATGATTCAATAACTTTTATTCTTGTTCCAGAGCCAAACTTAATTGGAGCAAGTGTAAAGTCTGAAAGCTTATACATATCCTTTATATCAGTTACAAAACCGTGAAAAACAACATTTTTTAGCCCTTTAAATGATGAGAGCCAATCTCTATTACCAGAGCCAACGATATTAAGAATCAAATCTTTTCTAGTTTTAAGAACTTCGGGCCATATTATTGTTAGTAGCCACTTTAATCCTTCTTTATTAGGTGCCCAATCTAGGCGCCCGACAAATAATAGTTGAGTTTGGATGTTATTCGAATAATCTAGTGGGGAATTAAAGTCTAGACCTAAAGGCACAAATTTGAATTTAGAATTAGGTGATATTGATTCAAGGTCTTTAAGGTCTTCATTAGCTATGGCCGCAATACCATCAGAAGCGTTAGCAATAATTGATTCCCATTTAAACATAAGTTTAGACTGATAATACAAAAAAGCTTTTTTTAGAAAGTTATTTTCTTCAGTAACATATTTTTTCCATATATCTGCTTCTAAGTTATGAGCTCTATAAACAATTTTTTTTACACTCTTAGGCTTTATAAGTTTGCCATTTTCAATGAATGGAGCTCCTAAATGTAGACAATCAAAGAGCATAATATCATATTCTGTATCTTTTATTGAGTTTTGAATTTCTTGTTTAAGTGTCGATCTCGTATATGAAGAAAAAGTGATAGGTGTAAACGGATTTATCAAAAGTGATTTTATATAATAAAGAGCTTTTTTAAAATCACCAGAAGGTAGTTCTCGTCGTAAGACTTTAATGTCGTTTGTATTCCATGTTGCTTTCATTAAATCGAGATCAACAACTTCATCTTTTTGAGCTAAACATAATACGTCAACTACAGCACCGGCTTCAATAGTATTTCGAATAAGCCTTTCAGTAGCGACTCTTGCGCCATCAATTGCTGGTAATGTCCATTTTGGTATAATCCAAAGAATTTTCATATCTCTACTTCTTTAATATAAAAATAACAACGCCACCAAGATATTTAATGCCAGGAATAAAAGTAATTAAAAAATGATCTATTTTCTCTAAGACTGAAGGCTGTGGATCACTCCCCTTCCTAAAGAACTTATCAAAGCGAGACAAGAATAAATATTTCTTCATTTCCATTTTTGGAAAAATATTTTTTAGTATTTCCACATCAACTTGATTTAATTTTCTTTCATCTTCTGTGATATGAAGTTCAAATGATTTTTCTGTTGGAGCAAAGATCTTAACAATCTTTAAGTTACGAATAAAGTCTAGAATTGGAACTTCTAAGGGTTCTCTAAAAATGGCCACACCATCATCTTTTAAAACACGGTGACATTCTCTAACTGATTTATCAATATCGATATGATGAAGAATATCAACACCTACAATAACTTCAAATGACTTGTCTTGATAGGGTAAGCTTTCAGCTGAAGACACTTGAAAAGTTGCTTTATCACTCATCTGATATTTATCAAAAAGTTGTTTAGATACTTCAATATTTTTTTCACTAATATCAAAGCCATCAATTTGGTAGCCTATTTTAGAAAGTCTCAAAGCATTTTCCCCAGGTCCAGATCCAAAGTCGAGTAATCTGGCCCCTTTTTTGAAGAGATCTATTGAAACCTCATATGTGGCCCAGTAAGAGTTCCAAGGTCTACGTTCTTTACCACTTAAGGGTCCGTCTACAGGTGTAAAGTCTATTTCATTTGTAATATCGAAAGAATTAGCAAACTGCTCGTAATATTCTTTTTCTCTTTGTTGGCGTTCAGTTAATGTTTCATCTAAATCTATTTTTTTATCCATATTATGATTACCTGTCCGTTTCCCAAGTTGCTTCAAGCTTTGATGTAAATACTTTGTATATTGCTACTAACGAAGCACAATTAATGACAATAAAGTATAATGGTATACCTAAGATTCTATTATGTATTTCATATTTTTCAAGAGCAAATGAAATAATTGCAATAAAATAAAAGAGAACTTGGAGAATAAATAAAATTTTAATATAAATACTAGATGTGGAAATAAGAGATGCCCATAAAGAACTTAAAAATAATAATATTCCAAATATCGGGACCATCCACCTAAGAACTTTATGACTTAATAGCTGAAAAGCTGAAATAGGATTAACAAGTGGATTCAAAACTCTCTTAGCATAAATGAGCCCTGTAATTCCACCTCGAATAACTCTGATCCTCATAAACCATTCGTTATTAGATTTTTTAGTAGTCTCTTCATGGCAAATCGCCTCTTTTTCAAATACTACTCTATAACCGTCCTGAACGAACATAAGAGGAGCTGTAAAGTCTTCTATTACGTTTGGCGGAAGTGGATGATAAAGATCTGTCCTAAATGCCGTGATGCAACCGATGGCACCTGTGAGCGTTCCTAAACGAGTTTGAGATTCTTTTATTAGAGTCTCATATTTCCAATAGAGCTTCTGACCTGCACCCATCTGTGTATTTTCATTATCTTTGTATTTTAAATTACCAGAAACCATACCAACAGATTTATCAGCAAAGTTTCTAACTAACTTTCTGATTACACTTTCTGTGTAGTGAGTAGTTCCGTCAGAAAAGATGGTAATCTCTGAAAGAATTGTTTTCATTGCTATATTTCTAGCCTCTGTCTTTCCAACTCGGCCTTCAACTCTTATTAGCTCTACGCCTTTGTCTTTAAAGTCATTAACTATAGAATCAGTTTTATCTGTTGATCCATCACTAACCACTATTATTTGAAGTTTGTCTTTAGGGTAATCTAACATAAGAGAATTATTAATTTTTTGAGCGATCTCTATTTCCTCATTATAGGCCGCAATCATCAAAGTAACGGTTGGTTCAATATCTTTTTTGATTATTTTTTTATTTCTTATGTTTCCAAGAATTATTACTACAGCTACATATCCAAAATACGTATAAAAAATAAGACCAAACAATAAAAATGCCATTAATTCCATTACAAGACCTTCATATCTAATTTATAATCTAAAACAACATCATCTAGCTTACTATGAGATATTATTAAACCGAGTAAGATGTATGGAAATAATAAATAAGTATGAGATAAAAAGCTTATTGCAACTGCATATCCAGCTAGGGACATAAAATATTCTGGTTCTGTGTTTCTAAGAAGCCAAGCTCTGTAAGCCGCGTAAGCCCAAAGAGAGACGAACAAAAAGAGACCAATAAACCCTGCTTCAGCCAAAACGAGAACCCAAGATGAGTGAGCTGTCATATTTGTTTTTTCACTTCCAGTATTTCCACCAATGGCATAAGCTTGGAAGTTACGATTAAAGCCCCAAAATCCAACCCCAAAAACGGGATTTCTTAAGGCCATATTAGCACCTGCTTTCCAAAATATGATTCTATTACTAGTTGATCCCTCTAAATCAGAAGCAGATCGCTTCATCATTTGAATCATTCCAACACTTCCGACAATAGCAAATACGAAACCTAAAATAAGTATTTTTTTATTCTTAACCTTTAGAACTAAATATGAAGAAAGGCATATTAAAAGAGCTATTACAGATCCTCTAGATTGTGTTTGCCAGACAAGATTTGATAATAATGCAAATGCACCAAATGATAATAACCAGCTAAAAGGTCTAATCCTAGTTTTAAGAAGAAAAAAAACAACAAATGGTAAAACTAATATAAAAATTGCAGCAATATCATTAGAGTTTTCAAGTATCCCTACAGAAACAAGCCTTTCACTTTCACCTTCAATTGCATTTGGATCTGCATTATAAGATGTATAAAGAGAGATGAATCCTTTTTCTAAAATAGACATTATTAAAGCGATTTTAACTGGATATGCATCTTTAATAATATCCATAGAGTTTTGTATAAGAAGGAAAAGTATAATGGCTTTCAAATAAATATCTTTAAATTTTGAAAATGCTAACGAGCTATGATTTGAATAGAAACCAGAGAGGAAAAGCCAGATTGATAAGGCTACTAAGATTAATGTTCCTGCATTAAATCTGAAGTAGTATTTCTTATTAAGGATCTTGTGGGCAGCAATACTTAGCATAACAAGATAAGACATATCTCTTGGCATACTATCAAGAAGCTGAGAATTGGCCGTCTCCCATGGTCTTGATAGTAATAAGTAAACAAGTAAACCCGCTGCATATTTGGGATGTATAATCGCTAAAATGATAAGAAGTGAAAACTCAATTGAATAAAAGATTCCAGACAATCCCCACTCATTATTGAAAACATAAAATATTCCAACTGCGAAAGTAAAAAAAACAGATAATAAAAATCTTTTGTTATTTGCACTAAAGTTATCTCTAAGCCTAGCTAAGTCTTCACTTAAGAAGAACTGGGAATAAAGTAGAAGCATTATTCCCATACAAACTTGTTGAGTACTTTGAATAAGTAATGTTAAATCATCCATTAAAGTGACTATTCGTTTCTGTCTCTATGTTTATTTCATTAGTATTATTCGCCTTTCTTTTAACTATATTTTGTTTTGTTAGTGTCCCAAGAAAGAGTGCATTAAAATTCTTTTCTTCAAGAGCAATCCTTTCAATCTTACTTGGAACTATAAACTCTTTAAAGAATACATAAATAAAAGAAAAAACAAGTCCTAACAAGAAGCCAACAGATGCAAATAGCTTTCTTTTTGGCGAAATTGGATATGTTGGTAATTGTGGGTTCTTAGTAATTCCTATATAGCTTTCTAAAGATCGCTTTTCAATTTCTAAAGCAATATTAAAGTCATGATATTTTGTATAAAAACGACTTGAAATTTTTTCTGTAATCGCCCTATCAGAACTTATTGCTAAAGAAGTATCTATAACATCATATTCGTTAGCTTTGATCTGTTTAGCATCATTATTACTAAACTCTTTTAACCAACCTTTTATTGTTAATCTTTTTTGTTTTAGTTTGAAGATTTTAGGGTGATTATCTTTATACTGCTTTTTAAGTGCTTGAAGGTTTTTATTTAATTTTGATAATTCAGCATTTAATACTTTAGGGTTTTTAGATAAAAGTGCATTATCTGCACCTTTTTTATTAACATTTTGAGTAGCATTAAAAGATTGAAGTTTCCTAACCATTACTTCTTTAACCATTTCAATCTGATTAATTCTGGTCTGAATAAAGTGCCCTTTAACTAGCTTTAAAGTTTTTTCTGCTATTTCTTTTCCAATGATAGGATCTGTATGAACAAAAGAGATCTTATAGCCTTGCCCACCTGTAGAATAATAAGAGAATCTATTCCTTAAAAATTGCCTCTCTGTTGCCATTTGTTTAGCATCAGTAGTGTCTGAATATATATTATAATCAGTACCAATTTTATCTATAAAAACATCATTAATGGCTTCTTTAACCATAGAGTCGATTGCGAATCTCATTTCAGGTACACTATAAACACCAGGTATAATTCCTGAAATAAGTGGGTTTTGAAAATATTTTGAATAAACATTTAACTCAAAGTCTACTCTATATTTTTTAGGCATATATTGAGTCAGCATAACACTAAAACCAGCCGCCATGAAGACAACAGCAGTAACCTGAAAAAAGTATTTCTTTAACAGTAAAAATAAATCTCTAACAATAACTTTATCTTTATTCATGTTATTTACCCTCATTGAGAATTATTCCAACGATGGGAACACTGTAATCATATAAATCTTTTGAATTTCTTCCAAGTTTAGTACCAAGAGTTTTGTTTGTTCGAATAAGAACTGCTCCATCGTACTTTACAGTCGGAATACTCTTTCTACGTTCATTTCTATAGTTAGTAGTATTAACTAATATTAAGTCATAGAAATCAGCTAGATCTTCAAGAATAACTGCTTTTAGCTTTAGTGAAGATTGTCTTACATAGTCTACGCCATTAAATCTTGTTTTAAGAATTAAGTTATCTTCTGTGTTTATTGCACCAATCAGACTCTCTAAATCATCTGTCTTCTTACCAGAGTGATCGAGAACGAGAACTCTCTTATTATACAAAGAGCTCATGACTGGTGATATATTTAAAATAGAAGTAGTCTTTCCTTCTGATTTTTTTTCAGAATACACTACTAAGGTTTTTAATTTTTTAGAACTTATTAAGTAATTAATTTTGGTAGCAATCTCATCAATTCCATGTCCACCCATTGTTGAAATACTTTGCATAAAAAATCCTTCACTGTTTAAAATTTATACACTTACAAACGTAATAACTACTTGAATTTACGTTAAATAAAAATCATGTTACTTTATATGTTGCCAAATACATGCCAAAAGCAACAATAGTAACGCTATGCAATAACTATAAGGTTAATTTTAGATTGAAACAACAGTGAGTATACTTTTTACACAGCTAAATATTAAAAAAAAAGCCTTGTTAAAACAAGGCCTCATTATGTTTTCAAATATTTTTTTAATTATTTTACTGAAAAGCTAGCTGGTTTATATGAAGGGTTCTTAGAGTTAAAAGAAAAACCATTCCATTTAACAACATCTCCATCTTTTCTTAAACTAACTATAAGTTTCATATCATTTTTATTCGTTAATGATAATACACCATTTTTCTCATAAAATTTTCCAAGAAAATCAACTTTAACGGCCCCAGACTTTGTTCTAAAGGTAGCAGAGTAAACATTTGGGCTGAATGATTTAACAGTTAATGTTCCTTCTAGATTTCCAATTTTTCCTTCAAAAGATCCAATAGCATCATTTTGTGAAAGAACATAAGGAACATTTCCAGCAAAAACACCTCTAGTAGAAAAAGACTGTTTCCCAACAAATTCAATTGTCGAATCAGTACTTTCAATATTTCCTGAAATTAAGCCAGTATTTCTATCAAGAGTGATCATAAACTTTCTAGAAGTAACCATGTTTGATACAACTTGACCTGTTATTTTAGAACCTGAGATAGCTGCGTTTGAAAATTCAAAAGACTTTCTTTTTAATTTTGAGTTGTAGAAAACAACGACTAAATTACTATTTGAGCTAGCATCTAAAACAGCAATTTTATCAAATGGAAGTATACCAGAAACAGTCATTTTATTTGTAATTCTAACATCAAAGAGACCTTCATGAGCTGGATCTAGTTGAGTTAACTTTATTGTAACCTTTGAGATAAGTGCTTGTGCTTCTCTTGGAATCCAAGATTCATCACCCATAGCAGTAGTATGTAATTTTGCATCTTGAGCAAAATTAACAATCTCTTCTAACTCAGAAATGCTCTCTGTCTTAGAAGCATATCCTGACCAAAAGCTTATTACTTCATATCTTTTTTGACCAGCTGTAAGCATCTTGAAATATTTAGAGATTGTATTAGATTTAACTTCAGAATACTTAGCAAGATTAATTACCATAGCATTTGCAAGACCAGAAGCTTCTCTAGTAACCCAATCTTCATCATTAGTTGTCATTGTAAGATTTTTAATCTTTCCAGCAACAATATAAAGATTTTCTAAAATCTCTTTATTTTTTGATGCAGAATAATTAGCTTTAATTTTTGAAGTATAATTAAATCTTTGGTTTTGATTAAGTTGGCTTAAAGCATCAACCGTTGCAGTAATATCACATACAGGAACTCCACATTCATTTACACCATCTTCAAGTGGTCCACCAGCAAAAGACATTCCTGGTAACATTACTGTTGCTACTGCAAAAGTACTTACGATTAAATTTTTAAACATTATTAACTCCTTAATAATTCTATTTTATTTTTATATATTAAATGTTTTGTTAATTACGTCACCATTAGAGAGTGTAATAACTGCATTACCACTCACTTCAGTAGACTTTCTTCTTGTCTTTAACTTTATTGCAAAATTACTTCCTATTGATGTTGAAGTCATTTCATTGAATAAGTTATAGTCAAAATTATATTCAACTTTTTCAATCTCAACACTTAAGTCAGAACTTGTAACACTTAAGTTAATTCTTCTTCTTTTACGGTTAACTTGAATATCTATTATTGAATCATATGAAGGTTTTTCAGGCGTATCTAATACTGCTTGATTAGCATAAACACTATTTCCAACAACTCTTTCAAGACCATCTAAATTATTAAGACTACTATAATGAGTACGAACAGCTTCTCTAAAGTCAGTAAGGTATATAAGTTCAGTGTCAATCAATCTTCCAAGTGTAAGTTGACCTGCATTAAATTCTGCAATATCACCTTCAACATAAGCCTTAGTTGAGTTATATAGCGATTGATCTTGATTAAAAATATTAATAGAATTAACTAATTTTGAAGTTCTAGAATATACTTCATTTTCAATATTTCTTTTTACAGAATCTCTTTTAAAGTAAGCATTTTGAGTTTCAGACTTAGAGAATCTTACTCTACTCATATAGCCAAAACCAATTCCTGAGAAGCTAAGAACTGACCATCTAGCTGAACGAGTGTTGTTATGAGCAGCTTTAATCATATAATCTGCAGCTTTGAGTTCGCTTGAGTTAGTAATGGCTGTGTTAGTCATATCTTCTGTACTCATATTGATATCATCAACTGATAAGAATTCTGCAACAGGTTGAAGTTTAATAACTTCATCTTCTGAACTTCTACCAATTAGTGTATTAAGTGATTTCAAACTTTGATAGTAATAACCATTAAACTTCAAATAAACTTCTCTTAAATTGTGGTAACGATATTTTACATTATCAAGCTCTATTTCATTACTCATTCCAATTTCAATTCTTTCTTCAAGAGAAGAAACCTTAGCTTCTAAAAGCTGTAATTCAAGAGAAGCAATTTTTAACATTGCTTCGTCTTTTAGAAAACCGTAGTACATAATAGCAATTTGATTATTGATATTAGCAGTAATAACTTTTACATTTTCTCTTTGAGCATTTCTAATATTTTTTCTCTTCTGAACATTAAAAATCTTTGAAGGTAAACTTGTAATTAACTCAGCAAGGATAATATAAGAAAAAGTTCCAAAATAAGCTACAGTTGCTACTGTACCAACTCCATATGGGAAGTACTGAGCTCTTGCACTACCGATTTGTTTTTGCGCTTGAAAAAGTCTTTCATAAGAAAGTTGCACATCGATAGTGTCACTAATGACCATATTTTTTAACTCTTGAAGAGTAATTGCATTGTCTTTCTTTACAAGTACTGATTCAGCTTGTTCAGTGATAGTTGTTGCTAATTTTGTATTACTTGCTAAAGCAAAATTTATGCTTAAAACAAGACTTATGAATATAATTAAATACTTATTATTTTTCATTTTTGTTTCCACCTAAAGGGATAAGATTAAAATTTAACAGCTACAGTCTTAGTTATCGTTTTACCATTTGAAAGTAAAACTTCTGCTTTAACTGTGTATATCCCAGTATTTTTTAATTTAAATGAATAGTTAAACTTAGTATCAGCATTTGTTACTTTAAATGATCCGATTCCAGATAAGCCTTCTACTGAGTAATTTACTGCATAAACATTAGTTAAGTGCATCTGATCCATATCAAGAGTAACTGAATAAACAGCTTTTCTTCTTGAAGTTTTTACTGTTTGAATAGCTAGTTCAGCATTTTCATAAGTTGCTACGTCTAACTGAACTAAACTTGCATCCATATTTAATAATCTTCTTGCAGTTGCAAGCTTAGATCTTTTTTCCATTGTTAAACTAACAAGTTTTCTTTTTTCAACTAAAAGGTTTATTTTTGCATCGTTGAATTTCTTAAGAGTGATAACTCCACCGTTAAATAGATCTGTTTGTCTTTCAACATTTCTTTCTACTATTTGAATTATAGCTTCTTGGTTCTCTAACCTAGACTCCATAATTTCCAACTCTTTATAAGCTGTAAAAACTTGATTATTTATTTCATTTATTATCTTTTGTCTTTTTAAGGCAATAACTCTAGCGTTTGATTTACTAAGAGCAACAGTTGACGGGTAACCAAATCCTATCCCATCAAAGCTTATGAAAGACCATCTAGCAGCATTAACTGAGTCTTTTGCAGCTTGAGTTAAGTAAAAGTTAGAAACTAATTCAGTTGAGTTATCAAGAGCATCTACTTGAGCTTCTTCAACAGTTGAAGGTATGTTCATCTCGATTGCTGGAAGGTCAGAGAGATCAAGATCTTCAGTTGGACTCTCATCCATTGCAATAAGTAGTGATTCTTTTTGAGAAACAATCACCGTACTTATATAAAATATATCTTGTCTTAATTGTCTTAAAGTTCTTTCTGCCATGAATGTTTCAGTTTCTGTACCTATTCCTAGTTCTTCCCGAACAACTGCATTTTCATAAACTTCTACTAATAAAACTTCTTGTCTTTCAAGAGAAACGAGTGCTTTTTCATTTTTCTTTATATCTATATAGTTTTGAGTAAGGCCTTTAAGAATGTTTAGCTTAATTGATGTTGTCGTATATTTTTCTGCCGTAGATAAATCTTTACTTGCTTGGTATGTGAACCATGAAGAAGGAGTAGGTACAACTGATTGTAAAATAACAAAAGTCGTATTAAAGAAAAGTACATTTGGGCTTAATCTTGGAAGTACATCACCTAACGCTATACCTATGCTCTTTTGAGCCTGATAATAGTTTTCATATTGAATTTGAATATCTAAATTATCATCAAGAACCTTAGTTCTAATGTCCTCTAGAGAAAGTTCAATAGCAAAAGAGCTTGCAGAGATCCCCATAATCATTAGTGTAGTTAAGCCTTTAAGCACCATTTTTTTCATTATTAACTCCGAATTAATTTCAATAACAGATAGTTTATGTCAAATATCTGAGCAGTAGTACTCAATTCAATGCAACATGTAAATCTTATATGTAATAAATATAGTCATTATTTGGGAATTTAGTTCCTCTTAATTGGATTTCAGCTCATTTGATACAGTAGTAACTTCTTTTAACCGAAAAACTTGTATGTTAAAAATGTTATTAAAACAAAATTTCATACAAATTTTATTGATATTACTTATCTCTGCTTCATGTGAGCAAGAACAAGATGGAGAAATATTAAGTAATATCTCAAATCGACCTATTATTAGTGACGAGATTGATGAAACTAACACTGTAGAGTTACCAAATATTAATGAAAGAAAATACACACCGCTTGGAGTTGGTGGCGGTGGAGCGATGAGTGGTTTTGCGATTAGTCCATATGCAAATTTATGGTTAGTTGGAACAGATATGGGTACGTTATTTAGAAGTACTGATTATGGAAAAAGCTGGAATGCTATAAATCATAATGAAGCTGTATTTAGCTCTATCTTACCAGATGCTGTTAGTCCTGGCTTTAGCTCAGACGGAAAAACTGTCTTTCATGCGTCTCAAGGTATAAATCCCATTAGAAGTATTGATGGTGCAATAAATTTTGAAAAGATATCAATGGGTCTCATATCTAACGAGAAAATAAAATATTGGCAAAACAATAGCTTTGATGAAAATCAAATTCTAGCAGGTACAAATAAAGGCCTTCTCATTTCGAATAATAAAGGAATTAGCTGGTCGAGACTTTCCACCTTGAATCAAGAATCTATTGGTACTTATGTAGATAATGAGAAAATCTATCACGCAACAGCAGATAAAATATGGTTATCGATAAATAAGGGCAATTCTTTTTCTGAGTATATAAGTCCTGGAAATCTAAAAATCAGGCTTTTTACCGGTGGTACTGATCAACTTGGAACTACCCTAGCTTTTAGTGATAATGCCGGAGAGAGTGCTTGTAGCTGGGCCGCTGAATACATAAATGGATGGGGGCAAGTCTCAATTGATGCTACATATGCAAATTGCGGATTTGTTTGGGTGAAAAGACCTAATGAGAGTTTTATTAAAACAAATCAAGTTGTTGGTAACCATTTATTAATGGCGGAAAATGATAGTGATACTCTTTATACTACTGGTGCAAAAGAGTGGATAAGACAAAAAGGAACAGCTGTTCATGTATCTCATGATATGGGGGCTAGTTGGACTTTAAAGTTAGATCAAATGAACTGGGATCAAAACTACGCCCAGTGGCCTAATTCACTTATAGAATATTCTGCTATCTCAGTTGATGTTGGTTGGTGGGACAGTGGATATGAAAGCTTTGCTATCAATAAAAGAGATTCTTCAGTTATTGGTGGAACTGGGTACTTTTTTTTACATACATCAAAAAATGCTGGGGGTTTTTGGAGTGCCCCTTTTACTGAATATAAAGATAGTGGAGAAATTACTAAAAAGAAAAAATGGATTACAAGAGGAATCGAAGTGATCTCTGTTTATAAAGTAGAGTTCCATCCAAATAATACAGAATTGATGTATGGCGCGAGTGCCGACATTGGTGGGATTGTTTCTGATAATCACGGCGAAAGCTTTAAAGTTATTAAAGCTCAGTATAATAGTAATTATGATTATAGCTTCGACCCAAGTGATGATAATATAGTTTTTACTGCCAGTGGAAATTCACATGACTGGCCTGAGGCTTGGCATGCAAACGCTATTCAAAGTGAAGGTGGTATTTACCGCTCAAATAATAGAGGTGTAAACTGGGAGAGAATAACTCCTATAAATAATGATTTTAATAGACAGTTTTTATCTGTGGGTTATGACTCTATAAATAAGTATATTTACGGCGGAACTCATGAAACAGGTATTGCAAGAAGCACTGATAATGGACAAAGCTGGAGTTACTTTAATGAAGGACTGCCCAGTGGTGATAAGATTATTCCCCAAATAGAAATAAATCCCAAGAATGGAAATGTATATGCACTCCTTACAGGTAATGCTCCGAGCTTTTCTAATAATGAACAGACAGGGATTTACTTTCTAGATGTTGAAAATGGAAGCCAAAGCTGGGAATTACTAAGAGGCACCGTAAAGTACCCAGAAGACGCAGATGCGGGCTACGAGCTTTGGTTTTACCCTACTTCTTTTGCAATAGACTTTATAGGAAATGACCAAGAAACAATCTGGTTAGCTGATTACGAAAATAATAGAAATTGGCTAATGACAGGGATTTGGAAAACTTCAGACCGAGGACAGAGCTGGGAGAGAAAGCTTCAATTAACTCATGCAGTAGGTTTATCTATAGACCCTACCAATCCTGATAACGTCTATGCGTCCGGATCATACTGGTTAGATAATTCATGGGGTAATGGAGGTCAATATAGGACAGAAGATAGTGGTCAGACATGGATTAAAAATACAAAGTCCCCTCTTCAAGCGAATGCAAGAAATGCTACAATAGATCCTCTTAATTCAGATAAAGTCTTTTATACATATTTTGGTGGTGGGATTTTATATGGAGAGAAGTAAATTATTCTACTAATTTATTAAGAAACGACCATTTATTTATGAACTTGGATTTTCCTTTATGCCAAATGAAGTCAGGACGTCTATCACTAATCCATTCGCCACCAACAACATCACCATTTTTATCTAATTCTAAATAATAATCATAATTTTGTTGAAAATAAGATTCGTTATCAGTTCCAATAACAGGATCAAACTTGGGAACAATAACACCTGCATATTCAACAGCTGTTTGTACTCTTACTCGCTTCACGGCCTTTAAAGAAGATGTACTATCAACCTCAGCCTCATTAACAATATAACTGCTATATGATTGTATAACATGGTTCCAAACTTCTGGACCAGAGTCGATATCCACAACAAATGACTCCCCTTTTAATCCATTATTATTTGCTAAAATAAGATGAAAACTGGCAGGATTCAGACCTAGACAAGCTCGCTTTTTACTATTTGCTTTATAACATCTTTTACCAAGTTGTTTATAGCTAGCCTTGGCGTGATAAGCGTAAAAATAGGAAAGTAAACCCTTAATATCTGACGAATAGAAATCAATTTCAATTCCATCAGCATTTGTGAGCTTAACTGGTATTGGTTCATCGTGATGAATAGCTGCTACCGCCATACCATGGCATATACCATGCCACGTTGGTGTATTTGGTGAATGTTTATTAATTAGCTTTCTGGCCATTGGAAATGAATAATTCCCACGTAATAAATCTAGTTTTTCAGCAGGAGATAAGACACTAATTTCATGTGGTTCTAGAAGCAGGATCTCTGATTTATTATAAAGAGGATAAGTAAAAGATTGATTACTAGCAGCAGACCAACGATATGAAATATTACCTAAGTAATTCTGCCAATGTGATGCAGGCCAAACCTTTACTTTATCTTCAATCATTCCTTCTAGTGGAAGTGAATCAAAGTTAGAAACGATAGATTTGTTAAAAGAAATAGGGAATTCTCTCTTTGAAAACCCTTTAGCAAAAGTAGAAATTGAAAAAGTGCTTAATATCGCTATTAATAAGTAATTCAATGATAGATCCTTAATTTTATTATGAGCCATTTATTTATATCAAAAACAATAAATGAACAATATTAATATTCATTAAGAACATTTGTTGAACTTATTACATGCTAAGGAGTAAAAACTAATATGTAATAGATACACTTTATAAAGATTTTGTATTTATTCTATATCTCTTAATACTGCTACAAAAACAGTAACTAAAACTGCTACTGGACCAACTCATTTAGTTACAGTACCTACAAACTCTGTAACAGCTCCAACACAATCAACTAAAACTCAATCTGCTCCGACACAATCAACTGGTGGAAACGGTTCAGGTGGATTTGGTGGAAGCACTGGAGCTGGATCAAGCTCAGGTGGATTTAGTAGAACTGGTTCTGGAAGAAGCTAATCATTTACACAAAATAGTTTAAAAAGGCCTCGATAGCAATATCGAGGTTTTTTTTGGTCAATTTCAAAAATTGTAACTAATTTTATGATCATTAAATAATACATGTTATGATTATTATATGATTTCAAAACTTAAATTATTAGTAATATCTGCATTTAATATTATTAATTTTATGATGATGATAAGAGCACAATGACCTAGGAATTCAAAATCTATTAACACTATTTATAGGCCAGTAACCTTTATACAAAACTGTTTTTAATATTTTTGTATAACTGTTATAATAATAAAATAGATATTTGTAGGAGATATGATGAAGACAATTTTAATGTGCCATGAAAACGATTATTTTGACAAGGAAATCGTAGCAAGATGGTTAGCTTCTTTCTCCGATCTAGCTGGAATTGTTCTTATTAATGAACATCCTGACTTCAAAAAAAAACGTTACAAATATGAATACAAAAGATCAGGTTTTATAGGTTTTGTAGATATTATACTTTATAAAATATTTCATAGAATATTCCTGAGAAAAAATGAAAACATACAAAAATCACAGATTATCAACCGTTGTCTGGAGCAATTTCCTCTAGAACTTAAAGATCAACCTATATTTAATACTGTAAATCCAAAAGATAAAGAGACTCAAAAGTTTATTTCAGAAATTGCTCCAGACATAATGATTGTCAGAGCAAAAATGATACTCACTCCTAATATATTTGAGATTCCTAGAGTTGGAACTTTTGTCCTTCATCCAGGGATTTGTCCACAGTATAGAAATGCTCATGGATGTTATTGGGCCATAGCTAATAAAGACTATGATAATGTAGGCGTTACACTTTTAAAAATAGATAGAGGTATTGATACTGGGCCGATTTACGGTTTTTTCCGTTATAAATATAATTCCAAGACTGAAAGTCATAACGTAATTCAAACCAAAGTTGTTTCTGAAAACTTTGATAGCATTAAAAATAAGCTAATAGAAATTAATAAAAATGAGGCTGAAATACTAAGTACTAAAGGTTTACCTTCAAATGTATATGGGCAACCTAAACTTTCATCTTATATTTTAAATTATAGAAATGCAGAGGTATAAATGAAAGCAATCTCCTTAATGTATCATGACATAGTTACTTCAAAAGAAGATCTAAGCTCATCAGGCTTCGATAGTCCAGATGCAAATCATTACAAGGTAGATTCCGTAGAATTTCTAAAACATCTCGAAAAAATATATTCTGATTCAAAATGTATATCTACTATTTATTCGGTACAAAATAATGCAAATACACCAATTCTTTTAACATTCGACGATGGTGGAAAAAGTGCCGTATTAGAAGCCAGAAAAGTTTTAAACAAGTTCAACGCAAAAGGTCATTTCTTTATTACCACTTCTATGATTGGTAAACCAAACTTCTTAACTGAAGATGACATTATTCAGCTTGATCAAGAAGGACATATTATTGGTTCTCACTCACACACACATCCAATAAAAATTTCTTCTTTAAAACCAGAAGAGATAGAGAAAGAATGGAAGGTAAGTGTAGAGATTCTTCAAAGAGTGCTTAAAAAAAATATTACTGTCGCTTCAATTCCGGGAGGCTTCTTTTCAAGTGAAGTTGTTGAATTTGCATCTAAAAATGGAATAAAAACACTCTTCACTTCTGAACCTAAAAGGAAATTTTCAAAGCTATACGGTTGTAATTTAATTGGAAGGTATACGGTTCTAAGACATACTCCTTTATATAAAATTGAAAAAATCTATAAAGAAAATACCCTTTACCTTTCAAAACAATTCATATTCTGGGAATTAAAAAAACTACTTAAAAAATATTTCGGCCCTCAGTATGCTGCTTTGAGAAGAATCATACTCAAATAAATCTGTGATTAGTACCTAGGCTTAAAGAATTTTTTAAAAATAACAGATAGATTTTTACTTTATACGAAAGTATAATCCTCTATAGCCATCTATTGAGTGCTTAGGAAAAAAAGGGATAGTACATTTTTTTCCTTCATTTCGCCATTTGTCGACAAGTTCATAACCAGCATCTTCAATATCTTTAATAAATTTATTTTCATTTCTTAAAACATATACACAGTATGATGATCCAATATTATTTATAGTATAAAAAGTATCCAAGTTTGTAAGTGGGATACTTATAATGATATTTCTTGGTTTACTATTAACTGATTTCAGTTCTTTGGCGATATCAAAATCCATGTACTGCAATGAACCTGAAAGAAGTAGCGTCTCTACTCCATCGAAACCCATTACATCATTTGAAAATGAAAGGTTTGTTGTGTTATTATCTTTAGACCATTTTTTTCCTTCCTCAACTACTGCTGGGACGTCATATACTGTCCAGCTATAATCTTTTGGAAAGTTTATATACTCTTGATAGCTGTAATACTTAACACCTATATGTCCTCCCAAATCGAAGATAGAACTTCCCTCTTTAAGTATTTTTGATAGCCAAAGTAAATTAGGATAATCACTTGGGTTTACAGTATTACAATAGTTTTTATACATACTCGCAGATTCTTTATTGTCATATCCTTGATTTAAATGGTCTGGAAGAGATTTTTCAGCCTCTTCAAAAGTTTCAAAAACTCCTCTAAACAGATTAAGTCCCCGAATATTTTTAAAATGTGAATCATACTTTAATTTTCTAATTACTTTAATTGGGTAAAGATTTTTTACTGCATTTAGCATTGATTCTCCTGCTCTATATGAAATATATAAAAACTAATCGTCTGAAAGCTAAAATTATTTAATTAATTCGAATTAAGTAATTTATTCTTAATTTCTAGCGATTATAGTCGGCTTTCAATAGCTGAGT
>Ga0115005_10001142_pt1 | contig 20837 bp, 16 predicted proteins | sample ArcOceMetagenome_FD_87163 | JGI IMG/M metagenome (GOLD analysis project Ga0115005, IMG submission 87163) | Marine eukaryotic phytoplankton communities from Arctic Ocean - Arctic Ocean - Greenland ARC118M Metagenome | ecosystem: Environmental > Aquatic > Marine > Oceanic | place: Arctic Ocean... | reverse complement strand
TTGCTATAGACTTATTTATTAGTTGATAGAATGGAACTTTACCATATTCTAATTCGGGTCGACTCCAATCTTTAAATATTTTAATGGCAACATTTTAAAAAGAAAAGAAAGGAAGAAATATAGGTTTCTAAAATCCTCTTTTTCTAAACCTAGTAAATTGAATGTTTTTTTCAAAAGAAACATTTTTATTTATTATTACATCGTTCGTATTACTAACAACTGCTTCAAATAATTCCTTTAAAGAAATGTCTGAACTCACTAACGATCTTATTACAACTGTGTTCTCAAAATAACCGATAGTGTCATTTAGTTTAACGGTTGATCTAGCTCTAACAGGTGTTCCAACTAAAACTTCATCTTCATTTGAATATTTAGATAATATCAACTTAAAACATGTTAATGGAATATTAAAGAACGAAATATCATTTTCACTATTAATCTTTTTTAATATATGTGTTTTTTTCCTATTGAACACGGGCCACCTTAACTGGTCTATTGAAATCTGAAGGCAGCTCTGAAATTGGAAAGGACAAAGGTAATTTATTTTTCCAAAATGCCATATCCGCTTTAGCTTTTTCTGATTTTAAATTAATTGATAGAACTTCACCGGTTTCGAATAATAGTAAAATTCGTTTTATCGAATAGTTTTTACTTATACTTAATTCAAAGATTGCAGGATCTAGATTGTAATTAATTTGGTCTTAATCTAACTTCACTAAATGTTTCTCCGAATTTTTATGCTTAAAAACTAGAGATGAATTCATTTTTTTTCTAAAAGATGGATTATTACACTAAAAATAAGAGATTCATCAAGTCTTGTTCGATAGATTTCATTTGTACTTATATCCTTAAAAATTGACTTATCAATTCCATAAATGAATAGAAAATACCATCCAATTTTGTGGTATTACTTAAGGTGAATCGATTACGCGCAAGTCATGTTTCTGGCTAAAGTTTTCCAACATCTTAATCCTAATGAAATTTTATGACTATTTATCGGCTAAAAATTAGTAAATACTTTAAAAAAGTAATTCAGTCAGGCCAGTATAAAGACATCTCAAAAGATGTGATTAATAGATTATCTTTTAATTCGAACTACCCATGATAATCCTTAGCAAATTGCTTAAATTTATCAGTTTAACTTTTACTGGATATAGTGAAAGTCTTATCATTGCCTCGAAACTTTTTAAAAACACATCAGAGAAACCAAAGTACTTACCATATAAAGAGTAAAATGCTTTATGGAGAGACTACTTAGCTGAAAATATGATTGTTATAGACATTTGATTATCCGCAAGATTGACCTCTTGTAATAAATCCTTATTCTATTGAATTGTAATATATTTTTTAATTTTAAGAAGCTTTTCTGTTAACATCATTTTATCAACATCAATGCCTGCTGATTTACAAAAACTACTTTTACAAACAGATGCTAAAGCGGTATTTTTTTAATGTGTAATGCTTCCAATGAAATTATTTGGTCAAATTGACCTTCTAGACTCTCCAAAACCAACTGTATCGCTAGAATCTAACTCGGTCAAAGCTACTTCAGCACATAATCTACCAGCTGCTACCCTCTCTAACACCAGTGGTATTGAGTTTTAATTTTTATTAAATTTTTTCAACGTCTGATGGAAGTTCTAAAAAAACAACTAATAGCTGAATTTATGTTGATTTTCTCTAGTATATTAGAATGCAATTATTAAAATTGCTATCGATGCAAGAATACCTGCCACTTGTGAAGTTGTTCGTAAGAACTTATCCCATGCAGTCAGTTGCTCGTTACTAATCATAATGACATCATTTGCTTCAATTGCCGGTATCTCATCCATTTCAGTCAAATTAAAATGAATTTTCACAAGACCGACTTTTGTTCTTCTTATTAAATAAGCTTGTCTAAAACTTACACTAGCAAGTGCACCACCACTTTTATTTAAATAGTGAAATACATCTTTATTTTCTTTATATAAAACCTTTCCTGGCCTAGTAACTCCACCTAAAACAGTAACCATTGCCACAGACTGATCAAAAGCATCATCACTTAGAAGGTTAATAAATATTTCATCTGCACCTGTCCAAGTAAATGCATTTCTCGATTTTTTATCTTCAAAGTAATTATTAAGGCTAATAGTGTACGATTTCTTTTGTTGATTTATAACAGCTGTTAAAAATTCATTTTTCAAGTCACCTTTTAAACCACCTGCTTTATCAATGACTTTATCAATACTCTCATTTCTAGTAACTAAATATAGACCAGGTTTTTTTACAAATCCTCTAACTTCAACATAAAACTTATTTTCAATTAAGCTCAGCTTAACTTTATTAACACCAGTTTGGAAAAACTTATCATATTGTTCTTTAACTTTCCCCTCTAACTCTGTAAGAGTTAATCCATTCGCTTTTATATCGACGTCATATGGTAATCGTAGAAAACCATCAAAACTAACTCTAAACCTGCCTTTCAACTTATCATCTGATGGGTGAGATAAGTCCATTAAATATCCTGGCGAAATGACATCTTCTCTTGATTTAAATTTGGGAATATCATCTACTTTTAAAAATTCAGAGCTGTAATCATCTGACTCAGACACTTTGATATCATTTTGTTTTCTGTAATCAATGTCCGAACTCGACGAACATGAAACAATAATTAATAGTAATAAAGGTAATAAATATGCTCTTTTCAACATTTATTCTCCAAAAAGTTAAGAATCAATTTATAATTAATATTTTTAATTATCTCAATATATATAGTAATATTATATACTAATAGATACTGGATAATATAGCGATTATATTGGATCAACATTGGAAATAATACATGTATGTCAATTCTTAGGAGTAGGTGGACTTGAGAAAGTTCTATACCTCCTTATAAAAGAGCAATTGAAAAATAATCATCAGGTAACTCTCATTGTTTATGACTGGGAAAAGACTTGGGTAGAGAAATTTCGACAGGAAGGCATAGAGGTACTTGATGATTATACTAAGTCTCCAGGCTATGACACTAAATTGATCAATTATCTAAACAAGCATATTCAAAGGGCCGATATCATTCATACCCATGATTTAAACCCAATGCTCTACATCGGTCCCCTAAAAATGATAAGGAAAATAACTCTCAAAGGTATGCCGAGAATAGTTCACACCACACACGGTATGGAACATATTGATTTACGCCCAAAGACTAGGTTTTATGAAAAATTTCTATCTCTAACTGCAGATGCTATCGTTGGAGTTAGTCCTTCGATATGTAATTATTATCTAAATAGAACTTTTGCTACTAAAAAGAATATATTTAATATAGATAATGGAACTCCAATAAATGCTACTCTTTCTCAAATTGATAAATCTAAATATAAGTTATCTTTAGCAAAATCATTTGGATTAGATATTGATAAAAAAATATATATCTATGTTGCAAGAGTTGTCCCCCTTAAAGGGCAAGAATTACTCATAGCAGCATTCAGTAAACAAAGTGATAAACAATTACTACTTGTAGGCCCTTCTGGTAATGATGACTATTGGAATCAAATTAATGGAGTAAAATTTGATAATATACATATTGTTGGCTCTCAAGAAAATATAGATGAAATATTACTTGGTTGTGATGTATATATTTCTGCTTCACACCATGAAGGCATACCTATAGCTGTACTGGAAGCTGCCTCTTGTGGATTACCCTGTATTTTAACAAATATCTCAGGACACAAGACACTTTCTAAAAACAGTTCCCAAAGTAAACCAGTCACCATCTTTTTTGAAGTAGAAAACCTAGAAAGTTTAGAGAATGCAATTTTACAATCTAACAATCAGTTAGAAATGGATAAGCTTAGAATCAATATGCACAAAATAGTATATGATAACTATTCTTCAAATAGAATGTGTATTGAATATGAAAAAGTATATAAGGCGAATAAATAATGTTATCTAAATTAAAACAAGGCCATTGGCCATTGTTCATATTAAATAGCTTTAGCTCTTTTGCTAATTTATTTCTTCCGGTAATGTTTGTCCGTTTAATGACTCCATCAGACATGGGAATCTATAAAATATATTTTTTATACTTCTCAATTCTACCTTTTTTATTCTTAACTGCTGGCCCTTCAAACTCCGTATATTATTGGGTTGGTAAAAGTAAAGAACACCGAGCTGAATACATACAGTCTTGCTGGATATTAACAACTTTTCTTTCATCATTCATTCTCTTAATAGGACTTCCTCTTTCAGGATTTTTTTCAGATTACTTAAATATTCCAATGGAATACGTTATCTATATGATAGTTGCTGCTTTCTTTTGGGAGCCATCAAGTCATTATGGTGAATGTTTAGTTGCACATGGTAAAACTTTAAAAGGCTCGTTATATGGAACCAGTTTTACCATAATAAAAGTTGTTCTTTTTATAGGTTCTGCTCTATATATTAAAGATTTGAAATACATTTTCATAATACACGCATCAATATTTATGATTAATTTTTTTACAACAATATATTTTGGAAAGAAAAATAACTATATTTCATTTAATATTAATTATCAAAAGTTAAAAGAAATTTTCTTATATAGCTTGCCGATCTCAGTATCAGGGCTGCTAGGTTTTTTCGTAGATAAAGTAGACATGATTATTCTCTCAGGGCACTTGTCTACTGATGCTTTTGCTTTTTACTCTATGGGTTGTTTAATAATCCCTCCTCTCTACATCCTAGACACTTCAGTTCAAAAGATATTAATCCCTAAATTATCTAGTTTATATATTGAGAAGAAATTCAGTCTCGCTGTTCAACATTATAATAAGGCGATAAGTGATTTAAGTTTTTTAATAATTCCTGCAATATGTGGGCTATTTGTATTTGCTGAACCAATTATTAATTTACTTTATACCGATCAATATTCTAGTTCGATAGTATTTTTTAAAATATTTGCTTTTAGTTATTTATTAAATTTATTGCCTCACGATGCAGTACCCAGAGCAACAGGACACTCAGGATGGATACTTAAGATATATTTAATTATAACACCAATATCATTAGCTGCTGTCTACATAAGTGCAAAATATTTTGGAGCAGAAACAGCTTTAATAGTTGCAATCATTATTAAATTTATTCCTAAGATTGTAGGTATAATATATTCTGCAAATATTATGGATTGGAAAATAAAGGATATGTTTCCTATAAAAAAATTATTGATTTTTAGCTCACTTGCACTAACCTTAAGCTTTATATCAATCTTTTTTAAAGATTTCTTTCTAGATACACAGTATTGGTTATATATATGCGCTCCTTTATTCGCAGTAGTATACTTAGGTACTTTATACAAACCATTGAGGAAAAATGCATGAGAGAAGAGAAGATAATTCAACTTTTTACTCCGGGTCCACTTGGCGGTGCTGAAAAAGTATTAATAAGAGGACTTGAGTTCTTTAAAAAGCGAAACATCAAAACTGAATTATGGCTTATAAAAGAAAATAGAGTCCCTGAACACTGTGACAAATTTTTGTCTTACATAGACAATCTCAACATAAGTTACAAAGTCATAGAAACAAACTCTACTTTTGACTTTACAACAATCAAGAAAATAAAAAAGTTAATAAAGAAAAATAATATAGACCTTATTCATGCTCACGGAATCAAAGCTAGTTTTTATGGCAAGCTAGCATCTAGAGGACATAGTAAATTCATTACTACACATCATGGAAATACCTCACATACTCTAAAAGTTAAAGTTTACGAATATCTAGAGAAATTAGTGATGAAGAATTCAGATCAAACAATCGCTGTTTCAAAACCAATGCATGATGACTTAGTCGCCTCAGGTTTAAAGAGAGTATCTTTAGTGGAGAATCTTCTCTCTTTTGATGTTCAAACGAGGTCTTCACCTAACAATAAAATTCTTAAGTTTATTATAGTCGGACGTTTATCCCCAGAAAAAGGTCATCTTGATTTATTAAAAGCATTAACTAATATTCAATACAATTATCATTTGAATATTATTGGTGATGGTAATTGTGAAACTGAAATTCTTAATTTTATAAATACAAATAATATGTCTAAGAATGTATCCCTTCTTGGCTTTAGTGATAATATAAAAGAGCTTATGTCTTGTGCTGATGCTCTTTTAATGCCTTCTCACAGAGAAGGGTTACCAATGACTCTTATTGAGGCCATATGTATAGGTCTTCCTGTTATAGGATCTAATGTTGGGGGCTTAAGCTATTTAGTAAGTGACAACGGATTATTATTTACGCCTCAAAATATAAATGAAATCACTGAAAAGCTTATTGAATTCAACGATCAAAGAAGTACATTTTTAAAAGTTGCATGTGAGCATTCAATAAAATTTCAAAATAGATTTCATCCAGAAAACTGGGTTAAGAACACAGTTGAGGTCTATAAAAAAGTTTTAAGCCAAGTATAAAATTTGTAACCAACATCTTTCTCTGAATACATCAGGGACATTTTTAATCGAGTACGGGTTGTTAATTCTTCAATAGAATCGCTTAATTTAATAGTACTCAGTATTTTTATCCAATCAGAGGTACTATCTGCATTGATATAATCACTTGCAACTAAACCACTTCCTTGAACACCCATTGTTGTACTGATGATACTCCTATCAAAGGCATAAGACTCAATAACTTTAATCCTAGTTCCAGATCCAAAAGTAATTGGAGCAATAGTAAAATCAGACAATGAATAGACATCTATTATATCAGGAACAAATCCATGAAGAACAATGTTTTTAACATTTTTATAACTTTGCAACCAACTTTTATCACCAGAGCCAACTACATTTAATATAAGATCATCTCTATTTTCAAGTACTTTTGGCCAAACATCATCCAAAATCCATTTAAGACCTTCCACATTAGGTGCCCAGTCCATCCTACCGATGAAAAGTAATTGAGTTTTTTCATTCGAATTATATGCAAGCGGAGAATCGAAGTTTAGACCTAGAGGTGTAAACTCAAGATTAGAATTTTTATTAATTTTTTGTATATCTCTAAAGTCTTCTAAAGCAATTGGTGCAATACCATCTGAGGCGTTGATAATTTTTGACTCCCAAATTGAAACTAATGTTGCTTGATAATACATCAAAAGCTTTTTAAGAATATTTTTTTCTTCTTTAACATACTTATACCAAATATCTTGTTCAATATTATGTGCTCTATAAATGATTGTAGATATTGATTTAGGTTTTACAAAGTGACCTTTATTAAAAAAAATAGCGCCTAGATGAAGACCATCTAGAACCGCGAAGTCATAACTTTTATCAATTAAATAATTGCTTACAGATTTTCTGAGTCTATTATCTGTAAAAGAACTAAAAGTAATTGGGGTAAATGGTTTAAAGATGAGTGATTTTAAATAGAATAATGACTTGTAAAGTTTTGAATTCGGGAGTGGTCTATAAAGAACTTTTATACTTTTCACATTCCATTCATTCATCATAAGGTCTATGTTTACCTCGGAACTTTCATGCTTTTGAGCTAGACATAAAATATCTATCTCAGCTCCAGCTAAAACAGTATTCCTCACTAACCTTTCTGTAGCAACACGTGCTCCATCTACTGCAGGTAATGTCCATTTGGGTATAAGCCATAAAATTTTCATAGAGTCCTATTTCTTAAGAACAAATATTACAACACCGCCAAGATATTTAATTCCTGGAACATATTTAATTAATAAGTAATCTAATCTTTCTAATATTGATGAATGAGGGTAACTACCCTTTCTATAAAATTTATCGAACCTTGCTAAGAAAAGGTATTTTTTCATAATCATATTAGGAAAAATATTATTAAGAATATTAACATCTACCGAATTAAGTTTGCGTTCATCTTCAGTAATGTGAAGTGTAAAAGATTTCTCTGTTGGAGCAAAACATTTTACTAAAGATAGGTTCCTAATAAAATCAAGAAGTGGGACCTCAAGAGGTTCTCTAAAGATTGCAACTCCTCCCGTTTTCAGGACTCTTCTACATTCTTTCATAGATTCCACAATATCTATATGATGAAGAATATCTACGCCTATAATAACGTCAAAGCAATTATCAGCATAATTTAATTTTTCTGCAGATGAAACTTGAAAGTTTCCTTTATTTTCAAAATTGTATTTCTTAAAAACTTGTTTGGATAGTTCAACATTATTTTCAGAAATATCAAAGCCTTCTACATCATATCCGATTTTGGCAAATTTAATTGCATTTTCACCTGGTCCTGAACCAAAGTCTAAAATTTTTGAGCCATTCTTAAATAGATCAATTGCCATCTCATATATTGCCCAATATGAATTCCAAGGACGCTTTTCTTTTCCAGACATAGGCCCATCAATTGGAGAGAAATCAATAACTTGATTTATATCAAAAGAAGTTGCGTATTGCTCATAATATTCTTTTTCTCTTTTTTGTCTTTCAGTTAGTACTTTAGATTGTTTATCCATAATTACCTATCTGTTTCCCAAGTTGCTTCAAGCTTTGATGTAATAACTTTAAATATGGCCACTAAAGACGCTAGATTAACCACAGCAAAATATAAAGGTATTGCTAATAATTCATTTTGAATTTTTAATTTTTCCAAAATAAAAGATACCAAAGATGTTGTGTAAAATATTAATTGTAGTCCAAAAATTATTTTAATCAAGTCACTTGTGGAATCATTACATACCACTGATATTGATGAAGAGATAAGTAGAATAATCCCAAATATAGGAACTAACCATCTCAGGACTTTATGACTTATTAATTGAAATGATGCCGCTGGATTTTTAAATGGATTTAGAACGCTTTTAGCATAAATCAGGCCTGTAATCCCACCACGAATAACTCTAACTCGCATACTCCATTCATTTGAAGATTTATCAGTAGCATCTTCATAACAAACTGCATCCTTTTCAAATACAACTCTTAGACCTTTTTGAATAAACATTAACGGCTCAGTAAAGTCTTCAATTATATTACTTGGTAAAGCTGTATAGTGCTTTGTTCTAAATGCTGTAATACATCCAATGGAACCTGTTAAGGTTCCAAATTTTGTTTGGGCCTGCTTTATCAATGTTTCATATTCCCAATATAACTTTTGCCCAACACCCATTTGAGTATTCGAAGAATTACTATATTTCAAATGCCCTATGGCCATACCTACTTTAGGATCGTTAAAGTTACTCACTAATGATTTAATTACATTGGAGTTATAATCAGTTGTCGCATCAGAAAATAAAGTAATATCAGATTTAACTAGTTTTATTGCTTGATTTCTTGCCTCTGTTTTTCCTAGTCGTCCTTCGATTCTTATAAGTTTTACGCCTTGATCAGCAAAAGATTTTGTAATTATATCTGTATCATCTGAAGAGGCATCGCTTACTACAAGAATCTCTAATAATTCTTTTGGATAATCTAATTTTAAAGAGTTTAGTATTTTTTCATGGATATTCTTTTCTTCATTATAAGCCGCAATCATAAGAGTGACAGAAGGTAGAGAGTCAAAATCATTAGACTTAGCAACTTTAAGATTTCTTAATTGACCTAAAACTAAAATAACAAAGAAATATCCCAGATATGTGTATAAAATTAAAAATAAACTTATATAGGCAGTAAAATCCATCATAATAAAGTACCTAATTTTTTATTAGGTATATCTAAAACTTCGAATTCAACTTCATCATTAAGTTTTACATCGTCTAAATGACTATGAGTAATAACTAAACTCAAAAGAATATAAGGGAAAAGCAAATATGTATGGGATAAAAATGTGATACATATTCCATAGCCTACGATGGCCATAAAATACTCAGGATCAGTTTTTCTAAGCAACCACGATCGATAAAATGCATATACCCACAGACCTAAGAAAAAGAATAGACCTAAAAAACCAGTTTCAGAAAGAGCAAGTACCCATGACGAGTGAGCTGTCATTTTCTTACCTTCAGAGCCTAAATTTCCGTCTAGGGCATACCTTTCTAAGTTTCGATTAAATCCCCAATAACCAACACCAAATACAGGGTTACGAACGGCCATATTTACTCCGGCTTTCCAAAAGATGATTCTATTATTAGTTGAGCCCTCAACGTCTGCAGCTGAACGGTTAAATAGTTTTATTAAACCTAAACCTGTAATAAGGCTAAAGATTAAACCAATCGCCAAAGTTCTTTTGTTTTTAATATTAATTTTAATAACTAACCAAGATCCAAGAGACATGACTAATGCAAGGACTGCCCCTCTAGATTGTGTTTGCCATATTAGAGCACTTACAAAACCAAAAGAAATGATTGCAATTAACCAGTTAAATGGACGAAGTTTCAAATTTAAACAATAAAAAAGAACAAAAGGAGCTACTAATACAAAAATAGCTGCAATGTCGTTCGAATTACCAAGAATACCAACACTAACTAAACGCTCAGTAGCTTCCCCTATAGTTGGAACTTCTAGTAAGTATGATTTATAAAAACTAATAAATCCTTTTTCAAGAATTGAAAGCATTAATGCCATTTTTATTGTTAAAGTATCTTCGACTTTATCAATTGTGTTTTGAATTAAGATGAATAATATAAATGCTTTGCTAAAAATTTCTCCGAATTTATTAACTGCAAGTCCACTATGAGCACTAAAAACTGCCGAAAAGAATACCCATGCCGAAAAAGAAATTAAAAGAAATGTGCCTAAATTGAATTTAAAATAGAATTTTTTCTTTATGATTTTATGGGCCATTAAGCTTAAAATTACTAGATACGAGATATCCCTAGGCATTGACTCCATCAACTGATTATCTGTGGTCTCCCAAGGCCTGGATAATAATAAATACACAATGAAACCAACTGCATACTTAGGGTGAATGATAGAGAGAATAATTAAAAGAGTAAATTCAATTGAAAAGAATAATCCTTCGAAGCCCCACTCACTAAAAAACATGTAAAATAATCCAAAAGCGAGTGTTGAAAAGATACAAATAAAATAAACCTTGTCTTTTTTAAAAAGTGTTTCTTTCAAGGTATTTAAGTCACTAGTAACAAATAAAATGATATAAGTTAATAACAGAATACCCATAAAAACTTGCTGCGTGTTTGTTACAACTAAAGTAAATTCATCCATGGATTAATATCTACTTTTATTTATTTCTAAATTATTACTTTCTGTTTTTTGCCTTACTTTAGCATTATCTACCACAGGCATTTCACCTAAAATGATTGCTCCAAAAAGTTTAGCCTCAGTTTCTAATCTTTCATATTTATTAGGTATTACGATTTCTTTAAAGAAAGCATAAACAAATGCAAACACTAAACCTAGTAGAAAGCCTACGCTTGCAAATAATCTTTTCTTTGGCCATATAGCAGCTGTTGGCAATTGAGGACTTGATATAATGGCAATATAACTTTGAAGTGATCTTTTCTCAATATCTAGTGCAATATTAAAATCATGATATTTTGTATAAAACTCACTAGATATTTGTTCTGATATAAGCTTACTAGAAATCATAGTAACTGACGCATCAGTTATTTCTGTACTTGATTCAAAATCACCATACTCTAAAAGCCAAGAGTCGATTGTTGCTTTCTTTTCTTGCAATCTTAGAACTTTTGGGTGACTTTTCTTATATTGCTTTGTTAGTGCATCAAGGTTTTTATTAATTTTAGTTACTTCAGCTCTTAAAACATCTGGATTTTTAGATACAAGGGCCTTATCAGCACCTTTTTTATTTACATTTAGAGTAGCATTAAAAGAAGTTAGTTTACTTATCATAACTTTTTTAACCATCTCAATTGTATTAATTCTGGTTTGAATTAAGTGGCCTTTAACTTCCTTTAATGTTCTATCAGCTATTTCTTTAGCAATAAAGGGATCACTATGTTGAAAAATAACTTTGTATCCTTGTCCACCTGTAGAAAAATAAGAGAAACGAGATCTTAAAGATTGTCTTTCTTTTGCTATTTCTTTTAAATCCTTTGTGTCTGAGTATAATTTATATTCATTTCCAACTTGATCAATATAGGCGTCACTGATAGCTTCTTTTACCATTGAATCAATAGCAAACCGCATTTCAGGAACATTATAAACACCAGGAATAATCCCCGATATTAATGGGTTTTGAAAATATTTTGAGTAAACATTAATTTCAAAACTTGATTTGTATTTTTTATTTATAAAGGCGGTAAGAGTAATACTGAAACCAACAGTAATCACTACAATGATACTTAAAGGTACGAAGTATTTTTTTAAAATAAGAAACACATCTCTAATCATTACTTTGTCATTACTCATTTGATAGCCCCATTATATACTATTCCAACAATAGGAATATTTTTATCTAAAATTGAATTTGTTACTTTTCCGAACTTCGAATTAAGAGTCTTATCTGTTCTAATAATGATTGCACCATCAATATTAAAATCAGGAATCGCTAAATTTTGTTCATTTCTATAGTTTGTCGAATTTATCAGTACCAGGTCATAAAATGAGATAACTTCTGACTCTATTATGTTTAAGTTAATTGGATCAACATCACTTATATAATCAACTCCCTTAAATTTAGTATTAAAAACAAGGTCACTTTGTGATTGATTAGTTTCTAATATTTCATTTAAAGAATCTGTTCCGGATTCAGAAAAGTCTAATATTAAAACCCTTTTATTATAAATACTATCGAAAACGGGTGATACGGAATAAATAAAATGAGATTTTCCTTCACCTTTATTTTCAGAAAAAACAAGAAGAGTCTTAATGTTTTTCGAAGCAATAAGATAATTAAGATTAGTAACAATCTCATCTAAAGGTGGAAGCTGGACATTCTCTAAATTCTGCATAAGTTCCTTTCAATTGTCCAAAAAATAGACAGTTTTCATAATATAAACAGCTAAGATTATTCATTATATTCTTTAGTTACGTATTATACTGCGATAATTGTGCCAATTGAAAGCACACCTAAGTACGTCTTGAATACTAAATATTTAATAAGCATTATAAACTAAATTCAGCTACTTTAAATGATAGGTTTTGACTAGAGAATGAAAATGCTTACCATTTAACTACATAATCAGGCTTTCTTAAACCTAATACTAACTTAAGATAGTTTTTATTAATAAGATTTAAAACACCATTTTATGGATAATATTTTCAAGTAAAATCAGCTTTTAATGATCCAGAAAAAGATTTAAATGTTGCGCAATAAATACCAGGAGAAAAACTTTAACAGCTAACTTACCTTTCATATTTGCCAAACTTCCAATAAACTACAATTAAGCCGTACTTAGCACAATTCTTACAGATGCGGTTATTCCAGGCTTTAGTGCTGAAGTTGTAACAATCATCTATGCCTCTCAAGTCCATAATCCAAAAAAAAGAAAAAGATGAGTTAAAGGAGGGGGAACAAATTGTCGATAAGGATATAGATAGACCTAAGTCTAGAATTACAAACCGGGCAATACAAACCCTTTTAAAGTTGTATAGTTTCTGGCCACTGTTTAATTTTTAGACAATTTTCTTTGTCGGATTAAGATAACTGACTAAGATCTTTACGAGTGACTTTGGCTTTTACATTGCAGTATCTAAGTTATCTAATATAAAGAATAATTTATTGAACTGGGGTAATGCTTGAAAAAAATCACTTTTGGGACAATATCAATCATTGGATATAGTTCAATGATTAAATGGAGTAACGAATGATAAATAAATCAACTTTAATTTTATTATTAACATTTGTTTTTGCTGCTGGTTGTAACGTCAGCAAAGAAACAGTTCCAGAAAATGATTCGTTTATTGATCAACAATTTAATGAATCAACTGACGATGCTGGTGATGTTTCATCAGAAACCGCTGCTCAAGCAGCAAATAGTTACATGTTTTCTCAAACAGGTAACTTGCCTGCAGGCTGTACTTTTATCTCAGTAGATCTAGATGGCAGAGAAAAATATAGTTGTGCAGTACTAACTCTCGCTGCTGCTGACTCAATTACTATCGATAATCTCTATCCGGTTACCATCACTTTAAACGGCGCACTTACAACCGGTGTGAACACTTCAATCAATATAGACGGCGATACTTCAAATCTTAGTATAGAGGCCATAGGGGTCCTAAACTTAGGTGCAAATACAGTTTTGAACGCGAACGTAAGCGCCAGCGCTGCTGTTAATGTTGGTATCGGAAGTGAAATAACTGGAAATATTATTCCTACTGGTACAGCAGGAGTAATTACATTAGGTGCTAATTCTAAAGTCGGAGGCCATGTCGAAACAACTGGCGGAGCAATTACTATTGGTGCAGATAGTAAGGTCGGCGGTTTTGTTAAGACCCAAGCCGGTGTTGTCACATTGGGAGCCAGAGTAGAAGTTAAATCGATCACTAGTGCAGCTGGAGCAATAACAATCGGCGCTAACAGTAGAGTTTGTGGAGATGTTGAAAGCACCGGAGCTGGTGTTATCACACTTACAGGTGTCAAAGTTGGTGGAAATGTTGCCAGCGTTGCTGGTGCCATAACTGCAAGCGCAGGGAGTACAGTTGGTTCAGATATAAATGTCACTGGCGCCGGAGTAGTAACGATAACTGCTACACAAGTTCAAGGAAGTATCAACACAATTGCCGGAGCAATAACTGTCACTGGTTCAACTGTCGGCGGAAGTGTACAGGCTTCAGGGGCAGGAGTTGTTACAACTACGGGAAGCATTATCAATGACTCGAGTCTTGTTATAGCGGATGTGTGCATAGCAGATGATACTGTTGATCCACCACTTGTTACAGCATTAGAATGTGGGGATGTTTTAACTGTAGATATTGTAATGACAACAGATCTTGACTGTACTGACTATACTGGGGTTGCTTTAACACTTTCAGGAGAAAACATCAGCTTTAATGGTAATGGTAATCACTTAATTGCTCCAGATTCACCAGTAGCTTTTGCAATACAAGGTAATGGTAATACATTAGAAAATTTAGAGATTACATCACATGAACAAGGAACTGGAGTATCAGCTTACGACACTCATGATTTAATAGTACAAAATAATACTATTCATAATTCAAATATAGGGATAAAAGTTTACTCTGAGAATAATAACCTTGAGAATCTAGTTGTTGCTGGAAATCAGGCGAAAGATTCAGCACTATTTGGGCTCTACTTAAATAATAGCAAAATTGGTAATAGTGTTCAAAACGCTACCATTGAAAACAATGATTTCTCAGGTGCCTCAAGTTATGCCATGCACTTATCAATTGAAAACCATAGTTTTACACAGACAGACAACAATAATATTTCAAATTCAATGAATGGTCTTTATCTTACAGAAGGTAACTTCAATATAGATAATTGGAATATGAGTGGAGCAAATATCCAAAAAACAACGATCATGGGATTCGCAGCTCAATCAATAATAGTTAATAACATTCAAATTGATGGAAACGGTGGTGGACCAACACAAGAAGAGCAAGGGATTCACATTTGTTTAACAGGTGTATTAGATGTAAGAAATTCATCTATCAGAGGAGTTGATGTTGGTATTATGATTGGAGTCTTAAATGGTGTAGAAACAAATTTTAGTGCCTTTGATAACGTATTAACATACAACACACTTTCGGGAATCTTAATTGAATCAATAGATGGAGTAACACCTTTCTCTTTAGTGGAACTGTCTAACAATGATATTAGTGGATACTACACTGGATATGGTTTTTGGGAGAAGAATCCAGTTTTTATCACGACAAGAATTTTAAATAATAATTCATTTTAATAAAGGTAACGACTCAATAAGTTGTTCTAAAATTATAAACAACGATATTGACTCTGAATGGATAATATAAAAATCAGTTCTGGGTCAATATCGATAATTAAAAAAAAATACTCCCCCTGATAAAGGAGCATGTATTTTCCAAAAATCCTCACTAAGAAAAAGATCCATGTATTGCCTCATTTTAACCATTAAAAATATAGTAATGAAGAAAAAAATTAGCAAATAGAAAAAGTAACGAAGTACCACTTCATGAGCTTTTCGTTATTTACCTATATATGCCAGAGTTAACCCTAATACAGGGGTTCGCGTTTTCGTTTTATTACATTCAAGTACATTCTATGCAATGACACTCATTTAGTAGTCGGTGCTCAAGTTGAACTCGCAGTTTTATCAGCTATGTACTTTTTTGCCAAAGAAGCAAAGATGCTATTCTATGACAGATTATCTGATCACTATAATCAAATGTCATATATCCGTGCTGTCCAAAAGCAAATAATAGATAGAAGAAAATTGATGTCAAGTTGTACAACATATGGAAACCGTTTCAAAGGATGGAAAGTTTGGTTGCAAGATAACGACTTTAACGGAGTACAAACCGTTCGAAACTGGTACAAGGATGTAGGATACTGAAGCGCTACAAGGGAAGAGTGGGGATACGATAACATTCGACCATTTATAATTGGCCTAAATGCAAACGAAAAATTTGCTTGGATGCAAGACATTGAACAAAGCTGGTTTAATCTTGGTTTAAAACGAGGAATCTTTACAAAGTGGGACAGAATAAGAGATGTAAAAATCAGTTATGGTGGGATGCATATATATTCACTTGATGATGAAGGTTTTCCATATTAACGCATTCATCTGTAATTTGGAGATACTGTTCTAGATATGGTGACTGTGGCAAATTGTGAGCATAAAAGATACTCCACTTATTCTAATTGATGTTCAAAAAGGTTTTGATGAGCTCTTAAGAGGCAAGAGAAAGTGACAAAGTTCTGTCCGGCACTCAAAAGCAAATAGAGCAATATATTAAGAGATTGATAATAATAAATATGAAGTAATTGAAATCATCGAGGTAAGCAAACATCACTAATACTAGAAATGACGATTTACCATTTACCGACTTTATTAAAAACTACAATCTAGGTGAAGAGATAACTCAAAAACAACTCGCAGAGATTCTTCAAATTTCTAAGCAAAGAATATGTAATATCGAAAAGAGTCGATTTCAAACTAGTATATCTTTGTGCCAAAAGATTGCCAAAATTCTAGACTTACCTGCCAATGGCTTACAAAAGTGGTCCTTTAAAGAGCAAAGAACTATCAATAAAATAGATACTATAAGGGGAATATGTCTCTGAACAAGGTTATTGACCGGTTAAGAAGGACACCTTTAAATCAATACTTGTAATCAGCTTATTTAAGTAATTATCTAATCTATTTATTTTTTATTTTTTATTTTTTATTTTTAAAGGATGACACTCAATAAGTCCTTGATGGAAATCATATTGATTTGCTTTCAACTGATATCCTTTACCAAAGCTCTTAACTAAAAAAGCATCAACGCATTTATAATCTAGTTTTTTTACAGTCTCAAGAATTCTTTCAACCTCTTCAATTTTTAAATCTTTATAAAGTGGCTCTTTAACAACAGTTTTTGCCATATAATGAACCATCTCATCAGTAGCATATCTATGTGCATCGAGTTCTATTTCTGAAAACTGAAGTAGTTTGATTGCAACTTCTTTGGGGTCAAATTCATCCGTATAAATAAATTGTTCTAAAACAAAATCAATTACATCAATATTGATACTTGTTTTTAAAGCTAAATCTGCGTGATCCACTCCAAAACCTTCAATCTTTTGATTTATCAGATCTTTTTGAACCTGATAGACAGTACTTTTGAAACTATCAACTTTTTTTTCATATAAGAACTTCGCTTTTTCTATTAACTTATCCAGGGCTTCTTGTTTGGAAATAGTATTACCTACAACTTCTTTAAGTGTTTCATTAACTAATTCAGATTTATTAATTTCTAAGACAAGGTCTAAATCCCCATCATCAAAAGCTAAATCAGTATTTTTTTCCTGTGCGCTCACAAGTGAAGCTTCAATTACTTCTCTTGCACTAAGTGCTTCTTCAGGTTTAGTTGCACCAAGCACTTCTGCAAGTTCGTCAGCAAGAAAATCTGCTGAGCCATCTTCCTCTTGCTCGCATGAGGTAAAACCAAATAATAGGATGAATATAAATAGTAACTTCAAAAGAACCTCCAAAATACAACTAATACTATTTTAGGTCAAAACAGCGGAAGAGCTGACTATTTATACGGTGAGTGTTATTTAGGATACTTAGCATTTTTCATTTGAATAAAATTATTATTAAAACCCTGCGTTTTCCTCAGAAACTTGGCTAAATAAACTCTAAACCCTTCAAGACACTGAAATCATGTATATATGAAATCTTCGTGCACTTAAATCACATATATCGAAACTCATATCCAATTAAGACTTCTAAATTAACTAATAGCACTTTAAAACTTAAGGTTATTGATGAATTTTCGTCAATAAAAGGTACGTAAAATGTATAAGAAATATGATCAGTATATAAAAGATATAATAATTAAAACACAGAATATTAATGCTTTTCCAGACTTAAATATACCAAAAAAGACTGCAAGATACTGGATTTTAAATTTGAAAAACGGAAATAAGATCCAAACAATCTAAAGTAAATTTGTTAAAAAATATATGCTAGAGATATTCAAAAAAACAGTAGAGCAAAAGAGGAAAATGAAATAATTAAAGTCATTGATGAAAACAAGGTGTGGTTAGGTATTATCAATTGATGTAACTTGACAAGGTTCAACATAAAACAATATTACAAACATAAAAATGCTAAACATTTTTTTATATACAAGCAAATAAGACCCAACCAGTTGACAGTCAAAGAGCAACGATTATTAATTAATATATCTATTGATAGAAAACTCGATCACCTATCTATTAAGCAATTACAACTTCATGCATTTAGATAAAATATATTCATAAATTCAACCCGAATAGAATTCCTAAAAAAAGGCAAGTCTTCTCAAAAACATTAAAATATAACGAGGCGTAATGAACCATGGCACATTCATATTACATATTTCAAAGATAGCAGTGAATCATATATATATCTTCAAGTTATTAAAGACAGTTATACAAGGCCATAGTTTCATGGGTTGTTAGTGATAAGAAGAACAGTTATATGACTATTGAAAATATAAATGAAGCAATAATCAATAATAAGAGTTCTTTCGACGGTAAAAACAAAACGTCTTAACGCAAGAATTGAGGCATTTTTCAAAATAATCAAAAACAGATATTTAAACAAATATAAAACATACACGTTAATCACTCTTGGAGCTGAATTTAAAAACGCTGTAAAATTGTATAATAGTTCGCCTTCACACATTTTAATGGTGCAAGCCCAATTGAAATGATGAATTTTGAGTATGATATAAAATCACTAAAAGATTAATTGAATGAAAAGATTAAATACGCTAAACTCAAAAGAGTAAATATATATAACATAAAATGAGGTATCCCATTCCCGAACTACCCGAAGTGGCCACAATAGCGGCCCAGCTAAATGAGGTCATGCCATTAAAAATTTCAAAATATGAATTATCACATGTGAGTAACTCAATCATCCATACAAAGATGGATAAGCTTCGCGGTAAAGTAATATTAGAAGTTCAAAGAAAAGGTAAGATGCTAAATTTCCTTCTTTCTGATAACAGACATCTACTTTCCCATCTTGGAATGACTGGTGGTTGGAGAATATCAAAAACGAAAGTTCTTGAAAAACACACTCACCTACAATTTACTGGATTGCACTTAGGCGAAAAAGTTTATGTCGCCTATGTTGATCCTCGGCGCTTTGGTCATATGTATTTATATAATAAAGAAGAAACTATTAAAAAACTAAACGAGCTAGGGGCAGATTTAAAGAGTGCTGAGTTCACGTATCCATACTTTAAGGCTTCTCTTCTAAAGTATCCTAAAAGGCTTATAAAGGTCTCATTACTTGATCAAAAATTGTTTGCTGGAACTGGAAACTATATAGCGAATGAAATCTGTGCCAGAGCAAAAGTTTTACCTAATCGAATAGTAGAAAGCTTAAGTGAACCTGAATTAAAAAAACTCTATAAGCATGTCTTTACCGTTATTGATGGTGCTACTAAAACAGGGGGAACAACTTTTGCTGGAGGTTATGCTGACACAACTGGAAGTAAGGGCAATGGAGTTGGACATTTAGTTGTTTTTTACCAAAAAGTATGTCAGATGTGCAAAAAAACAGAAGTTGTTAAAACGGTATTAGGTCAACGAGGGACTTATCATTGCCCTAAATGCCAAAGATAGGTGACAAAAGAACTTATGTAATCTTAACTCTAAACCGATAAAGTATTTATGAAGAAAATAGTCCTATTTTGTTTTTTAAGTACAATCTCATTTTCAGTAAACGCTGATGCATTTAAGTTTTTAAAACATAGTTGTAATTCTGAAAAATATGCAGAAGCTTGTTTTAAGATGGCAAATATTTATAGAAAGAAATCAAAAAATAAAGATTCAAAAATTTATTATAAAAGAGGTTGTGACTTAGGACATACCAAATGCTGTAATCAAAGAAAAATCCCAAAACTAATTGTGAAAAGTTTATATAAAAAAAGAAACAGATCAATTGCTTCAATTGACACGGACATTATAGCCGCGACAAAACATATAAAAGATACAGGTAGAAGAATAAAAGAAATTGCTAATCATTACTGCAAGTTTGGCTCAACAAATGCATGTCAGTCACTTAAGTGTGGAATGGATCAGATCAAAAACCCAGAGTGTAAAGAATACTTCAAAAAGGGGTATTCAAATATGAACAAAGCTGTTGAAAACCCAATGAAATATTTGCTAGAGAATAAAAAACATTTCTCTCAAGAAGAATTTGAAAATTACAAAACTGGAGTACTTAGACTAACAGAGATTTTAAAAAAATGTAAAATGGGAATGGAAAGTGAATGTATCATTGGTGGTGAAAGAATTGAGGCCTCTAAAGAACTTATGATAATTGGATCAGAAGTAAATAATCTACAGACT
>Ga0115005_10001140_pt1 | contig 20867 bp, 20 predicted proteins | sample ArcOceMetagenome_FD_87163 | JGI IMG/M metagenome (GOLD analysis project Ga0115005, IMG submission 87163) | Marine eukaryotic phytoplankton communities from Arctic Ocean - Arctic Ocean - Greenland ARC118M Metagenome | ecosystem: Environmental > Aquatic > Marine > Oceanic | place: Arctic Ocean... | reverse complement strand
TAATTGTTACCTTTTAGCTGATGATGTTTCTCAGGCAAGCAATTATAATGATGTTGATTTAGCACATGCGTATTTAGATTATGACCGCACTATCGTGGTTTCTGTGTTATCGAAGAGTTTTGGTTTAGCTGGACTGAGAATTGGTTGGGCGGTTACTAAGAATAAGCCGCTTTTGAAAAAATTATTAGCGGTGAAAGCACAAGCATCAATTTGTACTTCTATTGTCGATGAAAAGCTGGCAGAGCTTGCTTTAGAAAACCATGAAAAAATCATTGAGAGCAATAACGCAATTATCAAAAATAATATCATGTTATTTCAGCAGTTCATTGAAACAAACTCTCAGCATTTTAGCTGGTATGCTCCGCAAGCAGGTTTACTCACTTTAGTGCAATGTCATACTGAAATGCCAATACTAGAATGGGCTGAAAAATTGGCAGAGCAAACCGGGATATTCGTTTATCCTGCTTGTTTATTTGGTCTTAAAGGTTCATATTTTCGTTTAGGGTTAGGAGGGAAAAACCTTTCTGTGATACTAGAGTCCCTGCAAAATTTTGTTAATGATCACCGATGATTTTGTTTTAAACTAAAAATAAACTTAACGGTAAATACCTGTATTTTAATTAATTATCTTTTTTTGACACAGAGAATTACCTTTTCATCTAAACCTTTTAAGCGTTAACTACGACAATAGGTGTAATAAAAATGTAATCGTGAACAAATTAGATGTTTGACCAAAGTCATAATAAAATCAACTAAAACAAAAAATATAAATTTCATCCTCGTTTTTCACTGTTCAATAAATATCTCATCGTCACCATCGTTCTGTTAAGTCATCACTTTTCAATTCAAGCTGCAGAATATTTAAAACAAAGTTATGCCTTAACTCATTTTAAGGACAAAATAATTGTAGACGATAACTTAGATGAACTTGAACGTGACCAAAGGACAATCTTCACAAAGTTTAGCTATGCGTGGCAGCTGTAATAATATATTTTCAGGATGAACGCTATGCTGTGGTGCCATGGAAGGTAAAGAACAGCGATGTTCAGGATGAAAGCATTTTTCTATAGGTATAAATAAATCATAATAAAGTGACAAATTGCTCCACCTAGAACAAATAGGTGCCAAATAGCATGATTAAATATAATACGTTTCTGTGCATAGAATATAACCCCTAAACAATAAATAGCACCGCCCAATGCTAGTAGGTTTAGCCCTTGACTCGTTAAGTTTTCCTGCAATTGCTCTATAATAGTTATTGATATCAACCCCATACCTAAATAAGTTACTAGAGATGTTTTTTTATAGCGATGCCCAAACTTTAATTTGAAGAATATTCCCAGTATGGCTAAAGCCCAAATGATGAAAAGCATTATCATGCCTAACTGATTATTGAGAGAAATCATCATTAGTGGGGTATAAGTTCCGGCTATGAGTAAATATATTGCGCAATGATCAAGTAATTTAAAAAGCTTTTTTTTATCGGTATCTTGTATAGCATGATAAAAAGTTGAAGCAGTAAATAGCAATATTAAACTCGTGCCATAAACGGCATAGCTAATCGTTTTTTCTAGATTATTATCGCTCATAGCGGTGATCAATAGCATATAGCAAGCGATAACAGCTAATATAGCGCCAAGTGCATGAGTTAAGGTATTGGCTATTTCTTCATTGGTACTGTAGCTCGCTTGAGTCATTATTTATTGTCCTATTTCCTTTGCTATAATCATTTCAGTGTACAGTTGTACGCTGAAATATTAACAGAAAAAATATTTTAAGCAAGAGGTCCGACCATGGGATTTTAGATATAAAAAAAGAGCTTGGTTAAGCTCTTGATTAGATGAAAAATAATATTATTATTTTTCTGAATAAATTTTAGTGCATCTTAATGTTTGCAACACATAGACTACAAAGCTAATTCAATTACCATTGCTTTGAGTTCATCTTTAGAAATAGAGTTACTATGATTGACATCAAATTTGTTAAAAATGGTCTCACACATGCGAATACCTTTATCTTGTAACAGACAATCGATTAATTCAACAAATTCACTCCGACTAATAACGCCGTCTTTATCTACATCGAAAACTTCAAATAATTCGTCAACCCACTGATTAATATTCATCAGTCTTCCTTTTGTAAGTGTTCATCTGTTAAATACTTTATCGTTAATTAGCCTATTTGTGAATGTTTAATTGCAACATTCAACGAATAATAATTATTTATATATTCACCGGTCAAAGTTTATTCACAGTATCTGTATTCAAGCTACATTCTTGTAAAGCTAAAGTATATACTTTAGCAAAATCAATAATTACTGAACAAAAATGACGATAACAAGGCAAGAAACAAAAACAAGAATGAGTCGTATTGTTAAACACAATGGTGTGATCTATTTGTGTGGACAGGTTTGTAAGGATGCTAATCAAGGCATCGAAGAACAAACGAGCTCAATGCTGGATAAAGTGGACGAATTGCTTGAGCAAGCCGGTAGCGATAAAGAGCACATTTTATCAGCGACAATTTACATAAAAGATATGAATGACTTTTCACAAATGAATAAAATTTGGGATAATTGGATCCCTGAAGGTTATGCGCCTGCGAGAGCTTGCGTTGAAGCTTCTATGGCACGTGATGTGTTACTCGTTGAAATATCGGTAATTGCTGCTGAAATATAATAAATACGATTATTTGTTCTCAAAGACAAAAAGTTTGTAAAGATGAACAGTATCAGTTAACTTGTTAACAAATGGTTTATAAACAGTTATAAAAAGGAAAGTATTCTTATGGAAGAGCAATCATCCAACAATGAACAATCTATAACATTCATCCCAGTTTCATTTGATTTTCACGGTAAGGCTGTCGAATTTTGGCAAATATGGATCGTAAATGTACTGCTGAGTGTTATAACATTAGGTATTTATTCAGCATGGGCTAAAGTGCGTACTATGCGCTATTTTTATGGTAATACAGAGCTTGATGGGCATAGATTTAATTATTTAGCGACACCGATACAAGTATTAAAAGGTCGAATTATCGCAGTAATTCTATTTGGCTTATATTATGTAATAACATCGTTATTTCCTGTTGCGGCCATATTTTTAATGCTCGCAATGCTATTTTTGTTCCCTTTTTTTATTTGTGCAAGTTTACGGTTTAATTTACGTATGAGTAGTTACCGTAATGTGAAATTTGATTTTAAGGGAAAATATGGTGCAGCATTGGTTAACTTCTTAATATTACCAATCGCGAGTATTTTTACACTTTATTTGGCTTTGCCTTGGGTATTAAAACGTATAGATAACTTTTTAATATCGAATGTTTCTTATGGAGACAAGCAATTTAAACCTGAGTTATCGACATCTAAATATTATAGTGCATCACTAATTACCCTCCTTTTTATGTGTATAGCTTTTGGTTTGTTCGCTGTTGTTATTGGGATGGTGGGTATGTCTTTTGCGCAATTTGCTGCTGAAGAAACACCTCAGTTTAGCTGGGCATTGGTTATGATGTTTGCTTTTTATATCATTATAATAAATGTCGTTTCTGCTTATTACCAAGCAACAATTCGTAATCATATGTTTAATAACACGGAAGTTGAAAAAGTCGCTAAGTTTACTTCTACTTTTGATTTCTTATCATTAGCTTGGTTACACCTTTCTAACTTACTATTGATCATGTGCACCTTCGCGCTTGCTTATCCTTGGGCTAAAATAAGAGCGGCACAATATGCTGTTAACCATACTCAAGTAAAACTATCTGATGAAAAAGAAAAGGTTATTGATCAAATTGCTGAACAAGCAACAGCTATAGGTGATGAAATAGCGAATGTTTTTGATGTTGACATTGCACTAACCTAATGATTTTTCCTGCAACACTTTACAGTACGACGAGTAGTGACGTTCGTACTGTACAGTTAACTTTTACCAGTAGCCAAATTGAAATAGACGATAATACTCACGTTGAATTATTTTTGTTGAGTAACGTCAACTTGCTCTCTCCGTTAGGAAACTTACCTCATGAAATACGTTTGCCAAATGGTGCTTTGGTATTGGTTGATAATCATCATGATTTACAGTCTTTTTTTGGACATAAAAAGCAGTTGATTTATCGTTTAGAGAAGCATAAGTTTTTTTGGTTAGTGGCTTTAATACTCGTGCCGATTTTTTTATATGTCATTATTGAAAAGGGTGTGCCGGCAGTCGCTAAAGCGGTTACGCCACTCGTACCTGTGCAGGTTCTTAACAAGATAGACAAGCAAGTCATGACAGTATTAGATAAAACCCTACTTGATGCATCTCAACTTGATGAAAGTGAACAGGTGACTCTTAGTGGTTATTTATCGAATAAGAGATATTCATCAACACTTTTGTTAGACAACTACACAATGAGTTATCGTCATAGTGAATCCTTTGGTGCCAATGCATTCGCTTTGCCAGGGGGAAGTATTGTTATAACTGATGGCCTTTATACTTTATTAAAAGATGATCAAGAAGCATTAATTGCGGTATTGCTGCATGAAATTGGGCATGTAGAACATCGTCATGGATTACAATTAATTGCTGAAACAGCAGCGACGACCTTGTTAATGACTTATCTTTTTGGTGATATGGAAGGTATTGTTGAAACTTTTACCGGTACAGCTTTAACAGTAATTCAGAATAAATTCTCTCAGCAATTAGAAAAAGAAGCTGATGTCTTTGCTGTAGAACACTTGAAGCAACTAGGCATTTCACCAAAAGCATTAGGCAATGCGCTGTCAAAGTTAGTATCAAACAGTAAGAACAATGAACGTTTAGAAAAATATTTTAGCTCGCATCCTTCAATAAAAGAACGGGTTGAATTTGCTAATAGTAATGAGTGATTTTCTTACGCATAAATGTCTAAAATTTTTATGTTTAATGAAAGCGATAAACAAATGTTTGTCGCTTTTTTATTTTTTAGGAAAAGCTATTACGACAAAAAATTAGCGTATCATTAGACTTTTTTGCTGAACGTGTTATTTAGCCTTACTCGTTCGTTTTGATTTCCCATAGGATTGTCATGAATAACTCATCAAACTTGCAATTAAAGTCTACGTTAAAACAAACATTTGGCTTTGATGAATTCCGTCATGGGCAAGAGCAAACCATTACTCAGCTATTAAATAATCAGTCATCATTATCAATATTCCCTACAGGTTCAGGGAAAAGCCTTTGTTACCAATTGGCGGCAATACATCTTCCTCATTTAACGATTGTCGTTTCTCCTTTGCTGGCGTTGATGAAAGACCAATTAGCCTTCTTAGCGAGTAAAGGAATCGCTGCGGCAAGTATTGATTCAACGTTAACGCCTCTGCAAAATCAACAAGTGATGTCAGATACGCGCTCTGGGAAAATAAAAATTCTCATGGTGTCGGTCGAACGTTTCAAGAATGAACGATTTAGACAATTTATTGATGCGGTGAATGTTTCCATGTTGGTTGTCGATGAAGCTCATTGTATCTCTGAATGGGGCCATAATTTCCGTCCAGATTATTTGAAATTGCCTAATTATCGACAAGCGTTAAATATACCTATTGTGCTTTTATTGACAGCAACCGCTACAAAAAAAGTAAAGCAAGACATGGCAGCGAAATTCTCCATTTTGCCAGAACATATTGTTCAAACAGGATTTTATCGACAAAACTTAGATTTATCGGTATTGGCTGTTTCAACAAAAGAGAAAAATCAACAGCTTATTAGCCGTATTGGAGAACAAACAGGCTGTGGTATTGTTTATGTGACTTTGCAGCAAAGTGCTGAATATGTTGCAACCATTTTATCTCAGCAAGGTTTGAATGCCCAACCTTATCACGCTGGATTTGTCAGTGAAAAACGACAGAAGATCCAAGAAGATTTTATGTCGGGTAAAGTACAAATTATTGTCGCTACCATTGCATTCGGTATGGGCATTGATAAAGCTGATATTCGTTTTGTTATTCATTATGACCTTCCTAAATCCATTGAAAATTATAGTCAAGAAATAGGCAGAGCAGGGCGAGACGGTTTAGCTTCCAATTGTATTACCTTAGCGAATTTAGATGGCTTAAATACGGTTGAAAACTTTGTATTTGGAGACACGCCTGAACTGAGTGGTATTGAGCTTGTCATAAAAAATATTCAACAGGAATGTTTAAGCGATCGATGGGAATTACAAGGGTTGTCTTTGTCTAATGCGAGTAATATTCGTCAATTACCCATGAGAACATTACTCGTTCAATTAGAACTTCTTGGCATTATTAAGCCCTTGTTTTCATATTTTGCTGATTTTAAATATAAATTCACTACCACGAAAGAAGCGGTATTAAATTCTTTTGAAGGGGAACGTAAAGATTTTTTAGCAACTATTTTTAAATACAGTGGTTTTAAAAAAGTCTGGGGGGAGCCAGATTTTGATGCCTTGTTTCAGCACTATGGCTGTGACCGAGGTCGGGTGATTGCTGCTTTAGAATACTTACAAGAAAAACAATTAATTACTTTAGAAACTAAAAAAATTACTGAAGTTTATAGTGTTAATAAAGTGCTGTTGTCTTCATCTACGTTAGTAAGTTCATTGCATGAATACTTCGTAGACAAAGAAGAAAAGGAAATAAAACGTATTGCCACACTTGTGCGTTTCTTTGAGTTGGACACTTGTTTAAGCCGTAATTTATCAAGGTATTTTGATGATCAAAATGCGCCGATCAATTGTGGTCATTGTTCGGTTTGTTGTGGTAAGGCTGTTAAGTTAAGTTATTCGCAGGAAATAATTTGGCCTGATGATACGCTTATATTTGACAGTTTAACTTCCCTCATTGAACATATGTCGACAAAGAATAAAAATGTTTTATCGCTGGAAACAATGTGCCGATTTTTAACCGGTTTAACGGTACCACTTTTTAGTCGAAATAAAGTTAAACAGTTATCAGGATTTGGCTCCTGTGAAAAAATTCGTTATCAAGACGTGCGCGAAAAAGTTATCGATATTATGAAGCTTTAATGACGAATAAGTCGGAGATCGAATCAAAAAAAGCTAAATATAATGTACATTATATTTAGCTTTTTTATTTTTTCAATATTTATTTACGGCATGTTTTTAGTCGTGAGAATGACCACAACCGCCTTCACCGTGAACATGGCCATGTTGTAATTCATCTTCGGTTGCATCACGTACTTCTAAAATTTCAACATCAAATTTTAAATCAATGCCCGCTAAAGGATGATTTCCGTCTACAGTAATTTCATCATCGGTAACATCAATGACAATAACCGTTTGCTCTCCATCGTCTGTTGTAGCACGTAACTGTGAACCAACGGCTAAATCTTCAACGCTTTCAAACATACTTTTGGGAACGGTTTGTACAAACTCATCATGGCGATCACCGTAAGCATTTTCAGCACTTACTTCTACTTCGAATTTGTCACCAACAACATGATCAGTTAACGCATCTTCTAGACCTGGAATTAAATAACCCGTGCCTTGGATTATCGATAAAGGGCTGTGATCATATGAGCTATCAATCAGTGTGTCGTCGCTGTCAGATACGGCATAGTGCAATACGACAACTTTATTTTCTGAAATTTTCATTATATGTCCTGAATGTGAAATAAATATATATAAGTATTAGTTTTAATTAACTACTTTTCAGCTAATTTATAAGGTAATTCAACCAAGCTGAGTGCAGAATTTTCGTGATGTTTAATGCGTAAGTTTGTGATGTCTTCTATATCACTCGCTAGAACGCCTTGTAGATAATACGTTCCATCATCACTTACATAACTCGATAACACATTACCCGCTTTACGCCAGTTTTCACCTAGTTGTTGTTCAATAATATCACCAGCGTGTATCGTTATTGAATCATTATTTGCTGATTTACTTTTTAGTGAAAACAAAGCACGTTTGTTCTTCCCTAAATATTGCATACGAGCAACGGTTTCTTGCCCTAAATAACAACCTTTAGTAAAGCTTATTCCGTGAATAGCTTGTAAGTTCAACATTTGGGGTACGTAAGAAGAAACCGTTTCTGGGGCTAACAATGGAAATCCTTCATTGATTTCTATTAAATTCCAAAGTGCTTGTGAGTATACAGCCAATGAAAAGTCATTGATGATTTTTTCTGTGACCGCAGCTTCATCAATGATGAGATAACGTTTCAATTTTCCTGCTAAGTAAACAATGGTCGTACTACCAACTTGTAAAACAGGCGTCAGAGTATTAGGTAACTCAACAAACTGCTGATGGAGAATCTCGGTAGCGTTTTTCCCTGCAATGGCATAAAACACTAACCCTTCAGTTTGCTCGATCGTTACTTTGGCAAATACGCCAAACTTCTTCAGTTCAACTAAGGATGAACTAATGCTTGCAGTAGGTTGCAAAAGTAAATGTGTTTTATGACGATTAATTAATCGAAAAACAGAAAACACTTTCCCTTTTGCATCACAATGCGCACCTAATAATAAGTTGTTATCTTCAAGCGTATTTACATCACAAGTTACTTGTCCTTGTAAATATTTACTTTGTTCTTCGCCCTGTAAAGCAATTGCGCCATATTGAGCTAAACTAATGACAAAAGCATCAGGTAGGTTATCGTAATTAGGTAAGGTATTTTCAACAGAGATTGTCATCATTAATTTAGCATTATTGTTTATCGTTACGGTCAATAATGAGGACTTTCTTGAAAAATTCAAGGTGTTCACTAGATTCGTTACTTTATTTTTCTGGATTTGATAAACAATATTGTAATGGCAAATGACTTTGATAGAATAAGGGAAGATTTTATTTTACCTGGTGTTATATGTCACTAACAGATAATAAACCACGTCTAAGGTGGGCTTGCCGTCGTGGTATGCTCGAATTAGATGTACTTTTTATGCCTTTTGTAGAAGATGCTTATGATTTGCTTTCATTAAAAGACAAGCAAATTTTTGAACGCTTATTAGAAGAGCAAGACCCGGAATTATTTGCTTGGTTTATGGGACATGAAATTTGTGAAGACAAAGAGCTTAACGCCATGGTGCAATTTATCCTCAAGCGCGTTAAAGTTTAATATAGACGTTGAGCATACGCATAATAAATTTAACTTTATGCGTATTATATATACTCAACCCAATAGTTTTACTATTAATTTACTTGGCGAGTGTCAGTTTTCAATTGATGACAAAAGACAATTAAGCGTTACCAGTCGCATTGGCTTTTGGGGTTGTTGGTTGGTTTTTGAAAAACATTCATCTGAAAGTAAAGATACGCTCAAAAAAAACCTATTGAAAACGTTACTAGCAAAGCTAACTTTACCCACTTATTTTATTTTCAAAACAAGCTTGTCACCAAAACAATATTCAAGATTATGTCGTATTATTTTGAAGTTAAACAATACGACTAACAATTAAGAAAAACTCAATATTAAGGTTTTAGAATGGTTGATACAGCAGTTTCACTCAAGTTAGGATAATCAAGTGTGTAGTGTAAACCTCTACTTTCTTTTCGGTCCATAGCACATCGAATAATTAATTCAGCAACTTGTACTAAATTCCTTAATTCCAATAAGTTATTACTCACACGGAAGTTTTGATAGTAATCATCTATTTCCTGTTGTAATAATTCAACACGATGCAAAGCGCGTTCTAGTCGTTTTGTTGTACGAACAATGCCAACATAGTCCCACATAAATAATCGTAGTTCATGCCAGTTGTGCTGAATAACAACTTCTTCGTCAGAGTTTGTTACTCGGCTTTCATCCCAATCAGGTAGGTCTACAATGCTTTGCTCGGGATCAATTTGATGCTCTATATCTAGAGCGGCAGCGCGTGCAAACACTAAACATTCTAATAGCGAATTACTTGCCATGCGATTTGCGCCATGTAAGCCTGTATAAGCGACTTCGCCAATAGCATACAAGTTATTGATATCCGTTTTACCTTGCTTGTTGATCATTACACCACCACAAGTGTAATGAGCGGCAGGTACAACAGGCATTGGTTGCTTGGTAATGTCGATACCTAAAGACTTTGTCTTTTCATAAATATTAGGAAAATGCTGCTTTATAAAATCAGCTGATTTGTGACTTATATCTAAATACATGCAATCAGCGCCGAGGCGTTTCATTTCAAAATCAATGGCACGGGCTACGATGTCACGCGGAGCAAGCTCTGCTCGCTCATCAAAACTTGGCATAAATCGACTACCGTCAGGACGTCGTAAAATGGCACCTTCTCCACGTAACGCTTCAGTTAATAAAAAATTTCCTGCTTCTGGATGAAATAAGCAGGTAGGATGAAATTGATTGAATTCCATATTTGCTACACGGCAACCCGCTCGCCATGCCATTGCTATACCATCGCCACTGGCTACATCAGGGTTTGAAGTGTATTGATACACTTTACTTGCGCCACCCGTGGCTAAAATTGTTTTCTTGGCAAAAATCCGTTCAACACATTCATTGTTTCGGTTCCAGATATAAGCACCGATACATTTTTTTTGTTGATTGTTGGCTTCAGTTGGCTGTTCGCACACTAAATCAACTGCATTGTATCGTTCAAAAATTCTTATGCGGTTATGACGCTTAACGCGATCAACTAATGTCGTTTGTATGGCTTGACCCGTAGCGTCAGCAGAATGAAGAATACGGCGATGGCTATGACCACCTTCACGGGTAAGATGATAACGTAATTCACCTTGCTCATCTTCTTCCTGGTCGAAGTTGACACCTTGGTCAATTAGCCATTCTAAACATGCTCGGGCATTTTCTGCAGTATATTGCACTATTTCTTCTTCACATAAACCAGCACCGGCAATTAATGTGTCGTTAACATGAGCGGCAACGCTATCATTTTCATCAAAAACAGCCGCAATACCACCTTGTGCGTAAAACGTTGAGCCAGCATTTATTAGAGCTTTGCTGAGTACCACGACATCAGCGTCTTTGGCTAAATGTAACGCTAGAGATAAACCGGCAGCACCGCTACCAATAATTAATACGTCGCAGTTGTGTTGTGTGTTCATAAAGTTTTGATTTTGATGTATTCTATGTATATCAGGAATCTTAACGGTTATTAGCGTTTGGGAACAGATAAAACAGGCTATATTTCGATAAAAACAGATAATTCTTTGCGTTTTTATTAATTATTTGAATTTATATCGAACTTTCTCAAATAAGTGAAGTCCTACCTTGTGTGTTTGCCATGAGCCAAATGTTAAACCGAATTTAATAAGTTTAGTAATAATTAGGAGTATTGGCTCAAATGAGCGAAATAAACGTTGACCAAAAATTGGTTGAACGAGTACAGCGCGGAGATAAAAATGCTTTCAACCTTTTGGTGACAAAGTATCAACATAAAGTAGCAAATCTAGTGTCGCGTTATGTAAAGAATCACAGTGATGTACCGGATATAGTTCAGGAAGCATTTATCAAAGCTTATAGGGCTTTACCTAATTTTAGAGGGGATAGTGCTTTTTATACGTGGCTTTATCGAATAGCCGTTAATTGCGCAAAAAACCATATGGTTGCTAGTAATCGAAAGCCACCAGGTTCTGATATAGAAGTTGAAGATGCAGAGATTTATGATTCAGGCGAAGCGCTAAGAGAGAATGCTTCTCCTGAGAAGTTATTATTAACCAATGAAATCAAAAAAGTTATTTTTGATACCATTGAGCAATTACCAGAAGATTTACGAACGGCAATAAATTTACGAGAGCTTGAAGGGTTAAGTTACGAAGAAATAGCTCATATCATGGATTGTCCCGTTGGTACCGTGCGTTCGAGAATATTTAGAGCTCGAGACGCTGTAGATAAAAAAATTAGGCCATTACTACAAAGCTAGTTGTTCACATTAGCTGTGCAGTATTAAAGATAAAATTAATTTAATTCACACGAATGTAGTGTTAATTTTTAAGGTGTATATATGAGTGAAAGTAAGTTTGAGACAGTGTCGTCTTGTGTTGATAATTTTCAACATAATGAAAACGCGTTTGATGAAATAATCAACGATGAGCATTTGTCCACTACTTGGGATCGTTATCATTTAATTGGGGATGTTTTACGTAATGATACTTCAGATATCTTACAACTGGATTTATCAAGCCAGATAGCCAAGGCTATTGCAGATGAACCGACAATTTTAGCGCCTAAAATTAATAATATTTTTGTGTTAAAAGTAAAAGCTAAAGTTGTAGAGTTCGCTAGACCTTTCGGTCAATTAGCTATTGCTGCTTCGGCAGCGGGTTTGATGGTTTTAGGTGTACAAAGTAATGTTGCACAAAATAATGAAACTATTTTACCTAGCCAAATAGTCAAAACGATTCCTATGGCAGGTATTGCTGAACCGGTAAGCTTAAACTATCAACAACCAGATATTGCTTCACAAAAACAAGCTTTTATTGAACAACAACGTCGTTTTCATGCTTTACTCTCTGATCATAAACAACAAATAAAATTAGGTTCGCTTACTGTTAGTGCGAATAAAATTGATAATCAAAGTGAAATAAGCAGTCTTGACAAAAAAAAGGTAAATGAAAGTAATAAATGAAATTATTAAGTTATATTTTACTGCTGTTAAGCATCAGTCTTTCAGCAGTTGCTCAAGAAAGTGAACCCGCAAAGGTTTGGCTTGAACGTTTATCTAACTCATTAAATAAACTCAATTTTAGTACCTCCTTTGTTGTGGTTAAAAACAATCAAGCTCAGCCATATCATTGGTTTCATGGTGTTGATGAAAGCGGTCAAGAGCTCGAAATACTTTCTTTACTCAATGGTCCTCGCCGCGATATCTTACGTAAGGGCAATATAGTGAGTTATATTGAACCAGAACTTCCTCCTTACTCCGTTTCTTCTCAAAAAATTAGCGGTCCTATACCTGCTATTTTAGCGGGCGATATTTCTCAGTTAGAAACTATTTATGATTTTGTTTCTGTTGGCCGCAGCCGAATCTTAGGTCGTCCAGCACAATTGATCAGAATCGAATCGAAAAATGCTCACCGTTATGCTTATTGGCTTTGGTTAGATCAACAATCGAGTATGCTATTGAAGTTGTCTATTGTTACAAAGCAAGGTCAACCATTAGAACATATCCAATTTACTCATTTAGATATTACAGATAAACCATCAGAAAGTGTCTTACAGCTTCATGAAACAGATCTTCCTGTGTTAGTTGATATTCCTGTTGATTATCAAAAACAGCAACTGCTATGGGATGTAAATTGGTTGCCAGAAGGCTTCAAACAAATTAATTCTAATCGACACAAAATTTCACTGACTAAACAGCCGGTTGAATTTATGTTATTTAGTGACGGCCTCATAGATATTTCAATTTATGTTAATGCGAGTAAAGAAAAGCAACGTAATACTGATTTTGCAAAGGATGGAGCAACCTTGGTATTAAACCAAGTGAATGAAGGTATTGAAGTGAGTATAGTGGGTAAAATCCCTTCTAAAACGGCCAAAAAGATTGCTGATTCAATTACCATAAAACCACCCAAACTCCCATGATAGAAGAAAATGCTAGCGTTGTTTCTATTCACTTAGCTGCAAATGAAACCGGTGATGGTCTTGTTAGCAATAAAGTAACAGTAGAAAGTGAAATAAAATCAAGTTGCAGTGGTTGTAAGCAAGTTGACAATTGTGGCAGTGGACAAGTAGCTAAAGCTTTTCCACAACCTAAGCTTAGTTTAGATTTATATACAGATTTACCGGTGAAAATTGGTGATACGGTTGTTATAGGGCTATCTGATAAGCATTTATTATTGTCAGCTTGGCAGGTTTATTTATGGCCATTGATAGGCTTAGTTATTGCTTCTTTTCTTGGACAATGGTTTGTTGAAAATGAAATATTTAATCATGAATTGATTGCGATAGCTTTTGGCGTTTTTGGTGGTTACTTAGGTTTCTGTCTAGCTCGGCATCAGCAAAAGCGTGGTAAATATTGTAATTTGTTAATTCCACGTATTCTTCGTATAAACCCTTCTTCAATAAATATTGTGGAAATTACTGATTAACACTCGCTATACACAGTGAACCGATATAGCTAATATAATTTTAAAATATAGTTTTAAACTATTGTTGAAGTTGACTTATAGTGTTAACTCGAAAATCTTAGTTACTACTTGATCTATTTATAATGCTATTAAACTCATTTCATTATCAAATTAACCCATAATGAGCTAGATTCATAAGCAGTGATTTTGAGTTTTGAATTGTAATTAACACTACAAGGAACTTTGTTATGCAGATAGATCAAAGAAAATATCCGCGTTATACAGCCCTAGATGTTCATGCTGTCATTACTATTTCACCTCCTCCGCCCGATGCATTGATTTCACTCGAAGGTATTGTGTTAGACATGAGTTACAAAGGAATTAAAATTAAATTAAACTCTGCGATGCCAGATGATATTCCAACGAGTAAAATTCTCATTAATATAGTGATGCCAAAATCGGGTTTACCCGTTAAAATACATGGTTTTATTCGACATATGAGTGGTGAGTCAGAATGTGGAATTAATTATCATGAAGATCACAGTGAAAATGAATTAAATCATTTGTTATTTGAATGCATCAAAGTGCATTAGTCCTAAATTTATTTGTATTGTCACACCTGAGATATTATGACGTAATAGGTCATTTTATTTCCCCATTTTTAGGGACTCGAAATATATATGCTTAACGATTTAACTAAACGAATAGCAAGTCATATTCCCATGCTTAATCTTCTTAATTAATGTAGAACTAACCTATTGATCGGTTGTGTTTATTAACTTAGTGTATATGTCCATTCAGTAGAGATTACCTACCAAAGTGTTTTTTATTGATGACCAACTAACGTGTGTTATTCATTGTACTCTTTAGTTGTAGTTGTAGGACTACTTCTGCTTAGGATTATTTAAGCTTACTACTTTGTGAAAAATGCTTTAATAAAGCCATTAAATTTTCAGATGTTAAAGGGAGAAAGTGAATGCAAGAACCTGATATACCACGTTGGCTATTGATTAGGGATATGTTGATTTTTCAAATTAAGTTAGCGATAGATGCCATGCGAGATTTGTTCTTAAGCCCCGTATCAATTATATGTGGTCTTGCTGATATTTTATTAGGGAATTCACTTTCCAAAAGTTATTTTTATAAATTAATGGGGCTTGGTCATCAATCTGATGCGTGGTTAAACTTATTTGGTAACCATAATAAGGACGATAAAAATAAAAATAAAAATAAAAATAAAAATAAAAATGTTGAAGGTAGTCAAGAAACTAAGCCGGATATGAATGTAGATCAATTATTTTCTCAAGTAGAATCCTTATTAAAAGATCAACATGGAAAAGGTGGCTTAACAGCTACAGCTAAAAGTAAAATTGATCGTTATCTTAATAAAATAGTCGATAATAAAGCGCCCTGAGAATAAATTATTTAGACAATAATAAAAATAAAATCATCTTATAAACGTTCCCTTTTATCGATTTTGAACAATGATAAATCACAAAGAAAGACGTTTAGTTTACTATTGCAAATGATGAATAGTCATTTAAACTCAACGGTTTATTTTTTTTGATGGCAAGTGAACAAAGTAATACCTTCCCAGAATCACCATTAAAATACCACCAAGCACTAATGCTGATGATTCAATTAAACGTAGGGTTATGAGTTCATGGGTAAAGATCACCCCTCCTGTAGCAGCAATTATTGGTACGAACAACTGAACAACAGCCGCTTGTGTGACAGATAATCCCTTAAGTGCTATATACCATAAAAAATAGCCTAACCCTGAAGCTATTGCGCCAGATAATACCGCAAGTACAATACCAGTATAAGTTAGATGAATATCGTTAAGCCCAAAAAATATAAGTACTAAAATAAAAGGAGAGGTTCTCAGGAAGTTGTATACGGTGTCACTAAGAGGGCTTTGGGATGTTCTGCCTAAAAGTGTATAGAATCCCCATGCCACTCCTGAAATTGTCATTAGCATGAAACCCATGAGTGACGGTGTTACTAAGTCAGGAATAATTAAATAAACAAAGCCCGAAAATGCAATTAATAAACCCAACCATTCTGAAATGTGAAGTTTATTTCCTGAAATTACACTCGTTATAATCATGGTTATTTGAACAGAACCAAAAAGAATTAATGCTCCAGTTCCGGTATCTAACGAAACATATCCGAATGAAAAAGCTATCGCATAAATAAATAGCATACTGGCGGCTAACCAACTTCCCTTGGATTTTAATTTTACATTGTTTGATTTTTCCGATAACTGCATTACAGCCATCAATATAATGATGCCAGAAATAAGACGTATAATTGTGAAACTGCTTGGGTCAATGGCATTTTCACCCAGTGCTAATCTACAGAGCACTGAGTTGGAGGCAAATGCTAAAAGAGCAAAGACTGTTGCAGCAATAATTTTTATAGGATTTATGTTCAAGAAGTAGGTCTCACCTTTTACATCATATCGTCGTATAAGTCGGTTTTGTCATATTTTACAGTGTTACTGAAATAATACTCACTTATATGCTTTTATTAATAAAAAAGCCCAGAGTTTCTGGGCTTTGACATACATAAATTTTTAACGCTTATAAATTACTCTCCTTTAGGATTATAAATCCAAAGCGCGTTATTGGTATGTTTACTGGTATCTTCACCAATTAACACACGGCCATCATCCATAACCGCTAAATTATCGGGGTTTGATATGCCATTTACATCACACCTATTACCATCAGCGTCGCCGTCAGCATTATAAGCACCGCCAACAACTACCGGTTCCATTCGATTAACGTTATAGTCTGTTTGTACACCAAAACGATATACGGCACCACAATATGCTGATGAATCAAGCTGAATATCGCCAATTTCATCAACCATACCTTTACCTACTTCAGACATCGCAACATACATAAAAGGAACTGAACCACTGGCTACACCGTCATAATTAATTACTACACCTTCCATTTTTCGGAACTCAGTTGTTGCACCTTTGGCTTTAGCTGCGCGTAATGTCTCTAAAAATGCATAGCGGTCGTCACCTGTTCCGTTTGTAGCCCAATCATCGATTTCTGCTTGAGGGATATAACTGGTTTCACCTTCAATATAATCGGCTTCAGTAATACCATTATATGAATTTATCCACGTTTTAATTTCGGTATTATTACTGCTGCCTAATTCAATCCATTGAATATCGAAACCGGCTTTAGCAGGAGAACTTGTCGCATCTTGCGTTAATTTTGCTGCATATAAAGTACCTGCGCTTAAATCACCAGCGTTGGTTGCAACAAACTTATAAAATGCTTTATTCGAACCATCGTCAGTCGTATAAACCGTTTTCCAGTCAGGCATTACTACCGAATTTTCATGCGCTACACGACCTAACGTGAAGTGTTTTAGGGGTGTAGGGCTGGTTGATGTAGGGTCTGTAATTTCAACGATATAACCGTAGTCATATGGGTTAGGCAATGTTGAACTGGCTAAGTAAGTTTGTAGGTTTTTAACATCAGGGTAACTCGGGTATCCGTCTAAATATTCCGTGTTATTCCATTGTTCTGTGTTTTCGGCTTCGTAATTTTCTTCAGACGTTAATGGCGTGTTCCAAGGTGACAAAGTACCAAAACAATTAATAATCGTACCTAATACAGCTGAAAAATCGACGTTGATTGCATCACCTATTGTCCATGTGCCACTGTCTTCTTTTGATAAAAAAATACGGCTCATCGCACCGGGACGATCTTCCCATGCTGTGAATAAATAGCCGGTATCGCCATTCGCTGAGGTTGGTACAAATGCATTGAAATCTGGATCTTGAGATTGTTTGATTGCTGTAGCATTATCTGAAGTATTAATAGATCCTAAACCATGGGGTAATTGATTATTGAATGTATCACCCGCTTGACCCAATACTTGATAACTTCCTGCAACGACACGTACCGCGAGTTTTTCAGTATCAGTTGTAGGAGCAGATAAACTTTCAGTCATAGGGTCAAGTGTACTCCAGTCAAAACCTGTTACGACACCTACTTGTGCTGGAGTTTCATTACCTAATAAGTCAGAAGGGTGTTGAACATTGAAAAAAAGTTCATCGTTGTCCGTTAAGAACATACCTGTTATCTCTGCACCTACTGGCACAGTCGCTAAGCGAGTTAATTTCGCTGCAGCTGTCAAGTTTTGGCCATTAGTACCATCAGTTCCATTCACTCCGTTTGTACCATTGCTACCTGCAATACCATTTGTACCGCTCGAACCATTTACACCATCAGTGCCATTGTCTCCACCACATGCGGTTAACATTGAGGTACCAAGTATCACGGTTATTAATGCAGCTATTTTTCTTTTTCTTAGATTAAGCATTTTATTTCCCTAAAAGTTATTTGTAAAAACGCTATTAAATTAAGCTTGGGGTGTGACAGTTCAATGACTACTTTTTGACTTAATTGTTAAGGTAATATGAGAATTATCGTCAAATAACTGTAATGAAGTCATCGTATAATTTGTTGATTATATTAATTAAATGGTTGTAAAAATGATGAGAAATAATATTTTGATCTTAAGTTTATCGATGTTTTTTATCTTTATTGGCTTTTCTGCTTTATCCCAAAGTAAAAAGGTAAATATCGAGCTTTTGCCTACTGTTAGCGCAAGTGACATTATTATACCGACAATAAATGGCAGTATTAATGAAGAAGCTCCCATTCCACCTCAGTGCTATACCAAAACTGAAAGTAGTAATAACCCCTGTTATACCTGTCACCAAACTTATAATTTATCTGAAGATGAAAGTTACCGGAATAATTTACGAAATGACGGTGTTAACCAAGGGCTTTACAATTTTTCAGATGAAGGTGAAACAAACAGTTGGAAAAACTTATTTGTTAACCGTGAACCATGGATAAAGAGAATATCTGATGAGCAAATCGCTCAATACATAGATCAAGACAATTACAGTGAGCTATCGGGGAAATTGAAAGAAGCGAAATGGAAAGGCTTTATTCCGGACTTGAAAAACTATCACCTTTCCAAAGACGCATTTAACGATAAGGGTATAGCAAAAGACGGCACCGCTTGGGTCGCTTTTAATTACAAACCTTTTCCTGGTACTTTTTGGCCAACAAATGGAGCTACCGATGATGTATTAATTCGTCTCTCTGCAGAATTTAGACAACTCAATGGTCAGTACAATGAAGATATTTATTTACTTAATCTTTCTTTAGTGGAAATGAGCATTAAAGCATTAGCTGAAATAGATATTTTTCCGACAGATGAAATTCAGATCAATAGAGATTTAAACCTTGATGGTGAATTATCAACTGGCGTTGAGTTGTTAATGGCTCAAAAATATTTTGTAGGCGACGCAAATCAAATTAAAGTGCCACGTCAGCAGTATCCTGTTAATACAGAAATTATGCACTCTGTGCGATATGTAGGTATTGATGATAAAGGTGAAACCTATATTCCTCAACGTATGAAAGAATTACGTTATATGACTAAAACACAATTGTTAAATGACTCAGCAATAGATAGTGCTTATCGGCGTGAACGTAAAGAGAAACTGGATGAACAATTACCTAATTATATTCGTGTTAACGAGCGTGGTTTTAATAATAAATTTGGTTGGCTCATTCAAGGCTATATTGAAGATTATAATGGTGAATTAAGACCACAATCTTATGAAGAAACCTTTTATTGTATGGGCTGCCATTCAGCAATCGGAACTACTATTGACCAAACATTCGCTTTCCCGCGAAAAATTACGGGCAGAGCAGGTTGGGGCTATATTGATTTGAAAGGCATGAAAGATGCGCCATCTAAAGGACAATCGGAAGGCGAAATTTTACAGTACTTGCAAATTAATGGAGGAGGTAATGAGTTTAGAGAAAACATGGAGATGCGTAATAAATGGTATAAAGCTGATGGGTCTGTTGATAAAGATAAAGTAAAAGAAGCGGATGTGTATGAGCTCATTACTCCATCAAAAAAACGTGCTTATGCAATGAATAAAGCGTACACCCAAATAGTGAGAACACAGAGCTTTATCCATGGGCGAGATGTAAACATTACACCCGCAATTAATGTTCATAAAACGATAGATGAATCAGTTGCACCTTTAAAACCAGAACATCGTGTAGAAGGGTGGGATATTCGTTTAGACTGGGAAAAGAAGTCTGTAAATATAAACAACTGATTGAGGTTTAGGATCTGTTAATCCAATATTAGTCACCGAATTATTTTTCAATCGGTGGCTAAACTCATGTACCTATTTTAATAAATTAATACCTCTTTTTATTATTTAAAATGAAGTGAGATCAATACAAAAGTGTATTTTTTAACACTTATAAGTGTCCAACCTTAACTAATATAACGGTTTCTTCTTCAACATAAGGATGGTGACTGCTCATATGTGGGCTTCTTAACCAGCTTTCTGTGGGATAACGGCCGTGTTCATCAAGGAATTCTCCGCTAATCACAAAAATTTCTTCTCCACCAAAATGTTGATGTGGTTGAAAGCGTTCTCCTCTAGGCCACTTTACCAGCGCCGTTGATTCACCTTTATAATGGTGAAGTGGCATAACTTGCAAGTTCCCCATACCTTGTGACCAAACTGTATTTTTAGTGTCAATAACAACATGTTCATTATCACCCACTTGGAACTGGTGAAGCTTAACTAATAATGTGCAACCTTCTTTACTAAAAGGGGCATGTTTGAATCCTTCAGGGTTACGAAAATAAGTGCCTGCGAGATAGTCGCCCGTGTGATCAGAGAATGTACCTGATAAGACAAGAATTTCTTCGCCTAAAGGGTGATCATGTTTACTAAAACTAGCACCAGCTTCAAATTTAACAATACTTGTTGCATGACCTCTTTCAGCATCCTCTCTGGCTAAAGGTTTACGCGAAAC